>Ga0210133_1000484_pt1 | contig 14169 bp, 10 predicted proteins | sample Joice_ThreeSqC_D_2_FD_184874 | JGI IMG/M metagenome (GOLD analysis project Ga0210133, IMG submission 184874) | Wetland microbial communities from San Francisco Bay, California, USA, that impact long-term carbon sequestration - Joice_ThreeSqC_D1... | ecosystem: Environmental > Aquatic > Marine >...
GATATCTTGTCGGTCAACTCGATCCGCTCGGACTCGAGGTTGGCTCGACGACCGAGGACCTGCTCCTGCTCGGTTTCGAGGGAGCCAAGCCTGTCTGTCAGGTGCTGCATCCGGTCGCGGTTGAGCTGGATCTCGGCCTGGAGCTCCGTGACCTCGTTGTCGGCCTCGAAGGCCGCCCGGGCCATCTCATCGGTCTCGATTTCCAGTGCCGCGGCCTCGGAACGCTGCGCTTCCAGTCCATTTTCCAGGGAATCCAGCTCGGAGCGCAGCTCCGCGGAGCGGTGCTGGTTGTCGCCGAGCTTTTCACTCTCGACCCGCGAAAGAACCACGAATCTCAGATAATCGTGGGAAGCTTGATGAAGCGTGAGCTCTTCCAGCTCGGCCCGATACTCCAGATAGCGTTCCGCCTTGGCCACCTGACGCTTCAACGAACCCCGGGCACGATCGATTTCGCCGATGATGTCCGAGACGCGCAACAGATTCTGGCGGGTCAGGTCCATCTTGCGCTCGGCCTGGCGCCGCCGCTGCTTGTACTTGGTGATCCCGGCGGCCTCTTCGATGAAGACTCTGCGATCTTCCGGGCGGGCGCTGATGATTTGTCCGACTCGCCCCTGCTCGACGATGGAGTAGGCCTTGCTGCCCAGGCCGGTACCGAGGAACAGCTCGGTGACGTCGCGCAGGCGCACCTGAGTCTGGTTGATGAGATACTCACTGGTCCCATCACGAAAGAGGCGGCGCGTGATAGCGATCTCCGGATAGTCCCGATATTGGTCGGGTAGCTCCGCGGCAACGCTCGGATCGCCGTTGTCGAAAGTGATCGTGACTTCGGCCACCCCTTGCGGACCGCGCGACTCCGAGCCGTTGAAGATCACGTCTTCCATGGCGCGGCCGCGCAGATGGCGAGCACTCTGCTCGCCCATGCACCACCGAATGGCATCGACGATATTGGACTTTCCGCAGCCATTCGGGCCGACAATCCCGATGACGTCATGGTCAAAATGGATGACCGTTCGATCCACGAACGATTTGAAGCCGCAGATCTCCAGTGCCTTGATATGCATCGAAAACTATCCCTATTGACCCACTGTAGGGGCTTGGTGACCAGCTGTTCCTTGCTCGAATCCGGTCGCGGTCGAATGGAAACCGAGTGTCACGCCATGCGGTATATGGTCACGCCCTGTAGTGCAGGCCACTTCAGATCTAGGCGGGTCGCTGTCCCGATACAAGCCGAAAATCGAAAAACGAACATTCGAAATTTGGCGATAACTGCTCGATTCCTCTGGACTTTATCCTATAATTTCCACAGGTTCGCGGGCACCGGGGAGAGCCTCACACTGACTGCTCCGCCACGAGCACTTACTGGCCGGTCCGCTCGTCGGTCCAGTGGATGCACGGCCTAGCAGGAAACCGGCCCGCCAAGACCGAGAAGCGGCAGTTGACAGGAATCTTTCCACGACCCATTTGGCTCCCTAAGTATAGCTAAGGATCAGCGAGACCAAGGCCATGACCTACGAATACCTGTGCGCCAGTTGTGGACACGCCTGGGAAGTCGAGCAGCGGATATCCGACCAGCCGTTGACTCATTGCCCCAACTGCCAACAGGAGACCGCCAAGCGACAGATCCTGGGCGGTGTCGGGTTCATCCTCAAGGGAGGTGGCTGGTACTCCGATCTTTATTCCTCCAAGAAGCCGGCCGAGAAGAAATCGAGCCAACCTGAGAGCACCGCGACCAAACCGGCCGTCGAAGCATCCAGCAGCTCGAAATCGACGCAGGAATCTGGCTCATCGCCAACCCATAGCGCGAGCTGAGCGCGGCCCAGGCGGCCGCAGTCGCGTCCATCGGTCGGAAACCAGGAGCGGTTCGGCGCAATTGGTACTAGTTTGCGGTCCCGATGTCGCTGGTCTCTCCGACCATCTCTGCCATCGAGCCCTACCAGGCGGGCAAGCCCATCGAGGAAGTCGCTCGAGAGCTGGGGATTTTGGATGCGGTCAAGCTGGCGTCCAACGAAAATGCCCTCGGGCCCAGCCCCAAGGCCGTGGCGGCCGTCGCCCGATCGCTGTCGGAGCTGCATCGCTATCCGGACGCAGCGTCGTTCGTGTTGCGCAACAAGCTCGCGGCCCACGTGAAGGTGGATCCAGCTGAGATTCTAACCGGCAACGGCTCCAACGAGATTCTGGAGCTGGTGGTACGCACCTTTGCCACCAGCGCCCATCACATCGTGTTCGCCGAGCCCTCCTTCGTGGTCTATCGGCTGGTAGCCCTTGCTCACGGGGTGCCATTTACGGCCGTGCCGCTGAGTCACGCCACCCACGACCTTCGAGCTATGGCCACGGCGGTTACGCCGAACACCCGGGTTCTGTTCGTGGCCAATCCCAACAATCCCACCGGGACCTACGTGACCGAGCGCGATTTGGCCGACTTCCTCCGGGCTCTACCCGAAGAAGTGATCGTCGTAGTCGATGAGGCCTACATCGAATACGCCGATGCCTCGGATTTCCCGGATGCGCTGGGGATGCGCGCTTTGCACGAGCGCCTGATCATAACGCGCACCTTTTCCAAGATCTATGGTCTAGCTGGCTTGCGGGTAGGATACGCCGTAGCACCTCGTAATCTGATCGACTACATGAACCGCGTGCGGGCTCCGTTCAACGTATCGATGCCCGGACAGGTAGCGGCCACCGCCGCTCTGGACGATCGAGAGCACGTGAAGCGCACCCGTCGGACCAACCGCGAGCAGCGCGATCGCCTCACTCGTGCACTCGGTGAGCTAGGTCTGACCGTGGTTCCGAGTCAGGCCAATTTTCTGTGCGTAGACATGCATCGCCCGGCGCAGCCCCTGTACGAAGCGCTCTTGCGTCGCGGGGTGATTGTGCGACCGATAGGCCCCTTGCCCGATGCACTTCGTCTCACCATCGGCCTGCCCGAGGAGAATTCCAGGCTCCTTTTGGCGCTCAGGGAGGTGCTGGCCACGTGATTCGGAAGCTATCCATTGCCGTTCTGCTCTGGGGATCGAGCCTGCCCTTTGCGGCAGCTTGTTCCCATCCCGAAGAGAGTGTCACTCCGACGGTTGCCGAGCGTGAGCTCACGGCGCAGGCCATCGACGCCGATCCTCTTGCGATGCTTCCCGGAGGCTTCATCGCGCTGTTGCGCGTCGAGATCCAGCCCGCCCTCGGTTCTGCCCTAGGTCCGGCGCTGATGTCGATTTCCCAACAGCTGGCGCCGCTCCCTGCAAGTGCGGGATTCAGGATCGATCAGAATCTCGAGCGCGTGGTGATCGGGTTGTATTCGATGCAGGGGGTCGACCTGGCCGGCGTCGCCACCGGGACCTTCGACGAGAAGGCAATTGCCAGCGCTGCGTCCCAGCCCACGACCGGTCCTGCAGGGGGGGCCCTGGTCAAGAGCCCGTACGGCGGACGAACATTGTACACCGTCAACAACGTCGGTTTCTGCATATTGACCGGAAAAACCGCATTGTTTGGTAACGAGACCGGAATGCGACGGGCTCTGGATCGCATCCGGGAGGGGCGCGCCACGCGGCACCTGCCGGAATGGACGGCGGAGCTGTTGGATTCGGCGCGAGCTCCCGTGGGCTTTGGAGCCGATCTGCGCATCGATGCCGTTTCCGAAAGCCTGCGCCGTCAGGCTCCATTTTTGTCTGCGCTCGACGCGGTCCGCGTGCTGGGAAACTACCAACCTCCGGGTTTCAATTTGGCGGGAAGCCTCGATTACGCCACGCCGGAAGCGGCAAGCGCGGGCGCCGCTTCCATGCTGGCCGCCAAACAATCGCTCAGCCAGGGAGCAACGCTGATGCAGCTTTTCGGAGTGCCTCAGCCCATCGATCGACTGGAGGCTCGCGCCGACGCTAGCCAGGTGCAGTTCGTGGCTGCATTGGATGGCCCTGGCGTGGCCAAGCTCCTGACACTCGCGCTGCCTCTGTTGGGAGGCTCGACGGTGTCGGGCGGCGTGCTGCCGGCGCAGCTGAGCCCGGGAACTGGTGGATGACCGAGCTGAGAGTCAAGCCAGCCAAGGGGTCACTGCGCGGCATCGTACCTGCGCCCAGCGACAAGAGTATCGCGCATCGCGCGTTGCTTCTGGGCGCGTTTGGGGCCGGGCGCTCGAAGCTGACCGGATTTTCCTACGGTCAGGACAACGTGCGTACTCAGGTGGCCCTCGGACATTTGGGGGTATCGATCGAGGACGACGGCCAGGGTTGCTTGATCATCGAAGGGGTGGGGCTAGCGGGTTTCCAAGCGCCGGGCAGTGATATCGACTGCGGAAATTCGGGGACGTCGATGCGTCTCTTGTGCGGTCTTTTGGCTGCCCAATCGTTTCAGACCCGTCTGGTGGGCGACGAATCCCTCTCCAGCCGTCCCATGGGGCGGGTGGCCGAGCCGTTGCGTGCCCGCGGTGCGATCATCGAAGGCCGTCCTCATCGTGGGCGGGCCAACGACATCACGGCGCCGTTGGTGATTGGACCTCTCGGCGAAGCCACTCGCCTGCGCGGCATCGAATACGCCCTTCGCATCGCGAGCGCCCAGGTCAAGAGCGCACTCTTGTTGTCTGGTCTTTTCGCCGACGGAACAACGGTAGTGGCCGAGCCGCTGCTGTCGAGGGATCACACCGAACGGATGCTGCGCGCGGTCGGGGCGCAACTGACTACCATGGGGACCACGGTCCAGCTCGTGCCGCCGGCTCATCCGCGGGCGCTATCGCCGTTCGAGCTGGAGCTACCGGGCGACTTGTCCGCGGCAGCCTTTCCGTTGGTTGCGGCGGCATTGGTGCCGGACAGCCAGGTGGGTGTGCGGCACACCGGTCTCAATCCCACCCGCACGGGGATCATTGACATATTGAAGCTCCTCGGCGCTACAGTCAGGGTCGAGCCCCACGACAGCGCCCTTGGTGAGCCTGTGGGAACGGTGATGGTCGCAGCGCAGGGGCTGATAGCCCAACCGATAGGCGGAGAGCTCGCGACCAGAGCCATCGATGAGATCCCGATCGCCTGCGCGCTGGCAGCCAGGGCTCGCGGCCAGACCGAGATCGGCGATGTGGCTGAGCTGCGCGTCAAAGAGAGCGACCGCATCGGTAAGATGGTGTCGCTGCTGCGCGCGTTCGGGATTGATGTCGAGGAACGCCCGGACGGATTGCTGATCGACGGTAGTCCCGACCGGCCGCTGCAGGCGGCAACCGTGTCGAGCTCTGGCGACCATCGCATCGCCATGACCGCGGCGGTGCTCGCCCTGGTCGCGGACGGCGAAACCGTGGTGCGGGACGTGGACTGCATTGCCACCAGCTTTCCCCGATTCGTCGGGACGCTCAGGGCGCTCGGCGCCGAGATCGAGGTTCGGGCATGACGGTACGCGGGCTTCCGGTGGTCGCCATCGATGGCCCCGCGGGCGCAGGCAAGAGCACCGTGACCCGCAGGCTGGCCCAGCGCCTCGGCTATTGGGTACTCGACACCGGGGCGCTGTATCGTTCGGTGGCTTGGGCGGCTCATCGCGACGGCGTGGATTTTTCGGACGAGCCACGGCTCACGGCCATCGCCGAAGCGCTGGCACGGCGAGGGGCGATCGAATTCGAACGGCGTGGTGACGACGCCGCACGGGTGCTGGTCGAGGGCGTCGACGTGACCGAGGCGATTCGCTCGGAGACTTGCAGCGACGGAGCCAGCCGGATTTCGGCGTTACCCGGGGTACGCCGGGCTCTGCTCGGAGTGCAGCGGCAGATCGCGTCTCGGGGCGGTGTCGTGGTGGAGGGAAGGGACATCGGCACCGTGGTATTGCCAGACGCCGAGGCCAAATTCTTCCTGACCGCCGATGCCGAGGTTCGAGCCACGCGTCGCCTCGAGGAGCTGCGGGCTCGCGGAGAAGCGGCGGATTTCCAAACCGTTCTCGACGACGTGCGCCGCCGCGATCGCCGTGACGAGAGCCGAGCAGTCGCTCCGCTGACACGGGCTGCGGATGCTCAGGTCGTCGACAGCTCTCGGATGAGCATCGACGAAGTCGTTGAGGCCATGTTTTCCCGGGTGAGCCAGGTGGCTGATGGGCTGAGAGCTGACCGGGGCTCGAACGCGTCGTGAGGTCCCCGTGCCCGAGGGCGGGGGCCAAATGTCTGCTAGTCGTGCTGACGCTGTTCGGTTGTGCGCCCAGAGTCGGAACCCCTCCTATGCAGCCGACCAGCGCCTCGGCACGCGCGATCGACATCATTCCGCCGGATCTCGATTTGGTGATCCGCATCGACATGAGGCGGCTAAAGACCATGTTCGGGTCCGATTCCGATCAGCAGATCGAGCGCTTGCTTGCCCGATTTCAGCTGATCTCACAGGCACGCTCCATGGATCTCGACCTGTGGCATTCGGTGCTCGCACACAGCCACGCCGTGTGGCTAGGCTGCCGTCCATCTGTGCGTGGGTGTCGCGATTGGGTGTTGGTGGCGCAAGGTGATTTCGACGACCTCAACCCGCGCACCCTCGGCTTCCCGACGCTGCCGACCGATCTCGGCGGCGGGTGGCTGCGCTACGATCGAAAGGAGCTCCAGGTTCCGCGTAGTGCGCCGCAAAGGGTCTACCTTCAGCCGCCCGAGCGGATCGTGCTCCTGACTCGCGCCGAGATCGATGCGGTGCAGCTGACGCTCGACCAGGGCGACCGAGGAACCGAGCTGGAACCCGAGGCCTCGGGGGTGATCGCCCTGTCGGCACGTCCGGCGGCCCTGGCAAGTGTGCTCTCGCCGGGCAAGCGGGCGGCAATGGCGTGGCTCCACGATATCAACCGGCTCGACATGCTGGCATCCCCGACCAGCTCCGAGTTGGCTCTCACTTTTACTCTGCGCTTCCCGGACTCGAACCGTGCCCGACTGGCCGCCCGCGCAATCGACGTGGTCATCAAGGCAGTCGCCGAGGGCCAGGCGGGTACGGTCTCGGCCGCGAAGGTCGAAGCGCTGGGCGCCGTGGTTGTGGTTCGTGTGCGGCTCGAGAAGTCGCTTTGAGCCCCGAGCGCCAGCTTGGCGCACGCGGGCTCCGGCCCACGAGCGGGCCATCGACAGTCAGGGTTCCCGCGGGGTTTCCGAGGACTCGGCCGTGTGCCGGTCTGGCACCTGACCGACTCGGCAGGCCTGTCATGCCTGGCACAGCGTGTTTCTTGCTACTTTGGGTTTGACGGACCAAGCGGCCTGCGGTAGCTCCGGCCACCGATCGGTTGGACGCTCTGGCTCGGCGTCACTGTCCGTTCGAGGCGCCTCTGGTGCTCACGTCCGCCGAATCTCCATAGAAAGAAGGCTAGTAGAACCATCCATGGCTGAAACCCAACAAGGCACGCCGGAACCCAAGACCGAAAGCTTCGCCGCCTTATTCGAATCCAACGAAACTGCCACCGACGGCATCGCCATCGGAGGAGAAGGCCAGATCACCATCGGTACCGTGGTCCAAGTCAACCGCGATACCGTCATCGTGGACATCGGCGGCAAGAGCGAAGGCGTCATCAGTCTTGACGAATTCCGCGATGCGGAAGGTGCCGCCGAGGTCAAGTCCGGCGACAAGGTAGACGTCTTCATCGAGAGCCGTGAGAGCGACGATGGCCTCATTTCCTTGTCGAAGGAAAAGGCCGACAAGATGAAGGTCTGGGACGAGATCTCAAGCGCCTGCGAGCGAGACGAGATCATCGAGGGGACCATCAGCCAGCGCGTCAAGGGAGGCCTTTCGGTCACCATTCGCGGCGGGGTCAAGGCGTTCTTGCCCGGGTCTCAGGTCGACCTCAGGCCAATCAGAAATTTGGACCGCCTCATCGGTCAAAGCTACGAATTCAAGGTCATCAAGTTCAACAAGAAGCGCGGCAACATCGTGCTTTCTCGCCGAGTCCTGCTGGAGCGAGAGCGCGACGAGATGAAGGCCAAGACTCTGCAGAACCTCGAGGAGGGTATGGTGCTCATCGGCACCATCAAGAACCTGACCGAGTACGGCGCCTTCGTCGACCTCGGCGGCATCGACGGACTCTTGCATATCACCGACATGTCCTGGGGACGGGTGAACCATCCGAGCGAGGTGTTCAACGTCGGCGACGAGGTGACGGTCAAGGTCCTCAAGTACAATCCTGAAACTGAGCGCGTCAGCCTCGGTCTGAAGCAGACCCAGGAGGATCCCTGGAATCACGCCGAGGAAGCGTACCCAGTGGGCAAGCGGGTGCGCGGCAAGGTGATGAGCCTGACCGACTACGGTTCCTTCGTGGAATTGGAGGCGGGCGTCGAAGGGCTGATTCACGTCAGCGAGATGAGCTGGACCAAGAAGATCAAGCACCCATCCAAGATCATGAATCTGGGTGACGACGTCGAGTGCCAGGTGCTGGAGGTCGATGCGCGTGCCAAGCGTATCAGCCTCGGCCTCAAGCAGCTCGAGCCCGATCCCTGGACCCTATTTACCGAGAAATACAAGCCTGACGACAAGATCGCTGGAAAGATTCGGTCGATTACCGACTACGGCGTCTTCGTCGGCATCGAAGAAGGCGTGGACGGAATGGTTCACAAGACCGACCTGTCCTGGACCGTGAAGATAAACAACCCTGCAGATCTGTTTGGCAAGGGAGACGAGGTCGAGGCCATCATCCTGTCTATCAACCACGACGAGAAGAAGGTGTCCCTCGGCGTCAAGCAACTCTGGGACGACCCCTGGGGCGCGGTGCTTGCGCGTTTCCGTCCCGGAACCGTGCTGCCGGAGGTCAAGGTGTTGAGCTTGACCGAATACGGCGCCTTCGTACGCATCGAAGAGGGCATCGAGGCCCTGGTTCCCTCCAGCGAAATTCCGCTGGGGACCGAGCTCGCGGTCGGTGAAAGTACCAAGGCCGAGGTCATGAACGTCGACAGCGTCGAGCGCCGCCTGACGGTGTCGCTGCGTAACGTGGGAGCGAGCGCACAGGCCGAACAGGTTCAAGCGCTCAATCGCGAGAAGGTTGCCGGACGGCCGGCAACGCTGGGCGACCTGCTCCGGGAGAAGTTGGGCGATAAGCTCTCGAGCATCGTTCCGCAGGCGCCCGGTGAAGACAGCGAAGACGCCGAAGGCGAGGCTGAAGCTGAAGCTGAAGCCGAAGAGCCCGAAGGGCAGACGACCGACGAACAGGATTCGGCGGAAGAAGCCAGCTCCGCCAAGTCGAAGACGACTGAAGAAGAAACCAAATAGAGCTGGTTACCGAGGCTCCCGACCTCGCACAAAGCATGGCGCCGATCGTCCCGTCGAGGTGATCCGATCTTCGGATCCAGGGCGGGGTTTCCGGGCCGGCCTGTGCTAGGTTCGGGCAGGCAATGACGAATCGGCTCTGCGCTCCCTGGTGCGCGCGCCACCTCTGGCGGTCGTTCCTTTTGGACCGTGACTCGCTCCCAGCAGGGAGCAGCTCCGGCGAAGCAAGCCGAGTGCGCGCCCCAAGGGAGGTGGCATGAGCGCGGAGCAACGTTCCTCGGTTCCGCCATCCTCTCGCGAGGCGGGATGGTCATCGCGCCGAATCGTCTTTCTGGGGACGAGCCTCGGTCTTCTGCTTGCGTTCGCGGTTTGGGCCAGCGAGGTCATGCTGCCGTTCGTGCTGGCGTTGCTCGTCGCCTACGTTCTAACGCCCCTGGTCGCTTGGTGCGAAAGGCGCAGGCTGCCGCGCAGCGTGTCGATCCTGCTAGTTTATGCGATCGTGCTCGGTACGGCATATGGCGCGATTGCCGCCATGTCTCCTCGCTTGTACCGCGAGTCGGTAGGCATTCTCAGAGAGGCTCCAAAGATTGTCCATCGAGCGGGCCGGGCCATCGGTCCCCGCCTGGACGCTTGGGTGGAACAGCTCGGTCCCAAGACGCCCGGTCCGGCAACGGTCCAGGAGGCGCCGCCGTCGGCACTGGAGGTCAAAGCGCGTCCTGACGGATCGTACGGCATCGACGTGGGGCGGGGTTTCGATATCGTCCAGGAGGGCCCCAATCGATTGCGCGTCGAGGCAAGCAACTCGGGGGATACACAGGGTTTCGGTGTGACCCAATGGGTCGAGGATTCCGGGGATCGCTTCATTGCCTACGTCAAGAAGCACGCAATGGAGATATTCCAGCTCGGGCGGGCCATCGTCACCTCCGCGGCGCGCGGTGTGTTTTTTCTGTTCATGACCCTGATGGTCGCCGGGTACTTGATTCACACCCGCGAGCAGATCATCGCCTTTTTCAGGGGATTGGCGCCGCGGGGCTCGCGGTTGTCCTTCGATCGGCTGCTGTTTCGAATCGACCGCGGGCTTTCGGGAGTGGTCCGAGGTCAGCTGGTCATCTGTGTCGTCAACGGCATTCTATCGGCAGTCGGGTTTTGGCTCTTCGATCTGAAATACTGGCCAGTATTGAGCTTGCTCGCCGCCGTTGGAAGCTTGATCCCCATCTTCGGTTCCGTCCTGAGCGCGATTCCGGCGGTTGCCATTGGCCTGACTCAGGATTTCTGGACCGGGCTCTGGGTCCTGCTCTGGGTCCTTGGGATCCATCAGATCGAAGCCAATCTGCTCAATCCCAAGATCATCGGGATTGCCGCGCGCATCCACCCCTGCATCGTGGTTGTGGTCTTGGTGACTGGAGAACATTTTTTCGGTATCTGGGGCGCCTTGTTGGCAGTGCCGACCTGGTCGGTCTTTCAGAGTCTGTTCTTGCATTTTCGGTCGCTGGTCATCCCCGACTCGGTCGATACCGTACTTCCGCTATTCGAGGCGTACCGCTCGAGCGCGCCACCCGCGCCCCCGGACTCGACGCCTCCTCCGGCCGCCAATACCAGCCCCTGAGCGGGCCACTGCGGTTCTGGCCTCGGTTGGGCAAGAACGGGTTCGCTTGCGCCGGCGGCGTCCGGGGCTAAGCCTGGTGCCGTGGCCAAACCGAACCGGGGCAATCGCGCTGCGTCAGCGCAGGGAAGCCCAACCACTCGACCACCTCGCCGCGGGGCGCCGCGATACAGCGCGTCGCGGCCGTCCCGTGCCCCAATGCCGCGACTTCGGGATCAGCTTCCCAGCTTGGCGCTGCGGCTGGGGCTGCCAATCCTGGCGGCATGGCTGGTGGGGGCGTTCGTCGCTGGGCTGTCGACCACCGCATGGATACGCATTACCTCTCTGGTCGTGCCGGCGTTGCTGACGGCATTGGCGATCGGTTTGGTGGGGTGGTCGCTCCTGCAATCGCGCAAGGCGAAAAGGGTTGCTGGCCTGGTGGGGGACGCGCAGAGCGCAGAAGACCGAAAGGCCGCCATGGAGCGGCTCGACCAGGATTTCAAGAAGACCGATCCGGCGGCGATCTTCGCCAAGGCGCAGCTTCAGCTCCAGGAGGATCCGCGCGCGGCCCTTTCGACCCTCGAGCGCATCGACTTGAACAAGGTCATGGCCAACATCGCCGATGAAGCGCGAGCCCAGCGTGCCATGATCCACCTTCTGCTCGGACAGGTTGCCCAGGCCAAGACATTGGTCGACGGAATCGAGCTCAAACGCCACGAAGAACCGAGCAGTCGAGCCCTGATGGTCGCGGTAATGTCCGAAGCCTGGGCACGTGCGGGCCAGCCCAAGCGTGCCCAGGAGACGCTGGCTCTGTACGATCCGGACGACGCGGCCTACGAGCAGGTGCGGCCGCAGCTTTGGCGCTCCAAGGCGTACGCGGCCGCTCACGGCAACGACATCAAGGCCATGCGCCGTTCTCTGCGCCGGCTGCTGGACATCGACGCTCGGCTCTTGGCGGGCTTCCTCGGTAAACGAACCCATCCGCTCTTGCTCAAGGAAGCCAAAAAGATGCTCGAGCAAAGCGGCGCCGTCCCGAAAAAGATGGTCATTCAGCGTCGCTGAGCAGAGACGTTTTCTTATCGGTGTGGGCGTACCGGGTTAGAGCCCGGAGACCGTGGCCGTCGCATGGGCTTTCAAGCTCACGTCTGGGGCAAGATCGGTGTGCGAAATAACTCGAAGATCGGGAAGCTCGGCCCGCAACAGAGAGCGAACGAATCGGCGCGTCTCCGGGCTGACCATCAGCACCGCAGGGGAGAGTAGCTTGGTTGGCAGCTCGCCGAGCGCCCGTCGCACCGCCGCAATGACGTCCTTGGCTGCATTGGGTGCCAGAGACAAAAAGGCTCCTTCGGAGGTGCGGGTGATGGCACCACGCAAGACGTCCTCGACGCTCGGATCGAGCACGACTATGTCGAGCCGTCCGGTGCCCGCAGTAAGCTCGTGCGACAAGACGCGCCGAAACGCGCGGCGGACTATTTCGGCAAGCTCGCCCGGATCCCGCTGGCTCGGTGCCACGGTAGCCAATGCCTCCAGGATGCTCTTGAGATCTCGGATGCTGATGCCCTCGTCCAGCAAACACCTCAGGACCTCGGTGAGTGTGGTCAAACTGAGGGGTTTTGGAACCAGCTGGCGAACCGTGGCCGGAGAGACTGCCTCGAGACGATCCAACAGGGCCTGGGTCTCGGCAATGCCGAGCAAGCTTGCTGCCCGGCGCCCGAGGTGCGGCAACATTCTTTCGACCAGCAACTGTTCAACGGCCGAAGGTTCCACCTCGGGGGAAACCTCGAGCCGCACTTCCGGAACCTGACGAAGGATCAGTACCGCGCTGCGAGAATCTAGCTGAGGATCGACCCACACTCGACAGGGGGGTAAGACGACTCCCAGCTGGTCGTGCAGCCCCTGCCGGAGCGCGGCCGGGGCTCCGTCGGGCCCGAGGGGAGCTCCGCGCAACCCGGGGCGCATCAGGGAGCCGAGTCCGGCGCCAATCGCCAGCGACCACGGTTCCAGCAAGGGCGGCGAATCGAGACCCAAGGCGTCGTCGCCCTGGGGCCTGATGGGCTGGGCCCGACGGCGGCTGCGGTGCAGGACCGAAAGCAAAAAAAGCGCCAGGCCGACGGCAACGAAGGGCGGCGCGGGTAGGCCCGGCACCAGCGCCAGCACCACCACGAATGCGGCGGCAATCCCCAGGGCGCGCGGACTGCCGAACACGTGACGGACCACGTCTTCACCCACCGAGCGATCGGGCTGATCGCTGTCAACGCGTGTGACCAGCACCCCTGCGGCAGTGGCCAACACCAGCGAGGGGATCTGGCTAACCAGGCCGTCGCCGATGGTGAGAAGGCCGTAGCGCTTCAGTGCCAAGCCGAGCTCCATGTGCCGTTGCCCCATTCCCACCGCTAGGCCTCCGATGAGGTTTACGACTGTAATGAGCATGGCGGCGATGGCGTCGCCCTTGACAAACTTCATGGCCCCATCCATGGCGCCATAGAACTGGCTCTCGCGCTCGAGTTCGCGGCGACGAGCCGTGGCTTGCCTCGGATCGAGCTGTCCGGAGCGCAGATCGGCATCGATGGCCATTTGCTTACCCGGCATGGCATCGAGGGTGAATCGGGCGCCAACCTCGGCGACCCGTTCGCCGCCCCGCGCGATCACCAAGAATTGCACGATGGTGAGAAGCAAGAAGACCACGGCGCCCACGGCGTAGTTGCCACGCACCACGTAGCCACCAAAGGCGCGAATGACCTCGCCAGCGTTCGCCTGCAAGAGAATCAGGCGAGTGGAGGCGATGTTCAATCCCAGGCGAAATAGCGTGGTAATGAGGAGAATGGTCGGAAAGGTCGCTATGTGAAGCGCGCTGGTGACGTACAGAGTCGTCAACAGGATGGCGCAGCTGACAGCGAGATTGCCCGCGATGAGCAGGTCCATCAGCCAGGTAGGTAGCGGCACGACCATCAGGACCACCACGCACACCACAGCAGCGGCCAACAGCGCCTCGCCAACAGCGAAGGATAACCGGGGAGTCTGGGATCGAAGTGGCCTTGACACGTCGTTTAGCTTGGGTTGGTGAAGACGGCGAATAGCGCGGTCAATGTCAACGCCATCGGCGTATCGGTCAGAGGCGCAATCTCCAAGGAGGACTTGAGCCCTGCGACCGGCAGCTCGCCGAGGCGCTGACGAAGCATCCGGGAATCCACGTCGCCCGTACCATAAAGGGACCTGCCGCGCGCCATGGCATCGAAATGAAGCACGAACAGCGGAGCCGCCCCGGCCAGGCGCTGCTTGAGATCCCCAAGGGTCTCCTCGAGATTGGCGTGTGCCGCGGCCTGCCAGCGCATGCGCTCCGTTAAGTCGTCGAGCAGGCGCGTGATGGCCGCTGCCAGCGCGGGGACGTCCCGCGGTGGCACCAGGATCCCGGCGCGCCCGCCGTCCAGC
>Ga0210133_1000486_pt1 | contig 14104 bp, 10 predicted proteins | sample Joice_ThreeSqC_D_2_FD_184874 | JGI IMG/M metagenome (GOLD analysis project Ga0210133, IMG submission 184874) | Wetland microbial communities from San Francisco Bay, California, USA, that impact long-term carbon sequestration - Joice_ThreeSqC_D1... | ecosystem: Environmental > Aquatic > Marine >...
TCAAGCTCGATCTCACCGCGAAGACCATCAAGAACATTTGGCAATACAAGGCCAGCCCCAAGATCGACAACCAGATCATGGGCGACCTGCAGCGAATGCCCAACGGCAACACGGTCATAGCCTACTCGACCAAGGGAGTCGTCCAAGAGGTGGACGCGAACGGCACGCTGCTCGTGGATTGGGGCTTCCAGAGCCCAGCGACTATCGGCTATATAGAGAAGCGTGCGACGCTCTACGGACCGCCGCCAAAGTAGGTTCTGGGTTCGCTGTGGACCCCCACCAAGCGGGAGGCTCTTTCCATGAAGAATGCGACGACCTTGTTTCTTGTCCCGATGCTGGCTCTCGCGGTATCGGGCTGCGGTGGCGGGGGCGACGGTGGTGGAACTGGTGGTACCGGAGGTGGCGGGGCCGTGACATGCAGTGGCACCACCATCATCGCGAACGAGGCCAACGACTACTCGTTCTCGAGCACCATCACATTGCCCCCCGTCAAGGTCATGCCTAACACCGAGATCACCCTCGATTGGACCGACGCGACGGCTGACATCGTTCGCCACCCCGTCGACCCCAAGAAGGACATCAACAGCGTCTCGGTCTTGGCGTGGGCCCTCTCCCTGTCGGAGCTCGAAACCAAGTTCAACGCCGACAGTACCCAGAGCCGGGATCTCAACGTCGTGCCCATCTCGCTCGACACCGATGGCATCAACACAACCGCCAAGCTCTTCCAATTCTCCCTGTCCGGAAATCCGGTCTCGCCAGCGGACATCATGGGCTTCCTCGACCCGACGCTCTACCCTCCGGATAGCAACACCTTCACGTTCATGGCGGCAGCGGGAACGGTGGTCGGAGAAGGAATTCACATGATCCAGTCCTTCCAGCTCGACCCGGCATCCACGAACACCACCGTCAAGATGACCAAGGATTCCACGCAGCTCACCTTCTCGGCGGACCTCACGCATTTGACGCCGACCGGAATTCCCGCGGGGGAGTCGGCCATTACGCTCGACTGGAGCCAGATGACGACCAATGCGCTGGGCAACGAATTCATCACGACCAAAATCACCCGGGCACTGTTGGGGCACTACATCGAGACTCCAGCGGAGCTCAGTACCGATAAGTTCCTCGATCTCGAGATCATTGCCACGACCCTGTACCGGGGCGACATTCCCACCGGCAGCACCGTCGACTTCTCCTCGCTTGCGGATGAGAACGGCAACAAGTTCACGGGCATCGACGCGACCGGGACCTGGATCTTCGCGCTTCAATGCGGCGGCTGCCACAACCCGGCGCCTTGGTATCTCACCGTCCTCAAGCCCTGCTCGTGACCTGATTACCGCCGCTTCAGAAAGCGGGGCGTCAGGCGCAAGAGCACCGAGGGCAGGAAGGCCACGGTGGCGGCGCTGCTGGTGACCATCGTCAGGGCCACCAGCCCTCCCAGAAGGACGTGGACCTTGAAGCCGGAGAAGGTCAAGCACAGGTAGCCTCCGGCCACGGCACTAGCCACGTAGGCGATGGCCTTTCCCGAGGTCGTGAGCGCGGTGGCGGTGGCCTGTCGCAGATCGCCCACTCGCTGGAATTCCTCGCGCACGCGGAAGATGAAGTAGACGGCGTAGTCCGCCCCGATGCCCACGGCCATCGCCGAAATGGCGGCCGTTCCCATGGACAGCGGGATCCCCGTCCATCCCATCAAGCCGAGGTTAACCAGTGCCGAGGTGGCTAGCGGCAGGAGCACGAGCAAGCCACCGGCCAGCGAGCGTAGCAGCACCGACGTGATGATGACGACGAGGATCGAGATCTGGATGAGGTTGACGGTCTTGCCGTGCACCATGGTCTCGTTGAGCGCGATGGCGTTGGTCACCCCACCTCCAACGCGCGCGGTGACCGGCATGCCCGCGAACAGGCGGTTCGCTTCCGCGGTGGTGGCGACGGTCAGGGCCTTCATGGCGCGGTAGTCGTCGGTGCGCAGGTAGATGGTGATCACCGCGTTGCGGAAGTCGCGATCGACGAGGCGACTCAGGTCCTCCTCCTCTCCCCCCATGGAGTAGAGCAGCAGGTACTGCGCCACGGCCTCGACCGAATCCGGGAGCTTGCCCGTGGCGGTGTTGTCCATGACCCTGCTCATCTGCTTGAGCAGATCGACGATGGAGACCACCTTGCCGATGGGTAGGGGCTGGCGTGCAATGAAAGTCCCCAGCTCGTCGATGCGGCGCAAGACCTCGGGATCCTTGATGGTGTCTCGCGCGTTGCCTTCGAGAAGAACCTGGATGACCCTGGTGCCGGTCAGGCGAGAATCGGCCATGCGGAATCCGTGCACCGGCGCGTTCAATTCGAAAAACTGCGCGCCCAGGCTGTTGTTGGCCTCGAGCCGCGTGACACCCACCGAGGCAACGGCGATGAGCACCAGAAAAACCAAGAGAATGGGCTTCTCGCGCGAGGTCCGCACCAGGTGGGCGAGCTTCTCGAGAATGGGATCGAAATACTCCTGGCGCTTCTCGCGCTCGGTCTGCCGAGGCGACGGCGGGGACATGAGCACGCGCATGGCGGGAATGAACGACATCTCGACCGTGAGCGCGGCGATGATGCCGAAAGCTGTGCACAGGCCGAAATTCTTGATCGAGGGCAGGCCGAAGGTGGCGAGCGAGCCGAAGCTGAGCGACGCGATGGTGCCGGCCGCGAGCATGACCACACCGACCTTGACGGTTGCCTCGATGACGGCGAGGCGATTGTGCTCCGAGGCGGGAAGGTCGGGCCGGCTTTCGCGCAGACGGCTGTACTCCTCGTAATAGCGCTTTAGAATCTGCACCGAGTGGCCCGCCCCGATGGCGAGAATCAGGATGGGCGTCATGATGTTCCAGGGATCCATCGGCGCACCGATAAGGCCCATCAGCCCGAGCGCCCAGATCACGCCCATGATTGCCGTCACCAAGGGGACGATCATGCCCTGCAAGGTGCGAAATGCGCGGTAGTGCAGATAGCCGATCATCGCGAGCGCGAGGGCGAAGAGCACGGCCACACGTCGCGTGTAGACGAGCAGCCAGAAGAGGATGGTGACCGCCCCCGCGGGCAGAATCTCCAGCCCGGATTCGCGCTCTGGCGCGACGATGCTCTCCAGCTTGGCGTACAAGCCCTTGGCCCCGCCCGCCTTCTCGAAATCGTCGAAATCGACCAGGATCGAGGTAGCGCGACCGTCTTCGCTGACAAAGAGACTGGTGAGAAAGGAGTTTGCCTTCACGCGCTCGCGGAAGACGGCAATCTCAGCCGCGGTCTGGGGAACCTTGCCGCCGAGCGGTGTGACTTCGAGCGCATCCTCGGTGCTGTGGATGTCCTTCACCCGGGGCGACATGAGGGAGAGCACGCTGCCCTTCTTGACCCCGGGAAGGCGCTCGACCGCCTCGGTGACGCGATTCACCTTGGCGAGAATCTCCGGCGTGTAGATGGTGCCTTGGGCCGGGTAGAAGCCGATCACCGTCATGTACTTGCCGCCGAAGAGCTTCTCGACGCGATGCCCGACCACGACCAGGGGATGCCCCGGCGGAATTTGGGAATCGATGTCGAGGAGCACCCGAAGCCGGGTCATGAAGAATCCCAGCGTCAGCGTGACGGCCATGACGACCGCTATCACCGTTTTCGGCCGAGATACCAGCGAGGTCACATAGCGGCGCAACATGGAGCGGCCAAGAAATTGTCACGCTGCTTGACGCGTGGCAAGCGCTATCCGATGCGCGGCAAAAGCACGAACGTCGAGTTGACAACAGGTGATCGCGGAAGGGTTACTTTGTGGCCTCGTTCGAAGGTGCCAATCGACGGGGTCCACCAGCCCAGGCCTTTCGGTGGGAGGACCCCGCGGCCCTATTCTCGCGGTTCTGAGCCCCACCGCGTCCCTGTGCTAGGGCACACATTTGAAAAAAGACGCGCCAGCGATGCATATTGCATGCGGCAATTTCCCTTCGAAGCCTTGGAAGGTGTCTTCTAGGTGGCAAATCTCGGGGCTGAGCACGATCTTCCCATGCTAAATTCTCCAGGAAGCACGCAGCCAATCATCAGGGACGCGAGGGCACATTGGGCTGCCCAGCCGCTTCCTCTGGAAGAATGGGACTCGCCTACGGTCCGCCACCTCGAAGTCACAACCGCAGCACCTCAGGAGTATCCATGCCCCAATCGAGACTGATCCGCTCCAGCCTCTGCCTCGCAGCATTGTTTTCCCTCACGTATTGCGCCCCGAAGGAAGTCTCCCCCGGGTCTTCGCAGGGCGGCGCGGGGACAGGCGGCACCACCTCCGCGGGCGGCACAACCTCCGCGGGCGGCACCACCTCCGCGGGCGGCACAACCTCTGCGGGCGGCACCACCTCTACGGGCGGCACCACATCCGCTGGTGGCACGACCTCCGCGGGCGGCACCACCTCCGCGGGCGGCACAACCTCCACGGGTGGCACCACCTCCGCGGGCGGCACCACCTCCGCGGGCGGGACCACGAGAGCCACGGGGGGAACGACCTCGTCGGGTGGCACCACCTCGGGTGGCACTACCACCTCGGGCGGAACGACTCCCATGGGCGGAACGACCTCGTCCGGCGGAACGACCTCATCTGGAGGCACGACTTCCACGGGCGGCACAACAGCGGTCACGACCGATTGCCTCGGCGCCTCCCTTGCAAAGCCCGGTGACTCGAGCAGCACGAGCAGGGCGTACTTGAACCTGGGTGACATACGCTTGCTCAACAACCGATGGGGATCCGATGCCCTGAATTGCGGCGCGACGGCCCAGAAGATCTACATCAACTCCGACGGGACCTTTGGCTATGACTTCAACCGCCCCGCCTGCGGTGGGGACAAGGGGAAACCCGATTACCCCGAGGTCGAGTTCGGCGTCGCTCCCTTTGGTGCCACCAGCCCGGACTTGACCAGCCCGGCGTGTTCCTCCACCACCTTGTTGCCCATCCAGCTCAGCAGCCTCACGAGCGCGAGCGTGACCTTCGACAATTTCACCAGCACGTACCAGAAGCCGGGCTACTACGACACCAACTTCGAGTTCTGGATCAGCAACCAGAATCCCATCACGAGCACCAGCCCGGGCGTCTACGCCGAGATCATCGTGTTCCTCGGCTGGGATGGTATCCGCATGCAACAGACGGTTGGTTGGCCTTGCGACAAGAGCGGTACCGTGTCCGCAGGCAGCAACAGCTACGTGCTCTGTCATCAGAAGGACGGATGGGGCAGCGGCTGGCGTTTCTTCAATTTCAACCTCACCAACGGCCCCCAGAACACCATCTCGGGCAAGGCTGACGTCAAGGCGATCCTCGATTGGGTCATGAAAAATTACAGCGGCTTCAGCACGAGCATGTGGCTGACGCGCATCGAGGTTGGCACGGAGGTCGACGACAACACCCAGGGTACGGCCAAGTTCAACAACCTCACCTTCGAGATCAACGGCACCTCCAAGACCGCCCAAATCGCCAAGTAGAGGCTGTTGTCACCCGGGAGAACAACTCCCGACGGTATTCGGAGTATCCTCCCTCGGGCATGGCACCCCGAAAGAACCCCGTCTGGGCAGAGCTCGCACAGCTGGTGCCCGTCATCAGCTTGGCCTTTCCCTTCATCGTCGAAGGCAAGGTCGATATCGGTCGGGCCGGGGCGGGATTCCTGGTCGGTGCGGTGCTCGCGCTCGCCATCTCGGCAGCGATCGTCGCCCGAAGGCACCTGCTCAACCCGATCCTCGTCGGCGCGGGAATCTGGCTGTGCCTGGGTGCACTCGCCTTCCAGCTCCCGATCCCCTCCCTGGTGGCATGGCTGGCCGAGACCCAGGCCTTCGGCCTGTTCTTCGCCGCCCTCGGCGTGGGCATCGTCGCGACGCTGGCCTCGCCGCATGGCTACGTCGCCTGCCACAGCGCAGATCCACGCTGGCTGCGCCGCGCCTCGCTCGGTCTGCTCGCGCTCACCCTGGTAATCGTGGGTTGGGCTTGGGTCTTTCGACATGACGTCCGACTGGGAGGCGGCCTCCCGTTCATCGTGCTCAATGTGGCCAGGCGAGTTCTTGCTCGCCGCGCGCCCAGGGAGCCCGATGGCACACCTGCATCGGCTGCGCCGGCGCCGACCATGGGAAAAGACGACTAGACAGGTCCGATTGTGCTATCGCACGCCTTCCGGGCTGGATCCTCGAGGAGCCGTGCTAGAAGTACCTGGTCGAGCTTTCGATGCCCAATTCGCTGCCTGCTCATCCTGTCGCTCGCTTGATCTGCAGGCGCGTTCCGGCCATCAACTCCCTGCGCACCTACACCTTCCAGGCAGGTCGGGCGGACTTCCTGGCGGGTCTGAGCGTCGCCGCGGTCGCCCTACCCCAGGCCATGGCCTACGGCCTCGCCGCCGGCGTCCCAGCGCAGCACGGGCTCTACGCGGCCATCGTCATGACCACCGTGGGTGCGCTGTTCGCATCCTCCAGGCAGCTCATCAACGGCCCCACCAACGTGATCTCCATCGCCGTGTTGAGTGCGCTGGCCCCCGTGCCGCCAGAATTGAAGATCGCGGCGGCGATCACGTTGACGCTCTTGGTAGGTGTCTTCCAGACCCTGATCACGCTGCTCCGGCTGGGGGATCTCACCCGCTACATCTCCCACTCCGTGGTCGTCGGGTTCACCGTTGGCGCGAGCGTTCTGCTCATCATGGACCAGACCCGCAGCCTCTTCGGCTGGACCGCGGTGGGCGCCGGCCACGAACATTTTCTTCTGCGCACCTGGCACACCTGGTCGGCCGGCGGGCCGCCCCACATGGCGACCACCCTGGTTGGGATCGGGGCCATCGTCATGGTGATTGGACTCAAGCTTCTCAAGAAGCGGCTGCGTTGGCCTCTGCTTCCCGAGCTACTCATCACCGTCATCGTCTCCGCGTTCGTCGTGGCCGCGTGGGGTCTGGACCGACAAGGCGTCAAGGTGGTCGGGGCCATCCCCAGCCGAATCCCCGTGTTCGCGTGGCCGCATATCCCCTTGCGATACCTACGAGATCTCGCCGAGAGCGCGCCTGCCATTGCCATCTTGGGGTTGCTCGAGGCACTGGCGATGGCCAAGCACATCTCGGTTCAGACCGGCAAGAGACTGGATCTGAACCAACTATGCCTAAGCGGTGGGCTGGCCAACATTGCCGGAAGTTTCTTCCAGTGCATCCCCGGCTCCGGCTCCCTTACGCGCTCCGCCATCAACTTGCAGGCCGGCGCGCAATCGCAGTGGTCCGGCGTGTGGTCGGCAGCCGCCCTGGCCGTGACGACGTTGTCCTTCGCCCCCTACGCGCGCTTCGTTCCGCTCTCGGCGCTTGCCGGCATTTTGATGGTGACGGCGGTGTCGATGATCGACTGGAAGGCTTTGCCGTTTCACCTTCGCGCGACGAAATTCGACGCATTCATCGTGCTGACCACGGCAATCGCCGCTGTCGCCATCTCGGTCGAGTTCTGCATCTTGATCGGTGTCCTCGCATCCTTCCTGCTCGCGGTCCCGCGAGCAGGCCGCATGACACGGACGGAATTCATCGTGGCCGACACCGGCGTCGTGCGCGAGCGGAAGGAGAACGAGCCCGTCAATGCACAGCTACTGCTCTTTGGCCTCGAGGGAGAACTTTTCTTCGGCTCCGGTCGCGCCCTTGACGAACACCTGACGTACTTCGAACAGCGAGCCGAGGAAGGCATCAAGGTCATCGTGCTTCGGGTCAAGCGCTTGCGCAACCCCGACGCCGTCGGCATGCACGAGATCGACGAGTTCATCCGCCACATGAAAGGCGAAGGCGTCCGCGTCATTCTGGCGGGGGTGCGGGCCGATCTCTTGGAGGGTTTGCGCGCTGCCGGCGCGCTTGCGCGCCTCGATGCGGAGCAGGTGTTTTCGGAGCGCCAGGCCCGCGGATCGAGCACGATGGAAGCAGTGGCCGCTGCTCTCGGATATCTCGGGGCGCACCATCCCGACCCGCAGAAACCCTCGCCTCCGCCCTCGTCGTTGTCCCACTTTCAGGTGTGAGCTCCGTGGCTCGCGCGCGGTTCGAGATCAGGCCGCAGGCTTGGGGAACTCCATGGGCGGCAGGAACGTCTCGTAGAAGAAGGCGCAGTCGCGGCGAACCTGTTCCTCGGTCAATCCGTACTTCTCGAGGTCGTACTTGTGGTCCGACTCGTACTTGCGCTGCTTCTCGCCACGCTTGCGCACAGTCTCCTGCAGCTTGGGCGTCATTTCGTGCCCCAGGAACTTGCACATGTCGTCCATCAGCCCTTCGAAATCGGCCATCATGCGGTCGTAGCGTACGATGAACACGCGGCTCTGGTCGATGGCACCGCTCTTCCACTCCTCGTGGAAGCGCTCGAGCAGAAGAATCAAACCCTTGTACATGCGCTCGAGCCATCGCTTGCGAATGTTGTCCGGCAGCGCCCAGAAGCCGAAGGCGCGATCGAGCACGCCGGTCACCAGGCTCAGGGTGCTGGGGAGGATCGCCAGAGGATCGCGTACCATGTACAGGACCTGCGCCTCGGGACAGTGCTTGAGAAACTGCGGAAGCCGGACCGAGAGAGAAAAGAGCTTGGCCACGTTGCGCTCCGCCTTGTGGAGCACGAGGCTGCGCCGCCACAAGGTATCGAGCCAGGCCAGGTCGCGCTGGGAGGTATCGCGCAAACGCGGATCGAATTGCAGGACATGGTCCGGCTCGTCGAACGCCAGGAAGAACCCATAGAAGAAGAATCCGTCGAGGTAGCGAAACAGGACGCCCACGTCATCGGTTTCCACCGAGGAAAGATTGGTATCGTGCGCCTTGGTCGCATGAAACCTGGCCGGGCTGATCTTTTCGAGCAGCGGCAGGAAGGGTCGGAAGATCTTCTGAATGATGAGGGAGGGATAGAGCATCATGAATAGCTCCATGCCGCAGCCGAAGCCCTCATCGGCCAAGAACCGCTGCAGGAAGGTCGTTCCGGTGCGCGGGTTGCCGACCAGTACGATGGGCCGGCTGGCTCGCGTCTTGCCCAGCTTCGGAAAGAACACATGGTCTAGAGCCATGCCGATGGCCACGATGGCGCGCAGGAGGCCGAACACGATAGCCACGAAGAAGGGCACGACCCGGATGCCGAAAGTTCGGCGCAGCACACGGTAGACCAGGGCCATTCGCTGAAGGATGTTGTCCATAGTGAGCTCCTCGATGCGCGGCACTAGCCGGCGCGAAACTGTTCCTCGAACGAATCGGCGAAGCGGCCGAGCTCCGTGCTCGGCAAATCGTTGATTCCCGCCGCGGTCCGCCGGCCACCGCCAGTGGGGAACCTGCGGCAGAAGAACTCCGCCGACACCGCCGATTCCTTCGGCACGCGTATGGAGACGAGATAGCCGCCGCTGGTCTTGTGCGAGACGATGGCGATGGCGTTGCCCGCGTGTGCCTTGGCCATGTCATTGGCCAGAGTGCCGCTCGCCCGCCTCGCCCAGGCCGCATCGGGCAAAAGGAAGACGATGGCGCCGGCCGTCCTGCGCATCGGTTCGAGCTGCCGTGCCAATTCCATGTCCTGCCGAAATCCTTCGGCAAGACGGCGGAAGGTGGCGGACTTCGCGGCGAAATCCAGGGGGTCGACGAACGGCAGCATCTCACCCGCCAGTTCCGCCGGCGGCACGTGCAGGTCGGCAATGGTTTCGCCATAGTCGTTGTAGTTGATGGCGACGCCTAGCTCCTTCAGTCGTTGCGTGTCCTCCGGCGAAAGTCCGACCATCTGGGCCAGGGCACGAGCATCCTCGACCAGGCTGTCCCCGAAGGCACCCACCACGGCCCATCGGCGAAAACGGCCATCGAGGTAACGATCGACGAGCACGCTGGTGCAAACGTTGGGACTGGGGTCGATGTGCGCGTCAAGCTTGTCATGCCGAGGAATCTCGCCGGCGAAATGGTGGTCGAAGTAGCGCACGGATGCGCCAGCCTCGAGCAGCGCGAGCAACCCGGCACGGTTCACATCGAGCGACACGTCGAGCACCGTGCACGCATCGCCGGTCGACGCTTTCACCCGGTCGAGCAAGGCGATGTCGCGCTTGACACCCGTGACGAGCGTGACTTGCGTGCCCGTCGCCTCTGGCTCCGCCAGGCGGAGCTGTTGCAGGGCACAGAGCCCATCGGCGTCACCGTTGAAGGCGTAGGTCCGTCTCATGAAAGAGCACCCTAGCTCCGCTCGATGTACGTTGGCGTGAAGTACTCGTCCTTGGTCTTGGGCGTGAACGTCATCTTCCTGTATTCAAACACCGAACGACGGCCGTTCTGCTTGTTGATCATCTCGTTGCGCAGGGTGCGATAGCGCTTGTTCTTCGCGTCGAGGAGCTTGACCTCGCTCCCGATCATCTCCTTCAAGAGCTTGCCGCCGGCAGCGTAGTGGAGCACCTTCAAAGGCACGAGCTTGCTCTTGCTGATCCAATAGGTCCGCTTCGAGTATCCGTCGGCGGCAACCGTTTGCTTGGTCTTGGGGATGACGTCGATGACGTAGCAGGACTCGCCACCAGCGCAGGGCTCCTGCTTGACCAAGGTGTAGGAGTAGTCGTCGAGCACGGGCGTATTGAGATCCGCATAGGAGAACTCGCTGCCCATGAAGCTCTGCGCCCCCTGCGAGCTCAAAATGCGGCGGGTCTTGCGCAACGCCGGCAGGTAGATCCACGCATCGTCGGCCTTGGATTCGTAGTCGAAGATCAGAAATCCCGTACCTCGGACGTCTGCCGGCGCGAGGAAACGGAAGACACGCTTCTCGGTCTTGCCCCCATCGAAGAGCTTGGTCGCCGAGGCGATCTCGCGCTCGCGTTTTCCGCCCTTTTCGTCGACGAGGGTCATCTTGATGGTGGCTTCCGAGCCGTCGAGCTTTCGCGTAAGCGCGACCTTGTCCATGATGTCCCGTGGCGATGGCGCCGACTCGGCCCGCGCTGCCTGTGGCAGAAGCCACGCGCCAGCCTGGAGGGTCAGAAGCACTGCCAGATTGCATGCGAATCGTGTCATGTGTGTTTCCCTTCTAGAAGGTGGAGCGGAGCTCGGCATAGCCGGCGCTCAGGGTCTGGTCGACCAGACCGAAGAGGGTATCTTTGGGACCCGTGAGAATTTCCGCCCCGAGGTAAGCGGTCAAGCTGTCGGACATACGGTAGCCGATCTTGGGCGAGGCCAGCCATTCCTTGGTCGTGACATTGACCATGCCGACGGCGGACAGCGACAGGGTGTCGTGCGCCGTGATCCATTCGATACGCAGGGTGGCCAGGTGCTGCACCCGCGCCGTTTGCGTGAAGAGAATCTGGTTGGTCTTGGCCAACTGCGCGTTGATGGTGTCGGTGTACGACGCCCGATAGGTCTCGCCCTCCGCCGGCGTCATCTTCAGCACGTTGGGGTCGAGCTCCGTGGCCGCGCCGGCCTGCTTCTCCCAGTCGAACACGTAGCGCCCCAGGTATTGCACGATGACGCTTACCGAGCCAAAGGTGTGATCGGCTCCGAGGGCATACTGGAGATCGGGATGGGGCGCGTAGATGCGGTTCTGGTAGTCGTAGGGGCGCCGGTAGGCTGCTTCCCCGCGAATCGCGGCGATGTCGCCGAGTGCGGTCGAGAAATCGATTCCCACGACCTGATGCTTGTAGGCCGTGCGCGATACCAGAACCGACGGTGTCGTCGGGTCGAAGGTGAGTCCGGTCAGGGTGAGGCCGGGGAGCGGCGCGTATCCGTGAAGATAGGAGACGGACGCCTCGAAGCTGGCCAGCTCCAGATGCAGGCGGCCCGCCATGATTCCGTTCTTGAGGTTGTTCGACGGATAGACCGGCGTGCCGAAGTTGACGAACTCGGGAAGGTAGACCTGCGGCAGCTCGGAGGGCACGTACATGGGCATCCAGACGCCTTCGAGTCGCACCGGCGAGAGCCGTAGGAACATGCGGGCACCCACGTTGCCGATGCGCCGATCGTCTTCGATGGGCGATCGAATGCGAAGGTCGTTGGGCGTCAGGTTGTTGGTCGGGTTGAGGATGTCCGCGCGTCCCCATACGATGATCTGCTTGCCGAGTCGCAGGTCGATGGGGCCGAGGTAGGTGTTGACGTAGGCCTCGCGCAAATCGACGAAGTTCTGCTGCAGATCGCCCTGCACACCATAGCGCAGCCGAGCCTCGGCCACACCGTCGCCATAGGGTCCTTTCGTGGTCTTGGCCATGAGCGAGAGCTCCCCATAGCCCGCCTTGAGGTCGGCCTGGCCAGCGCCAGGAACCTTGCCCGCGTACATGTCGCCCCGCATGTAGCCGGTGAGGGTGAAGGGCGCGTTCGCCGCTTCCGTCATCGCCAGCGCCGTGGACTGACTCTTCTCGAACAGACCACCTTCCCCGGCTGGCGTCTCCTCGGCTGCGGGAACGACGGTCTCGGCGGGTGCGGCCTGGTCGGACGCGGGATCGCCAGCGTCCGACGGCGCAGCGCTGCCGGCGTCACTGGCCGCGCCGGCATCCTGCGGGCCGGTATCTTCCGTCGGCTGGTCGGCGGCGAGGGCTCGCCCGCCCGTAAGAAGAAACAAGATACCCACCAGCGCAAACGCGCGGCGTCTACTAGACATGATCTCCTCCAGAATGTTCCGTGGTCCACACGCCGGTCGCCATCACGATCGAAAGACCCGAAGCCGCGCTGCCCAGCACCACCTTGTCCCCCGGGCGCACCGTTCGCTCCTCGAGAAGATGTTTGTACGTCACCCCCACGCTGGCGCTTGCGGTGTTTCCGTAGATGGAGTGGGTGTACACGCCCCTGTCGGGATCGACCCCGGTGTCTTCGAGGAGCTTGCGCACCATGATCTCGCTCGGTTGGTGGAAGACGTAGTGATCGATGTCCCCGGGGGCAAGGCCAATCGCCGCCAGGCGCTCGTGGATCCACGGCGGAATCAGTTTTCCCAGCCGCATGAGCTCCACCGAGGACGAGAAGAGCGTTCCGTCGATGGGGACCTGGCACAGGTGCCAATGGTCGGGAACCGTGATGGTATCGACGGCCAGAAGGCGTATTCCGCCCCCCGGGAAGGGCGTGGATCTAAGCAGCACGCAGGCGGCCGCGTTGCCCACCGTGAGACCGGCGGACTTCATGTGCAGATCCCGCACGGACTGGATATCGTAGCTCAGGTAATGACGCGAAAGCTCGGATGTACAGACCAGGGCGGTTCGGTAGTCGGGATGCAGCATCAGGTAGGCCGCGGCGGTCTGGATGGCCTCCAGATGACCAACGCAAGCCGCTGTCACGTCGAAGGCGTGGGTCTTCTTGATGCCGAGCTTGGCGGCCACTTCCATGGCGGTGGCTGGCTCGAAGTAGTGGCGGGCAATTCCGCCGAAGATGACCAGATCTACCTCGTCGGCCGATACCCCGTTGCCCTCCATGCATTGTCTGGCCGCAGCCACGGCATAGTCGGCGACGCGGCCGGTCTTGTCAGACTCCAGGTAGCGCTCCCGCGTCTTGCACATGCGGAAGACCTTCTCGATGGCCGACGCGACGCTGGCAAACTGCTTGTCCGTGCCCTTGAACTGCTCGCGAACCCGACGAACGGTTTCGGCGTTATCCACGAGTGTGCCCGGGATGCTGACGCCCGGCTTGGAGATGTACAATTCCGGCAGGTTCACGAGTGGTCTTTCAGGTTCGGCATGCGTGCATGCCCTTCGAAGTTTCTCCAGTCTAGAAGGGTAATCCAGCGCCCCCTACTCCACCACAACGCTACGAATCCAAGGTATTGCCAGAACGCAAAACCGTTGTCACGAAAAGGACAACCAGGACAGGGTTTTATTGTGCTGCCCCGAAAAGTGAACGCAGCAGCGGCTCGCGAAACTCGCTTCCGTAGGCGAAGTAACTGGCCAGCACGACCCAGCGCGTTCCCTGTTCGCGTTCCATCCTGTCGATGAGAACCTGTCCACGGCTGGACACGACCACCGTGCGCAGGGTGTTGGGGCCAACCGAGTAGATCAACCGGTCCCCCTTCTCGTAGCCGCGATCCTTGAGTGCCGCAAACCACTGCGGCAAGCCCTGGCCGACACGCTTTTCGAGATCTGCGCTGATGAGCCCCGCGCTGCGGGCCTGTTCCAGGTTCTCGCGGACCACCCCCATCCACCGGTCGAGCGAGACGTCCCGCTTGAATTGCATCTGCACGACCG
>Ga0210133_1000488_pt1 | contig 14004 bp, 14 predicted proteins | sample Joice_ThreeSqC_D_2_FD_184874 | JGI IMG/M metagenome (GOLD analysis project Ga0210133, IMG submission 184874) | Wetland microbial communities from San Francisco Bay, California, USA, that impact long-term carbon sequestration - Joice_ThreeSqC_D1... | ecosystem: Environmental > Aquatic > Marine >...
CACGGGGACGTGCCGATCGGGGCCGTCGTCGTGAAGGACGGCCTCGTCGTCGCCCGCGCCCGCAACCGCCGCGAGATCGACAACGACCCGACGGCCCACGCGGAGGTCCTCGCCCTGCGCCGGGCGGCCCGGCGACTCGGCTCGTGGCGCCTCGACGGCTGCACCCTCTTCGTCACGCTCGAGCCCTGCGCGATGTGCGCGGGGGCGATCGTCCTCTCGCGGGTCGATCGAGTCGTGTTCGCCGCCCACGACCCCAAGGCGGGAATGTGCGGGAGCCTCGGCAACCTGGTCCAGGACGGGCGACTGAACCACTCCGTACAGCTGGTCGCCGGCGTTCGCGCGGAGGAGGCTTCCGCGCTTCTCAGGAGCTTCTTCGCAGAGCGGCGTTAGACTCATGCGCGACAGATGACCGGATCCCGTGATCGAATCGTTCTCGTGGCGGGCGAGCTGCACGAGCTGTCGGGCCGGCACCCGGAATGGCCCGGCGGCCGGGAAACTCTGTTTCTCCAGCCGGGGACCGACCTTCCCGCGCGGGACGACGTGGACGCGATCATCCCGCTCGTCTCACAGCGCGTGGGGGAGAACGAGCTGGCCGGGCTGCCGTCGCTCCGCGTGATCTCCAACTACGGCGTCGGCTACGACAACATCGAACTGGGCGCGGCCGCGCGGCGCGGAGTCATAGTCACCAACACGCCCGACGTGCTGACGGACGCCACGGCCGACCTGGCGATGGCCCTGCTCCTCGCGGCGGCGCGCCGGCTCAGGGAGGGACTGGACCTGGCCCGGAGCGGCGGCTGGAAGGGCTGGCACCCTACCCAGCTTCTCGGGATGGGACTTCAGGGCAGAGTGCTGGGGCTTCTCGGGGCGGGCCGGATCGGTGCGGCGACGGCCCGGCGCGCGGTGGCATTCGGGATGGAGATCGCCTACTGGAATCGAACCGCGGCGCCGGAGCTGGAGGCGAAGATCGACGCCCGCCGGATCGTGGATCTCGAAGCGCTGCTCGCCGAGGCGGACGCGGTCAGCGTGCACCTGCCCCTGACGCGAGAGACTCGCGGGCTCCTGGATCGCGGCCATCTCGAGGCCATGAAGACCGGCGCGATCCTCGTGAACACGGCCCGGGGTGCGATCGTCGACCAAGGGGCGCTCGAGGAAGCGCTGCGGACCGGTCACCTCGCGGCGGCGGGCCTCGACGTGTTCGAGAACGAGCCCGATATTCCGGCCGGCCTGCGCGAGCTTCCCAACTGTCTCGTCCTCCCGCACCTCGGCAGCGCCACGCGGGAGGCGAGGCAGGCCATGTGGGACCTGGCGGCGGCGAACGTGCGAGCGGTCCTGGCAGGGAAGCAGCCGATCAGTCGCGTGGAGCTGCCGGCCGGCTGAACCCCCGCCTCAGTCTCCTTCGGGGCCGCCCTCGAAGATCTCCCGCGCCGTCTCGCCGGCGACCAGCCGGGCGAACGCCTGCTTGCGGAGTCCGGGGCCACCGCCGCTCTCTTCCAGCATCTCGGACCGGGCGCCCACGTGGAACATGGTAGCGAGAAGGACCCGGGCGATCTCCTCCCGCGCCTCTTCTTCGGACAGTCCGCGCGCGAGCATCGCATGGCGGGCGGCCCGCGCCTCCTCGCTGCCCTTCAGAATCGAACCGACGGCCTGCCGAAGCAGTGGCCAGGCCTCGGCGCCGGCCTCCTCGGGATCGAAGGGACGCACCCCGGTCACGGGGAGCCCGCCTCCCCCGTCTCCGCCCATTGAGGCGAGTCGAAGTCCTTCTTCCCGTAGAACCTGAGCAGAGAGAACAGGATCGCCCCGCCCAGGAGGTACGAGAACGCCGGGGACATCCCGAAGGCGGTGGGGATGTCTCCGACCAGCATGCCCACCAGCGCCACGGTCAGCGCATACGGGAGCTGCGTGCGCACGTGGTCCACGTGGTCGCAGGCCGAGGCCATCGAGCTCATCACGGTGGTGTCCGAGATCGGCGAGCAGTGGTCGCCGAAGATCGCCCCCGCGAGCACGGAGCTGATCGACCCGAGGAGGAGGGAATAGTGGGTGCCGGCATCGAATCCCGCCGCTCCCCCCATGCCGACTGACAGCGGAACGACGATCGGGACGAGAATCGCCATCGTGCCCCACGAGGTGCCGGTGGCGAACGAGATCGAGGCCGCGGTGAGGAACACGAGCACCGGCAGGAATTCCGGTCGCAGGTTGCCCTCCAGCAGGCCGCTCAGGTACTGCGCCGTTCCCAGCACTTCGGTCACGCTGCTCAGGGACCACGCCAGGATGAGAATGATGCCCGCCAGCAGCATGGCGCGCATCCCTCCCACCAGGCCGTTCACGGCCTCGTGCACGGTGAGGATCCGCTGCATCACCGCGAGCCCGATCGCCACCAGGCAACCGGTGAGCGATCCCCACAGCAGGGCGTTGAACGCGTTCGCCTCTCCGAACACTTCCCACAGAGTCCCGGCATGGCCGAGGTTCGTGCGCCCCTCGAAATAGAGACCGAACAGCACGACGGCGACCACCGACAGAACGGGCAGCACGGCGTTGTGCCAGCGCAACGGGGTTCCGGGCTCCGGCTCCATGCTCTCGGACCCGGCTTCCGACAGCAGCATGGCTCCCTCGCGGTACAGCCCCTCACCTCGCGAGGCCCTCTGCTCGGCACGCAGCATGGGGCCGAAGTCGCGCTGGAGGACCACGATCAGCCCCACCATCAGAAGCGCTAGGATAGGATAGAACAGGTACGGAATGGAGTGCAGGAACACGGTGAACGGATTCGCATCGGCCAGCGAGGCCACCTCGATCACTCCCCCGGAAGCTGCCGCGGCCGCGGCCAGACCATCGCCAATGAGCGAGATCTCGAACCCCACCCAGGTCGACACGAACACGATCGCCGCCACCGGCGCCGCCGTGGAATCCACGATGTAGGCGAGCTTCTCGCGAGACACCTTCATGCGGTCCGTGATCGGGCGCATCGTGTTGCCGACGATCAGCGTGTTGGCGTAGTCGTCGAAGAAGATGGCGAGGCCGCTGAGGTAGGCCGCCAGCTGCGCGCGGCGCGGCGTCGTGGCGATCGGCTGCACGGCCTCCACGATCCCCCGCGTTCCGCCGCTCCTGCTGATCACCCCGACCATGCCGCCGAGCAGGAACGAGAACACGATGATGGCCGCGTGGTCGGCGTTCACCAGGGCCGGCGCGACGAACGTATCGATCGTGCGCATCGTGGCCGCGATCGGATTCAGGTCGGCGAAGAACAGAGCGCCCAGCCAAACGCCGAAGAAGAGCGCCGTCACGACCTCCCGGAACACCAGGGCCAGGACGATCGCCAGCAGGGGAGGCAGGAGGCTGGTCCATCCCGGCAGGTGTCCGCTGCCCGGAACCACCGGGGTCTCCTGGGCTGACCCGGGCTCTAGAAGGTCGACCGACGCCCCCGTCTCCCCCTCACCCGGTGCGCGGCCCACCGCCGGGTCCTCCGCGTTTGCCGACGGGGCCATGGCGCTCGACGGCGAGTCCGCCACGGTCCCGGCGGAACCGGTTGCCTGTCCGAGTGCGGGCCGGACGGTCAGAACCGTCAGGAGGACGAGCAGGGCTGTCCAGGTTCGCGGCATGCGAGCTCCTCGGTGGTGGCGGTTCGGGATGTCCTGAAGGCGCTCCCGCGGCGGGCGCCAAGCTAGGCGAAGTCCCTCCGCGTTGTAAAGCGGGAGGCGTCTCCAGCAGGGCGCCGGAAACGCCTTTTCCGGCCGTTGATCCACCGGCAAGCGGCCCGTATACTGCGGCGAGCGCGGCCCCCCGTGGACCGCCTTGACCCGGCCGCGACAGAAAGGCGTCTCCGAATGTCGATCCCAGGCACGACGACTCTGCTGCTGGACGAGCCCGGCGTGGAGCGGACTCTCGTTCGCCTCGCCGGGGAGATTCTGAATGGCGGGGTGAGCTCGGACCTGATGCTGGTCGGCATTCACCGACGGGGAGCGGAGCTGGCGACCCGGCTGGCCGACCTGATCTCCGAGGGCGCAGGGTCGGAGATCCCCACCGGGAGTCTCGACATCACCCTGTATCGAGACGACTTCGACCAGATCGGCCCGCGACCGGTGATCGGCCAGACGGAGATTCCGGGCAACATCACGGGACTTCGAGTGGTGGTCGTGGACGACGTCCTGTACACCGGCCGCACGGTGCGGGCGGCCCTCAACGAGCTCGCCGACTTCGGCCGGCCTCGCCGGATAGAGCTCTGCGTCCTCGTCGATCGAGGAGGACGTGAGCTGCCGATCCAGGCGGATCACGTGGGCGTCGCGGTCGAGGTGGCGGACGGCGAGAGGGTGGAGGTTCGAGTGCCCGAGCTGGACGGGGAGCTCTCCGTGATGCTCGTCACGTCCGCGGAGAACGAGTGAACCAGCCGCGACCCGAGGTCGCGCTCGGCAAGGACCTCGTGGGCCTCGAGGGGCTCTCGAGAGAGACGATCACCGGGATCCTGGACACAGCCGAGCCGTTCAAGGAAATCAGCGAGCGGGCGATCAAGAAGGTGCCCGTTCTCCGTGGCAAGACGATCGTCAACCTGTTCTTCGAGCCCTCCACGCGGACGCGAATCTCGTTCGAGTTCGCTGAGAAGAGGCTCGGGGCGGACACGGTGAACATCAGCTCCAGCGGCTCCTCGGTCATGAAGGGAGAGACGCTGGTCGACACGGCCCGCAACCTCGAGGCGATGCGGATCGACATGGTGGTCATCCGCCACGCCTCCTCGGGTGCCGCGCGGTTCCTGGCCGATCGGATTCCTTCCAACGTGATCAACGGCGGCGACGGGCAGCACGAGCACCCGACCCAGGCGCTGCTGGACATGCTGACCCTGCGCGATCGACTGGGCCGGATCGAAGGGCTGAAGGTCTGCATCGTGGGGGACATCGTGCACTCCCGGGTGGCCCGCTCGAACATCTTCGGCCTGCGCGCCCTCGGGGCGGAGGTCGCGGTGTGCGGGCCCCGGAGCCTGATCCCGTACGGCATCGAGGAGCTGGGGGTCGAGACCTTCTATCATATCGAAGACGCGATCGAGTGGGCGGACGCGCTGAACATCCTGCGCCTGCAGCTCGAGCGCATGCAGACCGGGTTCATTCCCTCGCTGCGAGAGTACAACCGGGTGTTCGGCGTCACGCGCGCGCGCCTCGAGAAGGCGCCCCGCGACACCGTGATCCTCCATCCCGGACCGATGAACCGGGGAGTGGAGATCGACTCCGCGGTGGCGGACGGACCACAGTCCGTGATTCTGCCGCAGGTCACCAACGGGGTCGCCGTCCGCATGGCCGTCCTCTATCTGCTCGCGGGCGGGGTGTTCGGCGGGGCCGAAGCCGCGAAGCAGGAGAGCGCATGAGCAGGCCGATGCTGCTCCGGGGCGGCAGAGTGGTGGACCCGTCACAGGGCCTGGACGGGCCGGCCGACGTCCTGATCGAGGAAGAGGTGATCGCCGCCGTCGGCCCGGCCCTCCAGGGGCCCGACGGAGCGGAGATCGTAGATGTCTCGGGCCTGGTCCTGTCGCCCGGTTTGATCGACCTGCACGTGCACCTGCGGGAACCGGGCGGCGAGCACAAGGAGACGATCCACACGGGTTCGCACGCCGCTCTCGCCGGCGGCTTCACCACCGTGTGGGCGATGCCCAATACCGATCCGCCGATCGACGACCCTGCGGCGGTCGGATACGTTCGCCTGGCCGCGCGCGCCGCGCGCGGAACCCGGGTGATGCCGATCGGTGCCGCGTCCATCGGCCAGAAGGGCGAGCGGATGACGGAGGTCGGAGAGCTCGTGAAGGCGGGCGCGGTCGCCGTCTCCGACGACGGCGCCCCGGTGTGGGACACGGGCCTGATGCGACGGTTGCTGGAGTACACGCAGACCTTCGGGATTCCGGTCCTCCAGCACGCGGAGGACCGGTCGCTGGCCGGCGGCGTGATGAACGAGGGCGCGGTAGCGACCGCGCTCGGCCTGCGGGGCCTCCCGAATGCGGCGGAGGCCTGTGTCGTGGCGCGGGACGTGCAGCTCGCGGAATTGACGGGCGGTCATCTGCACGTGTGCCACGTATCGGCCCGGCAGTCCGTGGAGCAGCTGCGCCTGGCGAAGGAGAAAGGGCTCCCCGTCACCGCGGAAGTGACCCCGCACCATCTCACCCTGACGGACGAGATGTGCCGGGGCTACAACACCGAGGCGAAGGTGAATCCCCCGCTCCGGACCGCGGAGGACGTGGAGGCGGTCACGCAGGCCCTGCTCGACGGGGTGATCGACGTCATCGCCACGGATCACGCGCCGCACACGTACGAGGAGAAGGAGCAGGAGTTCGATTACGCTCCGTTCGGGATCAACGGGCTCGAGACGGCCTTCGGGCTCTGCATGCGGGCACTGGTCCAGACGGGCCGGCTCTCGCTCTCCGAGCTGGTCGACAGGATGTCCTGCGCTCCGGCCCGTATCATGGGCCTGGAGGGCGGTACGTTGCGGCGGGGTGCGCCGGCGGACATTGTCGTGTTCGATCCCGAAGAGCGGTGGACGGTCGATCCGGCGGACTTCCGGTCCAGGAGTCGCAACACGCCGATCGCCGGCTGGGAGCTGATCGGGCGCGTGCACAGGACACTGGTGGGGGGAGAGATACGGTTCGCTCGAAACTGAGCGAGGGTTCGCGGCGATCGCGACCGCCGTGCCATTCAACACATCATCACCGAGGGCCTGATGGACGGGGAACACGTGATACCTGAAGCGATCCGGGCACTGCTCGAGAAGCGCAGCACATTCCAGGAGTGGCTGGGCCGGCTCGACGAGCTGGGTAACGAGTTCCGTCCGGAGGTGACCGAGAAGGTCAGGAGCGACTATGCGGCCCGCCTGGCGGATGTCGAAGGGGAGCTGGAGGGACACCGGGCGGAGCTGGAGGCCGCGCTCACCGACCGCGCCGCGGCGGTGGACAAGGTGGCGCGCGAGCACGACGCGCGCTCGTCGGAGCTTGAGGAAACACAGCTCCGTCACGTGGTCGGCGAGTTCGACGACGACGAGTGGGAGGCCCGGCGGGGCGAGCACCAGGTCGAGATCGACAGACTGGAGGCAGAGCTGACCGAGCAGAGGTCCGCGGTGGAGTCCCTGCAGACCGTGCTCGGGGAGCTGACCGGCGGTGTGGCCGGAGGCCGGCGCGCATTGCACGTGGAGCCCGCGGCCACGATGCCCGAGGATCTGCCGATGGGTGGGGATGTCTCCCCGGAGCCCGGGACGGCGGTCGAGGAGGAGGCCGAAGAGGTGGAGACCCTGGAGTCGGTCGAGCCACCTTCCTGGATGACTCAGCCGTTCGCGGACCGGGCGGTGGAGGCCGAGGAGCACGAGGCGATCGAAGTGGCGTCCGAGCTCCTGGAGCTCGAGAGCGAGGTCGACGAGAGCGCCGCGATCGAAGAAGAGCTGGAGCTCGAGGTGGAGCCGGAGGCAGCAGAGGCCCCCGAAGCCGAAGCGACAGGTGAGAGCTCGGCGGGGGACGAGGAGCCCGTCGAGGTCGAGGAGCCCGGAGAGTTCATGGACGAGCTAGAGTTCCTCGAGTCACTGTCGCTGGATGACGCCGACAGCTTCGACGCGGTGTCGGCGATGCTGGACGAGGATGAAGCGGAGGACGGATCCGACGAAGGATCCGGTCGGAAGAGGGAGGATTCCTGAAAACCGACAGCCCACGAGCCGGGTGGGCCCGCGGGCTGGTCGTGGGTCGGCGTTCCCCGGGGAGAGCGCCGTCAGTCGCTCAGGCCGCGAACGTAGCGAGCGAGCCTGGACTTGCGCCGGGCCGCCGCCTGCTTCGACACGATTCCCTTGCGCGCGGCGGTGTCGAGCATCGAGGCGACCTTGCGGTACGCCGTCTCGGCTTCTTCCGGCGACTCGGTGTGCAGCAGGCTCTTCGTCCGGGTGCGTATCTCCGAGCGAACCGTCCGGTTGCGGTCCCGTCGCTTGTGGGACTGTCGCAGTCTCTTGCTGGCACTCTTGATATTCGGCAATTCTCTGTTCCTTCAGCTGTTCGCGTCCCAGGGACCCAAAGACCGTACAGAATATACTGCCCCCGCCGTCGAATCAAGGTCGACGCGAGCCCGGCATGAGTCCGATCGCCCCCTCCCTCGAATCGGTCACGCGTACGATCGAGCCCTTCCAGGTGAGCCTGGAGCGGTTCGAGGGGCCTCTCGACCTGTTGCTCCACCTGATCCGCTCCCAGGACATCGACATCTTCGACATCCCGATCGCCCGCATCACCGAGCAGTTCGTGGCTGCGCTCGGCGAGGGTCTCGAGGCGATGCCGATCGAACGGGCCGGCGAGTTCCTCGAAATGGCGGCCACGCTCGTGAGGATCAAGGCGCAGCTGCTGCTTCCGAGACCGGAGCAGCCGGACTGGGACGAGGATCCGAGGGCCGAGCTCGTCCGGCGCCTGCTGGAGTACGAGCATTTTCAGGATGTGGTCCACGTTCTCGAGGGAGCCGAGGCGCAGAGAGGCCGCCACTTCGGCAAGGGATACGTGGAGAACCGGCCCGTGCCGGCGCTCGCGCCCGTCCGGCTGGAGGTCACTCTCTCCGACCTCCTGTTCGCGGCCGCCAGGATCCCCGAACCGGCTCCACCGATCGAGATCCGGCCGCCGTCTCAGACCGTGACCGTGGACGAGAAGGTGTCGCTTCTGCGGCGTCTGCTCGGAAAGGCGAAGAGGGTCTCGTTCGACCGGCTGTTCCGGCCGTGGGGGACACGCGCCCACGCCGTAGCCGGTCTGCTCGCGGCTCTCGAGCTCGCCAAGCAGCAGGCGCTGCGAATCGAGCAGGCCGGGCCGTTCGCGTCGATCTGGCTCCTCGCGGGCGGAGAGAAGAAACGGAAGGCGGCCGCTCCTGCATCGGCAGGCGGCGGGGAGGATGGCGAATGAGGGTCGAGCAGATAGTCGAGGCGACGCTGTTCGCGAGCCAGACCCCGCTCAGAGCGGACGAGATCGCGCGGGCGGACGAGCACCTCACGGAGGAGGACGTGGTGCGGGCGATCCAGACGCTGCGCGACGAGTACGAGGAGTCGGAGCGCGCCTTCCAGGTCTACCAGCTGGGCGATGGATACCAGATCCTCACCCGTCCGGAGTACGCTCCCTACCTCGAGCGATTCGATTCGGTGCCGCGGGCGCCTCACCTGTCGCCGGCCGCGCTCGAGACGCTGGCGATCATCGCGTACCGGAACCCGATCGGCCGGATCGAGATCGAAGACGTGCGAGGCGTCAGCGCCAGCTCCGTGCTGCGGACGCTGCTGGACTGGGAACTGGTGGAAGTCGTGGGCCGCGGCGACGGCCTCGGGAGACCGCTCCTCTACGGCGTCACGCAGAACTTCCTGGAGCACTTCGGTCTCAAGGACCTCTCCGACCTGCCGTCGTCCGACGAGCTTCCGGTGGTGCTCGGTGAGCTGCAGCAGGCGATGGAGGCCGAGCAGGCGGCGCAGGAGGTTGAGGGGATGGAGCCGGAGACCGGGCCGTCGCAGCCGGAAGCCGGGCCGTCGCAGCTGGAAGTCAGCGAGGCTGAGCTGGAAACCGAGCCGGTGGCGCCCCGGGAGGAGGCCGCCGGGGAGGTCTTCTGAGCGTGGCCGCGACGATGCGCCTGCAGAAGTACCTCGCGCGTGCCGGTGTGGCCTCTCGACGAAGCAGCGAGGAGCTGATTCGCGACGGGCGGGTGCGGGTGGACGGGGAGGTCGTCACGGTTCTGGGGACGAAGGTCGATCCCGACGCGAGCACCGTGGAAGTGGACGGACGGGCGGTTCGGCTGGAGCCCCCGCGGTGGATCATGCTGCACAAGCCGCCGGGCTGCCTGAGCACCCGCAGCGACCCCGAAGGTCGGCCGACCATCTACGATCTCATCGACGCGGATCTGGCGTCCCTGTTTCACGTCGGCCGGCTCGACTACATGAGCGAGGGCCTGCTCCTCCTGACGAACGAGGGCGCGGTGGCGGAGCGGTTGCTGCACCCGCGCAACCGGGTCCTGCGTCGCTACGAGGTGACGGTGGCCGGCCCCGTCGCGAAGGGCGTCGGAGGCCGTCTGTTGAACGGGGTGGAGCTCGAGGATGGTCCGGCCCGCGTGGAGGCGTTCGACGTCCTTCCGGGAGGCCGGGGCGATGAGGTGGTACTGGAGCTCTCGCTGCGGGAAGGCCGGAATCGGGAGATCCGACGCCTGATGGAGGCGGTCGGTCTGACGATCCACTCACTCAAGCGGGTCGCGTTCGGCCCGCTCGAGCTGAGGGACCTCCCGCGCGGGGCCTGGCGCCCGCTGGAACCGGGCGAGGTGGATCGGCTGCGCGAATTGAACAGGAACGAGTGACATGGACATACAGGGAAGGAACATCCTGATGCTGGGCGGTTCCGGGCTGGTGGGAATCGCCATCGCCAGAAAACTGCTGCTGCTGCGTCCCGCCCGGCTGGTGATCGCGGCGCTGCGGCGCGCCGAAGCGGAAGAGGGTGTGGAGACGCTCCGCCGCTCGCCGGATGCGGAGGGCGTCGAGCTGGTGGCGGAGTGGGGGGACATCCTGCTCCGTGCCAGCCGACGGGATGATTCCCGGACGGCCATGCTGGAGACGGACGAGGGAAGGGCGGAGATCCTCGACGACCTGCTGGGTGACCTGAAGCGGTCGGACTTCCAGCGCAATCTCCTCTACTCACTTCTCGAGGCACATCGACCTGAACTCGTCATCGACTGCGTGAATACAGCGACGGCGATCGCCTACCAGGACCTGTTCACATCCGCCGGGAAGCTCCGGGACCTGATGTGGACCGGAGGTACGCCGACGGTCGCGGACATCGAGGCACACCTGACGACCCTCTACCTGCCGCAGCTCATCCGCCACGTGCAGGTCCTGATGCACGGGATGCGGGAAGCGCGCACCGAGGTCTACCTGAAGATCGGGACTTCGGGAACCGGCGGCATGGGCCTGAACGTGCCGTTCACGCACTCCGAGGAGCGTCCTTCCGCGACGCTGCTGTCCAAGTCCAGTGTCTCCGGCGCGCATTCGGCGTTGCTGTTCCTGATGGGGCGCACGCCGGACTCGCCCGTGGTGAAGGAAGTGAAGCCGACGGCCGCCGTCGCCTGGAAACGCATCAGCTACGGGCCGGTGATGCGAGGTGGGAAGCCGATCCGGCGGTTCGACTGCCGTGAGCCGATAGACCTCTCGGATGCCTTCACGGATCCGATGCCCGGGGACTGTGAAGACACGGGCGAGCCGCTCGAGTCCGTGTTTCTCGATGCCGGCGAGAACGGTCTGTTCAGCCTGGGTGAGTACGAGACGATCTCGTCGCTCGGCCTGATGGAGATCATCACTCCCGAGGAGATCGCGGACGCGGCGATCGCGGAGATCCGCGGAAGACCCACGGGCAGGGACATCGTCGGCGCGCTCGACGCCGCGACCATGGGGCCGACCTACCGGGGCGGCGCGCTGCGCGAGACGGCGCTCCGGTACATGGAGGAGCTCGAGGCGCGGCACGGCGTGCGGTCGGTCGCGTTCGAGATGCTGGGGCCTCCCCGACTGAGCAAGCTCCTGTTCGAGGCCGAGATCCTGCACCGGCTGTTTTCGGACGTCCGTGCCGCCGCAGACCTCCATCCGGAGGAGACGGCGTCACGATCCCTCGACCTGATCGAAGCGGACGATCGGCTGCGCTCCGACGTGCTGTCCATCGGCATTCCGATCCTGCTGCCGGACGGAGAGCGACTCCTGCGGGGTCCCAGGGTGAGCGTGGTGCCGGACGGCCCGGCCGAGGCGACGTGGGCGAACCGCGGCTGGGTGGACCTCCGCGCCGAGTCGTGGAGTAGATGGCGCGAACGCCTGGTCAGTTACCAGGCCGCGGTCCTCGACGTTCCGGATGCGGGGCACGGCTCCGGCGCCGACCTCGACGTACGGGCCAGGAGCGGCGACATTCGACCGGGAGCGCTCGCCGCGTACGTCTTCCGGTTCGAAGACGAGGGCGAGCGGATGAAGCGCTGATCGTACTCTGAACGGGCAGGGGGGAGTGAGCGAAACGCAGATCACGGACCGCATTTCGGAATCAGAGCTCGAGGAGCGCACGGGTCGCATCACCGAGGCGAGCCATTTCCTGAACGACATCAGGACCGCCGTCGCCCGCCGGGTGGTGGGGCAGGAGCTGATGGTGGAGCGGCTGCTCATAGGGCTCCTGACGGGCGGGCACGTCCTGCTCGAGGGAGTCCCGGGACTGGCCAAGACGCTTGCCGTCCGCTCGCTCGCCGACGCGATTCACACGAGCTTCCAGCGGATCCAGTTCACCCCCGACCTGCTTCCGGCCGACCTGATCGGAACGCTGATCTGGGACGAGGTGAACCGAGAGTTCGTTCCGAAGAAGGGGCCGATCTTCGCGAACCTCATCCTCGCGGACGAGATCAACCGGGCGCCCGCCAAGGTCCAGTCCGCCCTTTTGGAGGCGATGCAGGAGCACCAGGTCACGATCGGTGAGACCACTCACCGGGTGCCGGAGCCTTTCCTCGTGCTCGCGACCCAGAACCCGATCGAGCACGAGGGCACCTATCCGCTTCCCGAGGCGCAGGTGGACCGGTTCATGCTCAAGATCCGGGTCGATTACCCGAACCGGGATGAGGAACGTGACATCCTCCGGGCCACGGTGACGGACGATCTCGCGGTCCTCGAGCCGGTGGCGACGGCGGAGCAGATCCTGGCGGCCCGCGCCCTCCTGTCGGAGATCTATCTCGATGAGAGGGTGGAGGACTACATCCTCGACCTCGTGCGCTCGACTCGACACGCGGCGGATCTCGATGCCGAGCTGGCGGGGTGGCTGGAGTACGGGGCATCGCCCCGGGCCACGATCTACCTGGCCCGCACGGCGCGGGCCCACGCCTTCCTCGCCGGGCGCGCGTACGTGGTTCCCGAAGACGTGACCGGCATGGCGCACGACGTCTTGCGGCACCGCCTCGTTCTGACCTTCCAGGCCGAGGCGGAAGAGATCTCGCCGGACCAGGTCCTGGAACGGCTCCTGGCGGTGGTCCCGGTTCCCTGATGCCGTTTCGTCTCTTCCGGCGCCGGCGGCCGGAGCGGGACCCCAGCCCCGATGCCTCGGCCCTCGCGGCGCTGGTCCGCCGGCTCGAGCTTCGTGCCCGCCGACTGATGGAGAACCGGGCGGTGGGCGCCTACGACTCGGTGTTCAGGGGACACGGCATCGAGTTTTCCGAGGTCCGCGCCTACCAGCCGGGCGATCCGTTCCAGGCGATCGACTGGAAGGTCACGGCCCGGATGGGCAAGCCCTTCATCAAGAAATTCGTGGAGGAGCGGGAGCTCACCGTGCTGCTGGCCGTCGACCTGTCGGGTTCGACGGACTTCGGGACCCGCGTGCGCACGAAGCGGGACCTGAGCCTCGAGCTCGCGGCCCTGCTCGGGCTGGCGGCGGCGCGCAACAACGACCGGGTAGGCCTCCTGCTGTTCACCGACCGGGTGGAGCGCTGGCTGACGCCGCGGCGCGGTCGCGGTCGCCTTCGGCAGCTGCTCCACGTGATGGCGAGCCATCGGCCCGAGGGGAAGCGAACGGACATCGGCCTCGCCCTGGCGACCGCCGTCCGGTCGCTCAAGACGAGGTCGCTCGTGTTCGTGCTCTCCGACTTCCAGGGGCCGGACTTCCGGAAGGAGCTCACGGCCGCGTCGCGAAAGCACGACGTCGTCGGACTTCACCTGGTGGATCCGGGCGAACGATCCCTGCCGGCCGTGGGCCTGATCGAGGTGCGGGACCCGGAGACCGGAGCCGTCGGCGTGCTCGACCTGAAGGACTCTCGCACGCGCAGCGGCCTGGCCCGGCTGGCCGCGGCGCGCGAGCAGCGGGTCGAGGACACCTTCCGGCGCGCCGGGGCGGATCGACTGGTTCTCGAAACGGATCGGTCCTACGCCGCCGATCTCGCGGCGTTCTTCGCAGGCCGGGCCCGCGCGAGGCTCCACTGATGCCGGGCGTGCGTCCGGCCGTCGCCGCGGTCCTTGGACTCGTGCTGGGCCTGTCCGGACAGATCGGCGTGGCCCGGGCGC
>Ga0210133_1000489_pt1 | contig 13993 bp, 12 predicted proteins | sample Joice_ThreeSqC_D_2_FD_184874 | JGI IMG/M metagenome (GOLD analysis project Ga0210133, IMG submission 184874) | Wetland microbial communities from San Francisco Bay, California, USA, that impact long-term carbon sequestration - Joice_ThreeSqC_D1... | ecosystem: Environmental > Aquatic > Marine >...
GAAGATGTACACCATGGTGAAGAGCGCCGTGGGTTGGGTCAGAAAGTCGGCGGCGAAGACCTGGCTGGCATGGTAGCGAATGAAGGTTCTCCAGGTTTGACGGTGGCTGGCTTGACCACAAGCAGGGGCGGGCACCAGTCCCGCCAGACCTTCGAGAGCTCCACCCCAAACGCCCTCTCTCCGGACTCGAAGGCGCACGGGCCTGCCATCCTACTCCGGCCCAGAAGGCTCACAATTTCCGGTGCATCTCGGGTTTTCGCGAATCACGCTGTCCGTGCATGGGACTCCCGCCGCGGGACGAGTCTGCGCTTGGCGCTGCGACGTACGGAACTTGGCGATCATCGATCCATGGGCGAAGATTCCACCCAATAGGGCGCGCGAGGTCACTGTCGTGGCACCAGGCGCGTCGTGCCTTCGGATGTGGCTGGATCGTATTTCCGTGGCCTCGCCCAACTGCCCGCTGCGAAAATGTCTCCCCCTTCGATGAAATACCTCGACAATCTTCGCCGACGGGTTTTCTCCGGCGATGGGAGGTCGCGATGAAGATCGGCAGCGCGGATCTGCCACTTCATGGGGGGCGAGTCCCCATGTGGTTGGCCTCGCGCATGGCGCGTCTGGGCCGGGTGATGGTCGAGGCGTTGGTCATCGAATACGGACGCACGGAGGTGCTGCGCCGGTTGGCGGACCCGTTTTGGTTTCAGTCGCTCGGTTGTGTGATGGGCATGGACTGGCACTCGTCCGGCATCACGACCAGCGTGCTCGGCGCGCTCAAGCGCGGGCTGTCCACCGTCGAGTGGGAGCTGGGACTTCACGTGTGCGGCGGTCGTGGACGGCATTCGCGCCGCACGCCGGATGAGCTGCTGGCGTTGGGCGAGCGGGTTTCCCTCGACGCGCCAGGCTTGGTGCGTGCCAGCCGCCTGGTGGCCAAGGTCGACAGCGCAGCCGTGCAGGATGGCTTCGACCTGTACCTGCACAGCTTTGTGGTGGCGGACGACGGGAAATGGGTGGTGGTGCAGCAGGGAATGAATGCGGAAAAGCGGCAGGCTCGGCGCTACCACTGGTTGTGGGATCGCGCAGGCTCGTTCGTCGAAGAGCCTCACGCGGCCATCGAGGGCGAGCCGAGCCCTCTGCCCATCGTCAACCTGACGGATCGATCTGCCGCGGCGGCGCGTGAAGAAACCGTCGCGCTGGCCGTCGGCAACCCGGAATATGTCGTTGCCGAGGTCCAGCGCATACTGACCATGCCCAAGCACCACGACGTGCGCGCCGAGAACCTGAATCTGCGCCGGCTCGGCGCCGCCCTGCACGTGGCGGGTAACGTCGGTCCGAGTGGCTTCCCCGAGCTCCTGCTCACCCCGCACGTCGGCAAGCGCACCCTCTTTGCGCTGGCACTGGTTGCCGAGGTCCTGCACGGGGCGCCCTCGCGGTTTTCCGATCCCGCCCGCTTCGCCTTCGCCCACGGAGGCAAGGACGGACATCCCTTCCCGGTACCGCTCAAGATCTACGACGAGACTTTGCGGGTGTTTCGCCGGGCGGTTGACAGCGCGAAACTGGGGCAGGGCGACAAGCTGGCCGCGCTTGCGCGGCTCGATGACCAGTGCCGCACTGTCGAGGCGGTCGCCGAGGGACGCAATCTTCCTGCAAGTCCCGCTTCCATACTCGGGGCGATCGTGGCACGCGAGAAACGGGCGTCGCCCGGACTGGACGGCCGGACCTGTCTCGCCCCGGCCAAGAAGCCACGCCAGCTGTCGCTTCGTTTCTGATACTCGTCGGCGAATTGCAGGTGGCGCGGGTGGCAGGGGGATCGCCGTATTTCACCACAACGGACAGGCCGGACCCGCTCGCCCGCACTTGATGTACTATGTGGGCAACTTGCTTGGGAGCCTCCTCATGACGAAGCACGGTTCTTCATCCTGTCTCGGGCGTTTCGTGTCTTTGGGTTCCGTAGCCTTGACGGCGTTGCTATGGCCGGGCGTGGCCGGCGCGGCAACCTGGCAATCGGCGGGCACAGGTGACTGTCTGGGGCACGACGTGGGTTTTTCGAGGGGGAATGGGCCTGAAGCGGGCAGGTGCGATGCGAAATTCGTGGGGCTCACGGCGGTTTGCTGGGCCCACGGATGCACTTACAAGAGCGTGAAGACGGCATCGTGCACGGGAGGGATCAATCCTGGCCAGATGTACACCTGTTCTGCGGACGCCCCACGTGCTGTGCCGCCACCTCCTCCCTCGGCAGCGCCGACCATCGTGAATTGGCAACCCTCGGGATATGGCGACTGCTTGGGCTACGACGTGGCCGGAAGTGGCGGCTCGCAGCCGGATCCGAGCATGTGTACTGCCGGATTCGCCGGCATGACCGCGGTGTGCTGGACCAGCGGTTGTACCTACAAGAAGGTGGCGACCGCATCGTGTACTGGTGGAGCGAGCCCGGGCCGGATGTACACCTGCGGAACGGCCGCGGTGACACCGCCCCCCGCGCGGCCCCCGCGCCCCCTTGGCCCGATTGTCCCCTCGGCCCCGGAGAATGGCACCTGGCAGCCGGTGGGCATCGGCGACTGCCCCGGGCGCGCTGTCTCCAGCTCGCGCGGACCGATTCCCGATCCCGGCAGGTGCCAGGCGAGCTTCGCGGGGAATACAGCGGTGTGCAGCGCGAAGGGATGCAGCTACAAGAGCGTTCCGGCCGCGGTTTGCAAAGGACGGGGAAAGCCCGGCCAGATGTACACCTGTGTGGCCGCCGTACCGCCGCCGCAACCAGCGGCCAAGCCGAAGCCCCGAGGCAAGCACTACTCGGTCGTCAACTACACCGGCGACGTCAAGAGTCCACACACCTTCGTGGTCGACTGGAAGGCATGCAAGGTGGTGGAGATCGGCCCGGAGTTCGAGCGCGGCGCCGAGGACATCGTTGTCGAAGTCTGCCGGCCCGGCAGCCGACTGATCATGAAGACCGATTTCCGCGCGACCGGCACCTTCATCCACTACGATTGGGTGCTTACCGACCTCGGCTCCACAGTGGCCGGTGCCTACTGCGACGCCACCACCTGCGGTCCGTCGGTGGGCAAGCAGACGAAGTAGGTCCCCCTCGCGAAAGCCGTGCTGATATCCTTGGGTGGTGGTCTGTCCGTATTGTGGTAGCCAGCATCTCCGAGAGGTGAGCATCCGTCAGGCGACCGGCGAGCCGATGCTCGAGGTGTGTCCCCTGGCGCCGGTGGCTGGGGACATGCTCGATGGCAGGTTCAAGATCGTGCGGGAGATCGGACACGGGAGCCTGGGCGCAGTCTACGAGGCCATCGATGGGACAAGCGGCAACCACGTGGCGGTTCGAACCTTGCTCGAGGCGGTGAGCGCCGATGCCGAGCTCGCGGCACGCTTCAGGCGCGAGGCCCGCGCGGCAGGCGCGATCGACAATCCGCATATCGTCCAGCTGATTGCCATGGGACGCACGTCGCAGGGGCTGCTCTACATGGTGACGGAACTCTTCAATGGATATTCGCTGGCCCAACTCTTACGACGGGCGCCGCGGCTGCCCATTCCGCTGGCCGTCCATCTCATCTCCCAGGTGTTGGACGGGCTCTTGGCGGCGCATGAGCAGGGCCTCATTCACCGCGGGCTGGAACCGGAGGGCATCCTTATCACTGACGGCGCGGGTGGGCCGAACTTTGCCGCGATCGTCGACTTTGGCGTGGCCAAGATCGTCAGGCCGCAAGGGGGCAAGCCGGCTGGCGGGGCCGTTCCTTCCGCGGGGACGGGATGGGTGCAGGGGGCGACGCTTTACATGTCACCTGAGCTGATTGCCGGTCGGGCCGCTTCCATCGACCATCGCACGGACCTCTACTCGGCCGGCGCGATCCTCTACGAGATGCTGTGCGGACATACCCCCATCGAAGGCAACGACGTCGCGCAGGTCCTGCAAGGGATCCAGGCGGGAAGATTCCCTTCGCCGCGGTCACTGCGCCCGGAGATCTCGCCGTTCCTGGAAGTTGCCATCGCGCGTGCCCTTTCGCGCGATCCCTTCATGAGGTTCTCGAGTGCGGCGGACATGCGTGCGGCTATCTCGGGCGCCAGCGTCGGAGCAGCTCCCCCCTCATCGCCGAGATCGGCGGCGCCACCGTCTTTACCCACGACCTCCGCGGGTCGTGGCGAGCAGCACGAGCCATTCGCCCTGGAGCAAGATACCGTGGTCGATGCCCCGCTGGTGGGGCCGGGAAAGAACGCGAGCTTGGACCCGTTCATGCCTTCGCCAGCCAGTGGAATACCGCCGGCGCTCGCGCGCGAGGGCTTCGAGCCCGCGGCCGGCCGCTCGACTTTCGCGCAAGATCTTCCAGCCGAGGCAGCGCCGCTTCGACTGGGAATGTCATCGCGTGCGAGAGCGCAAGCCCGCGACAAGGGCGCCTCGATGGCGCCGTCTGCGCGTCGTCGGCGTGGCTTACCCTGGCTGGCCCTGGTCGGTGGCGCGGTGGTGCTCGCCGTGGCCGGGCTCGTCGCCGTCAAGGTTCGCCGCCCGCAACCCGTTGCCCTTTCGTCCGCACCACCAGAGGAGATCCAGAAGTTCCGTCTGCACGTCTACCCGGCAGCCGCCAAGGTCGAGATCGATCACGTCCCCGTCAGCGCGCGCGAGCTGCCCCTGGATTCGGGGGCCCCACGCGCACACCTTCTGCACGTGGCTGCGCGAGGCCACGTGACCAGGACCTTCACCTTCACCGCCACGGCCGGCATGAACCTGGAGGTTCGCCTGGGGCGCACCATCCCCGTGCCGACCCCCGAGGATCCGCCGCCGCTGCCGACCGAGTTGGCCGTGGATTACCCGGAGGACCCGCGACCGGCGGCTGAGATCGACAGCGCCTTTGCTTCACTCGATCGGTACTCGAGCTGCCTGGCTGGCGCGGCGAAGGTGATCGCGGAGGCCAGGACGTCCGGCGAACGTGAATACGTGCGTGGCGAGCACTTCGCCCCCTGTCGGCGGCTCGTCGAGGAGTCACAGGGCGCCGACAAGGGTTTCCCGTCGTTGAAGAACACCGCCTTGGCTTTTGTGCTGGCGGCGCAAGCCGGGAAGAAGGCAGAAACCCTGAACCGATTTGCTGCCAGGTTCCGTGCCGAATTTCTGGCCGAACGCGCCTTCTGGCAGATGCAGGAGCTTGCGCGCACGGGCAAGGACGACGGACAGGGAGCGGCGTGGCACATGCGCAGGGTTGCGCTGGCAGCGCGGACTTGGGTGCGCGCGCGCAGAAGCGGCGCGAACGGTGGCCGTGCCGGTGATGAGCAAGGGGCGAAGGTGGACGCCTACGTGCAGGCGCTGGTGAGGTTCGTGAGAGAAGGCAAGCAAGCGTTGGGCATCGTTCGCGGGACCGATGACTTTCTGCGGGTGGCGCAGGAGCTCGCTGCGCTCGCACGTCCACAAGGGGAAAGGCGGGTCAGCGACGCGGCCGCCTACGAGGCGTGTCGCAAGATCTTGACCGAGTTCGACGCCCTGGTGCTGGAATAGCGAGGCAAGACCTTCCGCGCTTGGCTATCCGGGACGGGTGCTGTCGCGCAGCCAGGCGAGGTACGATTCGCTGCCATGGAGCATCGGTAGGGCGACGATCTCGGGAACTTCGTAGGGATGCAACGACAGAACGCGATCGCGTAAGGCTGAAAACAGCTCGCGCCGGGTCTTGAGCAGGCAAAGAAGCTCGCTCTCGTCGCAGAGCTTGCCCTCCCAGGCATAGATGGAGCGCAAACCCGGCACGACGTTCACGCATGCGGCGAGCTTTTCCGTCACCAGGGCGTTGGCAATTCGGCTGGCGACCTCCTCGTCGGGAACCGTGACCAGGACGACGACGAAATCAGCGGGAGAGGGCGGGGCGGGCGAATCATCGATCATGCCAGTCTTTTACCGCGAATCGAGCGGACGAGCTTGCTCGAGTCGCCGTTGCCGGCTTGCGCACTAGTCCCCGCCCTTGCCGTAGTCGCCGAACTCCACATCCACCACGCGTCCATTCACGAAGATGACGGTGCGGACGAGGTTGTAGCGGCCCATGTCGTAGGTCCATTCCTCGACGACGACGTCCATGCAACCCTGGCCGGTCCAGCGTCTCTCCGAGCGATGGGCGATGAAATCCGGCTCGCCGCAGTTTTCGCGTACCTCGAACATTCGATCGTCCACCGACACCAGCCGACCCGAGGCACAGCGAAAGCCGCTGTCGGCCAGGGCAGAAGCAGAAATGGACAGGCTGAATAGCAATGACAGTGCCGCGAGTCGGATGCACATCGTTCCCTCCACTGCCAAGGTTGTGCCTGGCATTCTTCGGCTGTATTGCGCGTTTGTAAAGGTATGCAAAGTCCGGCGGGGCGAGGTGGATGTGGCCTGCTAAGGCGTTCCCGCCTCCCACAAAGGCCTGGTGAGGTCGACGAACTCTTCCAGGACGCCGCCGTGCAGAGAGTCATCATTCGTGTCGGGCATGGAGACCAAGACCATGACCAGTCGCTGGGCGGGAACCACGAAGGCATATTGCCCGCCGTGGCCCCAGGTGGAGTAGCCGTTGGCTTCGGGAACCGTCCACCAGTAGTAGCCGTAGCCAAGGCGAGGGTGACCCGCGGGATCGACCTTCCAGGTCGTCGAGAGGTCGTGCCAGTCCGCCGAGATCACCTGCGTGCCATTCCATGTGCCACCGTCGGCCATCATTTGGCCCATCTTGGCCAGATCGCGCGGGCGCAGGTGAAGACCGTGCGCGCCCATGGTTTCGCCGTGGCCGCCGTTATCCCAGTACCAGTCGACGATACCGAGCGGGGCGAAGAGGTACTCCGCCGCCAGGCTCTCTTCCGTGCGGCCGGATAGCTGTTGCAGGGCATAGCTGACGAGCTGCGGGTCGGCGTCGCGGTAGCGGAACTCCGCGCCCGGATCGGCGTACAGGGGCTTGTCGAGAAGGTAGCGAATCGGGTCGGAGGGATTGTCGATCCACATCTCGACCGAGAAGCTGTCGTTCTCGATGTCCAGGCCCGAACGCATGGTGAGCAGGTCGTCGATCGTGATGCTCAGCTTGCGCGGATCCAGTCCCTGGCAATGCTCGGGCACGATGTTGCACACGGGGGTATCGAGGCCGGGAAACCATCCCTGGTCGCGGGCGATTCCCAGCACCAGCGAGGTGAAGCTCTTGGTGGTGGATTGCAGGTGGTGCACGTGGTCGCGGTCGGCGAGCTTCTCCAGGTAGGTCTCGAACACCAGCCTGCCATCCTTGGCCACCAGGAACGCCAAGGCCCCCACGAAGCGCTCTGGATCGAGCAATACCTTGTGGATCGCTGCCAGTGACTGCGGGTTGAGGCCCACGCTTTGGGGCGTGGCTATCTCCCAGCCGTCGCCCAATTGCTCCGGTGTGGTGGGCCCGTCGTGCTTGAAGTCCTTGTCGAACAGACAACCGCAAAGCGCGGCGACCAGAGCCAGCGGCGCGATCTTCTTCATCACAACCCCCACGCCCGGGCTGCGTAGAGGCACGCGCCCAGGTTGATGTTGGTGGCTGGGAATCCGGTGCGGGCCAATCGCGCGTCCAGGCCGAACGACCAACCCCGACCTACACCCGTGTTTGTGTAGGCCGCCCGCCGCACGGCCACATCCAGGCGCACGACCTGCAGATCGGTCAGAGTGACGAATTTCTCCGAGCTGTTCGGCTGAGTGAAGAAGTAGGTGGGATCCGCCCGGGTCTCCTGCTTGTGGTAGCGGTAGACGGGCGGCCGTCCCTCGAAGCCCAGTACGGCGAACGACGCTCGCGACTCCAGACGCCAGCGATCGGTCAGGCGACCTTCCCAGCGAAAGGCCGGTCCCAGCCACTGCGAGCCGAGCCAGTAGCCGTGGGCGTCGTCCCACGAGAAGAGGTAGTTGAAGCGACTGTCGAGCGCGATCTGCGGCCCCATCTCCAGGTGCCAGCTCATGCCGCGAAGCACGCGCCCGGTCCAGGCCGCGTCCACGTTGTGATCCAGCGTCGCGCCGGGATGGCCATAGCGGTTCCACAGCATCGACATGCCCACGTCGCCGGACACCGCCAACAGGCCGGGACCGAGACGGCCCCGGTACGCCAGGAGCAGGCGCAGCCCCGGACCGGAAAAAGTGAGCGGCACGATCAGGTCCTCGCGAACTGCGTCGCCACGCAGGCCAGCCCCGAGTATCAGCGTGTGCCCCGCTTCAGGGCGGGCGACGCCTTGGTCGCTAGCCTTCGCCGCCGCGGAGGTGCACGTGATGGCTACCAGCAATGCGAAGGACTCTTTCATCCAGGACCGCATCGTGACGCGAAGATACATGACCATCCGGCCGACAGTCAATTGCCCGGGAAAACCACCGCAACGAGATCGTCGACGAGACGAAGATCCGCCTCCTTGCTCTAGTTTTGCAGGAGCAGGAAATCGTCGACTGTCACGGTCTGCCCGGAGCTCCCCGTGGTGCTCACGCCGATGTGGCACGTGCCGTTGCTGACGGCGATGCTCGTGATGGAGATCTGGGTCCAGGCGGACATCGCGGTGCTCAACGAGGCGGTCTTGTCGGTTGCGCCGAATCCCTTGGCATAGAGCTGGGCGACGGATTGTCCGCCGCTGCTCTTCACCCATGCGGACAGGCTGTAGGTCCCGTTGGGCAGCCCGGTCAGCGGCTGGTCGAGGCTCGAGCTTCCCTGGAGCTGCCAGGACCAGTTTCCCGTGTGTCCGCCCGAGAGGTTGGTACCGCTGGTGGTCGTCCAACCCGCGGGCTGGGTAACCGAGACCCTATCGGCCTCGAAGCTGGGATTGAGCGCATGGTTGTTGCCGGGCCCGACTGCCCAGGTACCGCTCTGGGCGTCGATGGACCAGACGCTCAGCGATTGCATGACGGGCGTGGTGCCGTTGAAGGTCAGCGGCATCCACTGGTTGAAGCCTATGCCGTTGCCGGCGAAGTCGCACCAGCGGTCGCCGCCGAAGATGACCGTGCTCTCGGTCGATCCCTTCACGGTCAGAAAGAGCCCGGTCTGGGTGACGTGACTGAAATCGGCGTCGGTATTGCCGATGATCCCCTCGGCGCCGTAAGGGCCAAGGATGTTGGTGGCCGAGATGTAATACGAGTGCGACGAGTTCCATCCGTGCAGATCGGACGAGCACAGGTAATAGCGTCCGTTGTACTTGAACATGGCGTTGCCCTCGCGTCCCGCCCCGTTGAAGACCCTGGTGGCGGGATCGACGGCGAGGTAGTCCGCCGCGCGCAGGGGTGCCACGTACAGGTTGCTGCGCCCACTGAGGCTGGAGCAGATCAGGTAGGCCTTGCCGTCGTCGTCGTTGAAGATGGATTGGTCACCGCAGTTGTTGTTGGTGACGTTGGTGATGGTGGCCTGGGTTCCGATCCACTGGAACGCGCCATTGGGTGTGTCGCTGGTGGCGAAGAACTGGGTCGTGTCGGGCGTTCCCAGGTATTGCCCGATGAGCACGTATTTCTTCGTGGTGGAGTTGTACGCAGCGCCGACCCTACCGATCCAGTTGTTGGGGTTGGCGCCGGCGGCGGTCAGGCTCGCCGGCGTCAGGGCGTTTCCTTCGAACTTCCATGTCGCGAGATCGGTCGACGAGTAGATGGTGACCGCGACGAAGCTGGTATCCGAGTTGCTTTTGCCTGGGCTGGCCGCGTAGGTCACGGCACCACCGTACTTCACGCCGTACCAGTAGTAAGTGCCGCCGACCTGGAGAACTCCGCCGCCCTGCGAGTAGATCGGGGTCCCGGAGGTGTCCTTCCAGAACACGTCGTTGTGAATCAGAGCACCCGACGCTGTGCTGCCCGCAGCGCCACCCGTCCCAGGTTGTCCACCGCTCCCCGCGCCGCCAGGGCCGGATTCTCCACCCAGGCCGGTCGCGCCACCGGTACGTGCTCCGCCCGTCGCGACGCCTCCGCTGGCTGGGATGCCGCCGGTTTGTCCGCCACCGTTTGCGCTGGTTCCTCCCGTGAAGGTGCTGCTTGTCCCCGTGCCGATACCTCCGGCGGACGTGGCCCCGCCCGAACCCGTCCTGCCCCCACTGGCGGGCGACCCACCACCCGCGAAGCTGCCGCCGCTCTGGCCGGGGGATCCTCCGGTACCCTGGGCGGTGGTGTACCCCGTCGTCATTCCACCGGTACCCGCCGCGCCACCCGACGCGGAAGCGCCCCCGGCGCCCGTGACCGTGCTGGACGTCGTCGTCCCGCTAGAAGCGGCGTTCCCGCCGGTACCGGTACTTCCCGGATTGACCGTCTTGGAGGAGGTGCAGGCCGCTACCAGGGTCGAGGCAGCGAGGATGATGATTCCACTAGCTAGACGCATTGCGATTTTCCGGGGATAGGGCGGCCGCCCATGTCCTTATAGGGTGACCGGGAAGCGGCAAGTGGCTCACGCATCGTGGAATTTCTTGTGCCCTATCGAGGGGAGGGCAGGTTGACAGATGCCATCTTGTCGGCCAAGAAGCGGACCATGCATGAGTTGGCCATCGCCCAGGCTATCCTCGATCGCGCCCAGGCGGCCTCCGAGAAGAACGGAGGCGGCCGCGTGCTCAAGATCGGTTTGCGCATCGGCGAGATTTCGGGCGTGGTGCCGGACGCGCTCACCTTCGGCATCGAGGCCTTGAGCAAGGACACGCCGCTGGAGGGCCTGCTGCTCGAGGTCGAGCAACCGAAGCGCAAGCAACGGTGCACAGCCTGCGCCACCGAATTCGAGCCGGAGGGGTTCGTCGTTCGTTGCCCGGCCTGCCAGCACGAGCAAAGTGAGTGCATCGCCGGCAACGAGCTCGACGTCACCTTCATCGAAATCGAGGATCCCCCATGCGCGTAGAAGTCGAAGAGAAGGTCCTGAGCGAGAACGACAAGCTGGCCATCGGCCTGCGCGAGCGCTTCGCCCGGGACAAGGTCTTGTGCGTGAACCTCATCAGCTCCCCGGGCTCGGGCAAGACCGCACTACTCGAACGCACGCTCGAAATCTTGCCCAAGACGGCGAGGGTTGCTCTGCTCACGGGCGACCTGCAGACCGAGAACGATGCTCGGCGCCTGGCCCGCGCGGGCTTCCCGGTCAAGCAGATCACCACTGGCGACACCTGCCACCTCGACGCCAGCATGATCATCAAGGCCCTGGCCGACTGGGATCTCGCCGGCATCGACATTCTCTTCATCGAAAACGTGGGCAACCTGGTGTGCCCGACCAGCTACGACCTGGGCGAGCACGCCAAGATCGTCCTTCTCAGCGTGACCGAGGGCGAGGACAAGCCGCTCAAGTACCCGTCTATCTTCGCCATCGCCGAGCTGTGCATCATCAACAAGATCGATCTTCTGCCCTACGTTCCCTTCGACCTGGAACGGGCCATCGCGAACGCACGCCACGTCCATCCCGGCATGGAAATCGTGCAGACGAGCTGTACCAAGGTGCAGGGGCTCGAACCGTGGCTGGCGTGGATCGAAAGGCGGCGCGCGCAGGTCATGGCAGAGTAAGGAACGGAGGGTGAAGATCATGGGAAAGACGGCACACACGGCTCTCATCACCGGCGCGTCGGCCGGCATCGGCAGGGAACTGGCCAGGTTGGTTGCGGCCGACGGACACGACACGGTGCTGGTGGCGCGGCGTCGCGACCGTTTGGACGAGCTGGCGGCCGAGCTTGGGTCCGCGCATGGGGTGAAGGTCACGGTGATCGCGGCGGATCTCGGCGATCGCGCCGCACCCCAGTCGGTGGCGGAACAGGTGCGCGAGGCCGGCATCGACATCGATTTCTTGGTCAACAACGCCGGCTTCGGCAGCCACGGACCACTCGCGGAGGCGAATCTTGCGCGCCAGCTCGAGATGATCGACGTGAACGTGCGCGCGCTCGTCGAGCTGACTCACCTCTTCTTGCCGGGCATGCTGGCGCGGAAGCGGGGACGCATATTGAACGTCGCCTCGGTGGCGGGGTTCGTGCCCGGGCCCTACATGGCCACCTACTATGCCAGCAAGGCCTTCGTTCTCAGCTTCACCGAGGCGCTGGCGGCCGAGTTGCGCGGCAGCGAGGTAACGGCGACGGCGTCGTGCCCTGGTCCGACCGAGACGGAGTTTGGCGCCGTGGCTCGCAGCGACGGCACCAAGTTGTTCCGGAGCGGGGTCGCTGACGCGGCCTCGGTGGCCAAGCACGCCTATCGGGCTATGCTGGCTGGCGACGTCGTGGCGGTCCCCGGACTGATGAACAAGCTCCTCGTGCAATCGGTGCGCCTCAGCCCGCGCTCCGTACTGCGCAGTATCGCCGCCGGCTTCAACACCGGCCACAAGTAGCAGTCAGCAGATCCGCGGTAGCTGCTCGCCGCTGTGCATATCGAGGATGCGTTTGGTGCCGATGCGGCTTTGCAAGGTGACGAGCGCGGCCGGGGATTCGGCCACGGTGCCGATGCGAGTGGTGTTGGCGCACACCTGATGGGTGCGCAGAATTGCGATGGCCCGATCAGCTTGCGCGGCGGGAACGAAGGCGGCGAAGCGTCCCTCGTTGGCCAGGTACAGCGGGTCGAGACCGAGGATCTCGCACGCGCCGACGACATTTTCCTCGACGGCGATGGCCTCCTCGTCGATGCCGATGGCCAGCCGGCTGGATTCGGCGATTTCGATGAGGGTGGTGGCCAGGCCGCCGCGGGTGAGGTCGCGTAGACAATGGACCTCGATGTTGGCGGCCAGCAGCGCCAGCACGGGCGCGGCCAGCGGCGCGCAGTCCGTCTCGATGGTGCTCTCGAATTGCAATCCTTCACGCACGGCCATGATGGCCATGCCATGGCGACCGACGTCGCCGCTCAACAAGACAGCGTCCCCGGCTCGGACGGAGGTCGGGGCGATGACAAGATCGTGTTCGATCACGCCGATGCCAGCGGTGTTGACGAACAAACCATCGCCCTTGCCGCGGTCCACCACCTTGGTGTCGCCGGTGACAATGTCCACACCTGCGCCTCGTGCGGTGCGGGCCATGGATGCCACCACCCGCTCCAGCGTGGCGATGGGCAGTCCTTCCTCGAGAATGAATCCGGCGGAAAGCGCCAGCGGGCGCGCCCCGCACATGGCGAGATCGTTGACGGTGCCGGTGACGGCCAGGGTGCCGATGTCGCCGCCGGGGAAGAAGAGCGGGTGCACCACGTAGGAGTCGGTGGTGAAGGCAACTCGGCCCTTGCCGAAGCTCAACACGGCGCCGTCGTGGCGCGAAGCAAGCGGTTGGTTGCCGAACGCGGAAAGAATCACGCGCTCGAGCAGGGTATGCATCATTCGCCCACCGCCGCCGTGGGCGAGCGTGACGTGGTCTTGATTGGTGATGGGCACAGGGCAGGCGGCGTTGAAGCTGGGGGCGCTCTCGTCGGCCATGCTCAGCCCCCCTTGGTGGCGGCACGCGAGGCCTCGGCGTGTCGGCGGTAGGTGTAATAGGCGGCGCACGCGCCCTCGCTCGAAACCATGGTGGCGCCGAGCGGTCGCTCGGGCGTGCAGCGACCGCCGAAGGCCGGGCATTCGTGCGGCTTTCTCACCCCGCGTAGCACCTGGCCGCTCATGCACTCGGAATCTTCGTCGACGTGGTAGGCGCCGAGGCCGAACCGTGCCTCGGCGTCGTGCGCCGCGAATTCATCGGCCAGGGCGTATCCGCTCGCCGGAATCTCGCCGACCCCGCGCCACTTGCGTTCGACCACGCGAAAGACCTTGGCCATCAGCGCTTGCGCGGGCAGGTTGCCCTCTCGTCTGACCGAGCGGGCGTATTGATTCTCGACCTCGGCCCGGCCTTCCTCGAGCTGGCGCACGGCCATCAGGATGCCCTGCAGGATGTCGAGCGGCTCGAAGCCGGTGACCACGATGGGCACGTGATAGCGCTCGGCCAGGGGCAGGTACTCCTCGAAGCCCATCACGCCGTTCTCTCGACCGATGCCGCTCTGCTTGTAGCCGCCGAAGGGCGTGTCGACGTGGAACCACTGCGCGCCGCCCACCCCGATCGTGCCGGTGCGGATGCGACGGGCCATGGCCACGCCGCGCGCGATGTCGGTGGTCTGGATCGCGCCCGAGAGCCCGTACACCGA
>Ga0210133_1000490_pt1 | contig 13974 bp, 10 predicted proteins | sample Joice_ThreeSqC_D_2_FD_184874 | JGI IMG/M metagenome (GOLD analysis project Ga0210133, IMG submission 184874) | Wetland microbial communities from San Francisco Bay, California, USA, that impact long-term carbon sequestration - Joice_ThreeSqC_D1... | ecosystem: Environmental > Aquatic > Marine >...
CGGCGCTCCAGTGCGCGACGCCATGGCCGATGGATTACGCGCACGGGGCGGAACGCTCGACCCTCGCGACCGGGAGCTCTTCGACCCCGGCCACCCCCGCATCGACCTGCCCGGCGAAGTGCCGGTGCGCTGCCAGAGACAGCCGCTACTTCGCTAGCCAACTCGCTCGAAGACGACGTCGTCGCCCGACAAGGACGAGACCGAGACAGCCAAGACTGGCCAGCATCGAAGTGGTCATGCCGGCGCTCACCCAGCCATCATGGTACCGGATGGTCACTTGGTGGTGTCCCGGTGGCACCACGAACCCGGAAAGGGACACCTCCGTGCGCAGTAGCGTCGCGGGAGCGCCATCGATGGTCAACCGCCATCCCTCATCCCAGGTTTGATTGAAGGCCACGAACGACGGTCCCGGCCCCCTGGCCTCCACGTTCATGGCGATGCTGGCCGGCGTGCGAGCACGCACTCGCACCTCGGCGGGCGATGGCTGCTCGGGAAAGGTCGAGAGGCTCGCGTCATCGACACACGCACTCTCGCGCACCTGACCTCGCAACCGGCGCACCGCGGATATCCAGCCCTCGGCGCCATGAACGATCTCCACGTGCGTGGCGGCGAAGACGATGGGCTGATGGTCGCGAAGAAAGACGACCTCGATGGGATCTTGCCCGGCCGGTCCGAAGATGAAGCCGTCTCGCCAGCGCGTTCCCGCGCGGAACTGCACCACGGCGGTCACCCCGCGCCGCTGGAGCAATGGCTTGGCCAACAAGGGATCGCGCTTCACCACTTCGCGAAAAGCCTGGGTGCCTTGGTCGCTCCAGCGCAAGAAGGTCAGGTCGAAGTCATTTTCGAGCGTCATGGCCAGCCCCCATTGCGCCGGCTGGGGCGGCAGGCCCGCGCCCGGTGGCCTGCCCATGGGGGAATTCCATTCGGCCGCGTGGTAGATGAGATCGTCACCGTCACGGTTGAAGAGCGGCGCGAAGGATGGGGGCGGCGTGACGAGATCTCGCACGGGGGTGGTGTGAACGACCCCACGTCCCGCAGTGACGAGATCGACCGCCAACAGCGCACACACGGCCAGGGCGCGTGCCGACCTCGGCCAGCGAAGGCGAGGCGAGAGCACCATCGCGAGGGCAGCGGCCATTCCAGCCACACGAAGAACGTCGACCGCGAGCACACGCCAGGGCAGACCGGCGGACAGGTGATTGGCGAACAGTGCGCTTCCACCCGCGGCCATGGCGGCCAGGACGGCAAGCACGGCCAGCACGTGGGCCAAGCGGCGCCTGGCCTCGCTCGCTCCCATTACTACCTGGTCGTAGCCATAGGCCGATGCAAGGGTGACGGGCAAAATGAAGAGCACCGCGTACTTCTCCGGAAAACGAATGGCGGAAAGCACAGGCAGGGTGCGCAGGGTCCTCCACAAGGCGAAGTGTTCTCCCAACGCGAGCAGGTAGCCAAAGACGGCGACCGCAATCCACGGCGCAAGCGAGCGAAAGCGATTCCGCCAGGCCGCGAAGCCCAGCACGGACACCGCCAATCCCGGATACAGCGAGAAGAAGAAGGGACTCTCGCGCCGGCCATACAGGCCTCTTCCCCAGTAGGCATTCTCGTTGCCCGGCTCGATGTGTCCGAGGACGGTGGGCGATAGCAGATCCAGCCCGCGCACGGCTGGCATCGACCACTCCCCGGCCTGGGAAAGGTCTAGTCCCGAGGCGCGCGGGGTCTTGCCCGCATGGTGCGCACCCGGAACAAGCGTGGCCGATCCGACAGCGAGTCCCAGCACCAAGCCAGCGACGACCGCAGCAGCGCCCAAACGCGCGCGGCTTCGCCACTTGAAGGCCACCGCCGCCGCACAAAGCACAAGCGTCACGAGAATGGTCGATGGCTCGCCCGCGAGGCACTGCATGCCGAAGCTAAGAGCGAGCACGGCGATGTCCGCGCAGCGTGGTTTGCGAGCCAGGCGCACGGAAAGAGCCAGCGAGAGGGGCAGGATAGACGCGGAGAAGAGTATGGGCAGAAGGTTCGTCGTGGACAGCAAGTACCCGCCGAACCCCCAGCCCAAGCCGCCGAAGATCGATGCATAGCGGGTCCGCCGAAGCGCGCGCAGCAAGAGGTACATGCTGGCGACGCCCACCAGGACCGGCACGATCACCTGCAGGCGAAAGGCCAATTCGAAGGGCAGCAAAAAGAACAGCGCGGTGAGAGGAAAGAAGATCTCGTGCTCGGGATTGGCGGCGAACGGCTGCCCCGAGGCGAAGAAGGGATTCCACAGCGGTACGCCCTGGGACGCCCTGGCCAGCGGAGCGATGAGCGACTTGGCCGGATGGTAGTAGAAGGCAAGGTCGCGATCCGCGAACGTCTCGCCACCCCATATGGCACGCCCGAACAGGCCGGCCACGAGCATGAGCACGAGCAAGGCGGCACCGACCGAGATGCGATTGGTCGTCTTGCCAGCAGGTCGAGCCACCATCACTAACCACTATAGGTCATCGGACTGCCGGCGTCGTTCGTACCAGTCCGCGGGTGGGGCTACGTGTTGCCTAACTCTTCGCGGATCCTGGCCGGCAGATCGGCCGGGTGTAGGGCTTCTGCACACCGCCGCATCTCGGCACACAAGAAGTTCGAGCGCCCTCGTTGCATCGCCGCCGCGCATTGAAGATGTCCGACGACAGATCTTGGACGAAGCCGCTTGCAGGCATTTGGCAGGGGCCAGCGTCAGCGGGCCGTGCCCTGACATCGATGCGCAGGATCCCACGGGTGTCTGCCAGCCGGTGAAAGGCGACATTTGGCTTCTGCCGGATCAAGGAGGTGCCCATGTCCCAGATCGGCAATGTTGAGCATGCTATCGAGGCTAGGTGGGGCACACGAAGTCGCGGCCGGGCGCCACGGGCGACCACGCCGCGGGACTTCAGTTCGGAGACGGCTGGCTTCAGCGAACGCGTCTCAAGTACCCGTTGGGATTCATGGTGAGCATCAGCCGATGACGGTCGAGATCGATCCTGAATCGCTTATCCGCCGCGAGAAATTCCGTCAGGGCTTCCATGGGGCCGGGTTGGTTGACGTACGAACCGGCCCAATCCCGGGAGTCAAGGACCACCGGATGGCCGTTGATGTTGCTGTCTTGGACAATGATGTAACCGCCCTTCTGGACGATGTCCGCATAAGCTTTCAACTCATTGAGGACATGGGCCTTGCGGTGGTCGGAGTCCAGGATGACAACCACGGGATGGCCGGCGACTCGCCTTTTGACTTCCTCGACAATCTCGGGCGACGTCGAACTGCCCAGCAGGAAGTCGACGCGCTCCTTGAAGATGGGCAGCTTTCTAGCCTCGCTGGTCAGGTCCTTGATATCGATGGTGATGACGCGACCGGAAGGGTTGGCTTCACGAAGCATCATCGCCCACATCGCGGCGCTGCCACCCATGTAGGCCCCAGCTTCGACCACGAAATCCGGCTTCACCTCGAAGAGAATCTCCTGGGTGATCCATACGTCGTTGGGGTTCTGGATGGTGGGAATGCCCATCCAGCGATTTCGTTCGATCGTGTTCACGTTCTTGTAGAACAGGTTGTGGAATCGATCGATGGTGGATTGGGGCGACAGCAATTCACGCCGTTCCATGGCGCGGGTCCTATCGGCCAACATGCTCTTGGCGAACTGGGCGACGTTGATGCAGCCAAGTCCAACCGCAACGAGGATGAGAAGCCGTTTGCTCCTCGCGGACTTTCCTCGAGTTTCCTCGCCGACAGCCATGTCGTTCATTGGTAGATACCTGACTTCCCTTCTTCTGCCTCGAAGCTGGTTTGACAGGAACCCCTGTCAAACCGTGCGTGCGGTCTTCCTGCACATGAGAAATTCAAGCGCCCTTCTCGCATCGCCGATCCGCATGCGAAAATGTCCGATATCGAATCCTACGTCAATCAATAGCCCCCGTACCCGCCAAGATGCCGCAACAGAAGCACGCTGCGAATTCATCACGCACGAAGGCCAGCGCCTCGCCGCCACCTGCCTCAATGTCTGCCAGGAATTCGAGCCGATGTGCTTGCGGTGTCCTGTAGAGCAGTCTCGCTTTCGGCTGCCGGCCGAGGTACGCAGCCGGGCCGTACGGTGCACGACTACTTCGCCAGCACCTTGCCCGGCAAGCGCGGGGTGATCTTCGACAGGTCCACGCCCATCTCGAAAAGCACCGTGGGAGCGATATCGCGTTGCTCGCCGTAGGTTCTCACCCTGGCGTCGTTGGTACCGAGAAAGATGTGCGTCGCCGTCGAGTGGCGCTTCGTTCCTTGGTCGAAGCCGTGGTCGGCGCTGACGTACACCAGCGTGCTGTCGGCGATGTGTTGCGCCTTGAGCTCGGCCATGATCTTGCCCAGACAGGAATCAGCCACGACGAGGGCGCGGTCGTACTCGCTCGAACCCTCCCCGTAGGTGTGCCCTGCCACGTCCACGTCGGGGAAGTGAATGAAGAGAAAGAAACGCCCCTTGGCGAAGCGATCGATGTAGCGAAGTGCCCTGTCACCGATGGCAGGATCGCTGCGGATGCGATCACCGTCCCACACCGTGATGCCCGGCCGCACCAAGTAGAACGGTTCGCTGGGGAAGCCGTTGTCGGAGGCCTGCGAGCCGAGGTTGGCGCCCTTGCCGGTCAGCATGATGGTGGCAATGCCGTCCTTGCCAAAGGCATCATGCAGACGTTCGAAGATGGAATAGCCGCGTGGGATGGGCCCGAACTTGGTGTTCGACCACACGCCCGTGAGGTTGGGATCGTATCCGGTGAGCATCTGCGCGTGTCCGGGCTTGGTATCGGTCATGTGGCCAGTCACGTCGATGTCGACCAGCGCACCCTGTCGCATCAGGCGGGCCAGGTTGGGCATCATTCCCTTGCCGACATTGGCCCGCACGCGCTCGCGCAGGGCCCCGTCCCACGAGATGAGGATGGCATTGCGCTTCTCGGGCCGCGTCGTCGGCTTGAAAGCCGTGGTCGCCAGCACGACCACAACGAAGACGAGGCGAGATCGCATGTCCAGACTAGTCTACTCCACCGCGTCCTCCAGTCGATCGGCGCGACGCAAACCGGGGAACAGGCGCAGCCAGATCACGACCACCATCAAGGTTCCCACGCCTCCCAACAGCGTGGCTGGCACGGTGCCGAACCAAGCGGCGGTGACGCCGGACTCGAATTCGCCGAGCTCGTTGGATGCACCGATGAACACGGAGTTGACCGCGCTCACCCGGCCACGCATGGCATCCGGCGTGGACACCTGCACCAGTGTGCCGCGCACGATCACGCTGATCATGTCGGCCCCGCCGAGCACGACGAGGGCGAACACGGACAGCCAGAAGTTGGCCGAGAGCGCAAACACGATGGTCGAGACGCCGAAGATCGCCACGCCGGCGAACATCCGGCGTCCGGCGCGGCCGCGGATTGGGTGATGCGCCAGCCACAGGGCCATCAGGGCCGCGCCCACAGCGGGCGAGCTGCGCAGGATGCCGAGCCCCCAGGGTCCGGTGTGCAGAATGTCGCGGGCGAAGATGGGCAAAAGGGCGGTGGCGCCGCCGAAGAGCACGGCGAAGAGATCGAGTGATACCGCGCCCAGGATGGCCCGCTTGGCGAACACGTAATGGACACCTTCGAGAAGGCCGTGCCATCCGGCGGATCTGCCCGGCACTTTCCAACGACCGCGCATGCTGGCGATGAAGATGAATCCCGTGACGAGCAACGAAGTGGCCACGCCGTACACCAGAGCCGGTCCGACGGCATAGAGGAAGCCGCCGAGCGCGGGGCCGGCGATGATGGCGATCTGGAACGCCGTCGAGTTCCAGGCCACCGCGCGGGCAAAGTCCTCGGCAGGTACGAGAAGCGGCAGAAGGGATCCGTTGGCGGGCGACATGAACGCGCGTCCCACGCCCACGAAGGCGACCGCGGCGAAGATGGCGTAGGCACTCGGTGCGGGGCGCAGCGACAGGAAGAGAAGCGATCCGCCGACCAGGATCTCAAGGCCGAACGAGGCCAGGAGCAGCGCGCGGCGATCGAAGCGATCGGCGGCCAGGCCTCCCGGCAGGCTCAGCAAGAAGGCGGGAAGGAATTGCGCTAATCCGACCATGCCGAGGGCGAAGGCGCTGCGGGTGATGGCGTAGACCTGCCAGCCAACGGCCACGGAGAACATCATGACCGCCATGGCCGAGCAGAACCTCGCCGCCATGAAGAGCGAGACGTTGCGGTTGGCAAGAATGGATGACGCGCCGGCCATGCTGTCGTGGCCGGTCACGGGCATCCGAACCAGGCGCGCATGGTCCGGCAGATCCCGCGCAGGCTCGCCTCGTCGATCACGTAGGCGGGCATGGTGTAGACCACGCGGTCGAAGGGGCGCAACCACACGCCACGGTTTGCCGCGAACTCGCCGATGCCCCGCCACGATGAGGGATCGCGAACCTCGATCACCCCGCATGCGCCGAACACGCGCGTCTCGCGGATCGCCGGCCCGCGCACGTCGAGCAACTCTTCGCGCAAGATCTCCTCGATGCGCCGAATCTTGTGGAGGTACCCGTCGCGTTCGAAGATGTCGACGCTCGTCAAGGCCACCCGGCAGGCCAGGGCGTTGCCCATGAACGTCGGCCCGTGCATGAACGCCTTGTCCTTGCTGCCGCCGAGGAACGCGTCGAAGACTCGGTTCGTGGCCAGGGTGGCCGACAGCCCGAGGTACCCGGCCGTGAGCCCTTTGGCGAGCACCAGGATGTCCGGCGTGATGTTGGCCTGCTGGCAGGCGAAGAGGGTCCCGGTGCGGCCGAATCCCGTGGCCACCTCGTCGCAAATGAGCAACACCTCGTGCTCCTCGCACAGCCGCCGCGCCTCGCTGAGGTAACCGGGCGGATAGAAGTTGAACCCGCCAGCAGCCTGCATGAGCGGCTCGCATACCATTGCCGCGATCTCGTGAGCGTGCCCGCTCAACGCCTGGCCCAGCTCGGTCAGCGCCTGGTCGAGCGAGCGCCTGATCTCGCCGCGGCCGTCGCCCATGCCCTCGGGCGGTCGGACGAAATGCTGGCGCGGCAGGTAGCCGGCAAAGAGACGGTGCATGCCCTCCTCGGGATCGCCGAGACTCATCGCGCCGGTGGTGTCGCCGTGGTAGGCGTGGCGCAGAGAAAGGAAGGCGTGCTTTCCCGGCACGCCCAGGTTCTTCCAGAACTGCACCGCCATCTTCGCTGCGACTTCCATGCCCACCGAGCCAGAGTCCGCGAAGAAGACGTGGTCAAGCCCGGGCGGGGCCAGCGCTACCAGCCGATCGGCCAATCGTTGCGCGGGTTCGTGGGTCAGGCCGCCCAGCATGACGTGGGCGAAGTCGTCGAGTTGCGCGCGCAAGACCGCGTTCAGCTCGGGATGGTTGTATCCGTGAATCACGGACCACCAGCTCGCGATGGCGTCGACGAGCACGCGCCCGTCGCGCAGGTGCAAGCGCGTGCCCTCCGCGCGCACCACCTGGTAGGGCGCCTCGATCCCCCGCATCTGCGCGTAGGGGAACCACAGGCTCTGCGAAGCGGGGCTCATGGCCGGAAGTTGCGACGCGTACGCGCGAAGGTCAAGCCCAGGCACCGGCGGCCAGCGCCGCCTCGGCGGTGCTGCGCTCGTCGGGAGTATCGACCTCCAGCCAGCCGTGGCCACTGATATCTCGGCATGCCGGCGCGTCGGGGGTCTTCGCCAGACGGGCCAGGATGCGCTCGACGTGGATGGCGCGACCTTCCTCGGCCAGCGCTCGGTCTGCCTCCGCCCAGTAGCGGCCCAGCATCTTGCCCGGCACGCGGGTCATGCCCACATAGCCGCAGTCGAACCTGGTCAATGTTTTGGCGATAGAGACGACGCGGCCGTCAGCCCCGCGTTCGACCTTCATGTCGTCCTCGCCGAGCTTGCGGTCGGTGTCGATGAATGCGGTGACCGCGTCGACCTCGGGTGCGACCACCTTGGCGATTCCCGGCCGGTAGATGTGGTCCACGTTCATCACCAGGAAGCCTTCGCCGATGAGCGGCCTGGCCGTCAGCAACGAGACCAGGTTGCCGTCGCGAAAGCGGGTGTTCTCGATCAGCTCGATGGGCAAGACCCCTGCGTGTTTCGCGCGAAATTCTTCGAGCGCGTCCCGCACGAGGGGAAAGCAAAAACCGCCCACGACCACGATACGCGAGGGGGAGAGCAGCCCCGCGAACGACAGGGCGTGCCAAAGGAGCGGCTTGCCCCCGACTGAAATCAGGGCCTTGGGCATATCCCGGGTGAGCGCGCCGAGACGGCTTCCCAGGCCCGCGGCGAGCAGCACGGCGTTCATGCGACGCCTTAGGAGTTGGCCGCGACCGCCGGTTGCTCTCCCTCGAAGAGATCGAGCAGCTGGGCAAAGCGGTGCACCACCGGCTTGCCCGGGAAGCGCAGAAGGAAGCTCTCCTTCGAGAAGGTGCCGGCCACGCCCACGAAGGGCAGACCCTCGACGAGCGCGATCTCACCGTCGTGGAGCGAGTCGCCGATGAAAAGCATCTCACCGCGGCCGACGCCGAAGGCACGTTCGACCATCTGCACGTGCGGCCGGCCCTTGGCCAGACCGTCGCCGTAGCCCATCACCAGGTCGAAGTCGAAATTGGCGCTGGCCGCGAAGGCCTCGACGTTGGCGCGCCCGTTGTTCGAGGAAACCGCGATGCGAACGCCACGACGCTTGAGCTCGACCAGGGCCGCCTGGGTGTCGGCCGGCATGCGCGCGGAATTACAACGCGCGGGCTTACTGGCCTCGAACAGATCCGACGCGACCTGGTTGCGGCTGTCGCCCGGAAAGATGTCTTCCAGTTGCCCGATGAAGGGCAGCCCGCATGTTGCGAGGTACAGCTCGCGGCCCAGAATCTTGGGAATACCGTACATTCCCACCATGACCTCGGTGGCCAGATCGGCGAGCACGGGCATGGTGTCGACAAGCGTTCCATCCAGGTCGCACAGAAGAACCTTGGGCAGCGCCAGGGCCGAGGCAATGCGAGTTCGGGCCGGTGCCGGGATTCGGTGGGTCTGGCGAGCTGAGGCGATGGCTTCCATGGTGGAAAGCTCTTGCAGCAAAGCCCGCGCCATCGATGAGCGAGCTGCAACTCATTGAAAACACACAAACCACATGTCGGGCAAAGCGGCAGGTGGTAGGAATTCACCACCTAGGTGGTGGGCTTCGAACGCATGCGCGCCCGAACCCGCCCACCGAACACGTCGCTTCGCTGACAGGGCTGCGGCCTGCTGTTATTCTCGAACCGTGGCGTGTCCTCATTGCGGCGGAGATCATCCCGCCGAGACCAAGGATTGTCCCGTGACCGGACGGGCGATGCCCCCATCGCGGCCCGCGCTCGCTCCCGGTGAGCTCCTGGAAGGCAAGTACCAGATCCTGCGCGAGCTGGGACGTGGCGCCATGGGCGTGGTGTACGAGGCCTTGCACACGACGCTGGGCCGGCGCGTGGCTGTGAAGACGCTGATCGAAGGCACGGGCGCCGACGCGGAGATGGGCGCCCGCTTCGAACGCGAGGCACGGGCGGCAAGCGCCATCGGGCATCCTCACATCATCGATGTCTTCGACCTTGGGCGCACCAAGGATGGGATGCTCTTCATGGTGATGGAGCTGCTCGACGGAAGCCCGCTCGAGGCCATCCTCGGCAAGACGCGGAAGTTGCCCATCCCGCTGGCCATCAACCTCATGGGCCAGGTGCTGAGCGGGCTCGGTGCCGCGCACAAGCACGGCATCGTGCATCGCGATCTCAAGCCCGACAATATCTTCGTCCTCGACAACGAGGAGCGGCCCAACTTCGTCAAGATCGTCGACTTCGGCATCTCGAAGGTGCTGGGGCCGAAAGCGGCGGCGCCTGCGGGTACGGGAAAGTTCGCCGGCACCATGGTGGGCACGATCCTCGGCACGCCGCTGTACATGTCGCCCGAGCAGGCCATCGGACAGGTGGCGATCATCGATCACCGTACCGATATCTACTCCGCCGGCGTGGTGCTCTACGAGATGCTGTGCGGCCGAACGCCCTTCCAGGGAAAGAATTACTCGATGGTGCTCGGCCAGATCCTGGAAGGCAAATATCCGAAGCCGAGCGAGCTGCGACCCGATATCCCGCCCGAGGTGGAAGCGGCCATCGTCCGGGCCCTGTCCCGTGACATCGACGAGCGCTTTTCCACTGCGGCGGCCATGCGCGCCGAGATCTCGGCTGGCCAGGCAGAGATCACCTTGGCGCCCGTTCCGCTCACGCCGGCGGTTGGCGATTCGCTTCCCCCCGTGCACTCGCCAGCGAGTGCGCCGCTTCCGCATGACGGGGAGCAGATTCTCCTGCTCGATTCCGCACCGGCACCTGCGAAGGTCGGCGGGCGCGCGGCACCCCCCGGCGCAGATCCGTTTGCCCCGCCACCCGAAAGCGAGATGGCTCCTTTGCTCGCAGGCGATGCCGATCAGTCGCTGGTCATGCGCCCCGGTCCCATGAGCAGGCCCATGCCCGAACCGGAGCGATTCGCGCCGGAGCCGTCGTCGGCCATACTGCGGCAAAGAGCGCGGCCGGCTCAGCACCAAGACTTCGTGGCGCCTGCCCGGAAACCCGCGGGCGGGCGGCCCGCCCACGAAGGAATCCCCACCGCGCCGCTGCCGGAGCGCGCGCCCAAGCGGCGGGCGTGGCTGCTTGGCGCCGTCGTCCTGCTTGTCCTGGCAGTGGGTGCCCGGATTGCCTACAGCACCTTTGGCTCGAGCGGCGGGACGGCCCTGCTCGGGCATCGTGGGGGAAGTCAGAAAGTTTCGCTGGTGGTCGAGCCCAAGGGGGCCAGCGTGCAGATCGACCACGCCCCGGTCGCCGCGAGCGCCCAGTTCCTCGATTTGGAGACGCAACGGCAGCATGTGCTCAACGCCGCCGCGCCAGGGCGAATCACCCGCCGCTTCAGCTTCACCGTGAACCCGGGGATGACCCTGGCGGTACGCCTCGGCCACACCCTGGAGCTGCCCACCCCGACGGATCCACCGCCGCTTGCGGCCGAGCTGGCCATCGACTACCCGGACAGTCCCCGCCCTGCTGGCGAGATCGACAGCGCGTTTGCCAAGCTTGGCCGTTTCGCGGAATGTCTCGCGCAGTCGGGCGACGTCTCCACGAATGGCAAGAAGGGCAGTGGACGCGCACGCCCGCGCGAAGATGAAGATACCGTGTGCCGACTTGCCGTGAGCGAGGCCGCGGACAGCGAGCCAACCTTCCCGGAGCTTCGAACCGCGGCGGAAATCTACCTGTCAGCGGCGGGCAAGGGGCAGAAGCAGGAGACGTTGGCCAGAATGACTGCGTCCCTCCGCGCCGAGTACCTGGCCGCGCGCGCGGCATGGCAGGTGGAGGAGCTGTCGCGACTGGGCGCGGACGAGGGACAGAAAGCGGCATGGCACATGCGCAGGGTGGCCCTGGCGGCGCACGCGTGGTTGCGCGCCCGCAAGGCGAGCCCGCCCGCCTCGCAGACGGTGGAAGATCAGCGCTCAAAGCTGGATGAGTATTTCCAGGCCTTCATGAGCTACGTCCGCGCCACCCCGAAGGCGCTCGCCGAGACCAGCGGCGCCACTGATTTCGTCTCCGCCGCCGAAGAAGTCGTGGCGCTCGCCAACGGCGCGGGCGGCAGGAAAGCCACCGAGTTCTCCGCCCTCGATGCTTGCCGGAAGCTGCTGAGCGCCTTCAACGCTCTCGTCGTCGCGTAGCGTTGACGGAATGTAAGCTGTGTGGACCAGACCGCGAAGAGCGCTATGCTCCGGACCATGCGCAATCTCATCGCGATACTCTTTGTTGCCTCACTTCTTCCTACCACCGGCTTCGCCAAGGACAGAGGCATCACGGTTGCCATCAAGGACGCCAAGGGTGCTGCCCTGGGGACCGTGAAGATCAAGCCCGCCGGCGCGGGCGTCATGCTCAAGCTCAACCTGAAGGGGCTTGCGCCCGGCGAGCACGCCATCCACTTCCATCAGAACGCGAAGTGCGAGGGTCCGGATTTCAAGTCGGCCGGCTCCCACTTCAATCCCGACCACAAGGAGCACGGTCTCGAGAATCCCAAGGGCGCCCATGCCGGCGACATGCTCAATTTCACCGCCGACGCCAAGGGTGTGGCCAAGGCCAGCATCGTCAACAAGAGCGTCAACCTGGGCTCCGACACCCATTCGCTCTACAGCGATGGCGGCACGGCGCTCGTGATCCACGACAAGGCCGACGACTTGAAGAGCGATCCAGCGGGCAACGCTGGCCCACGGGTCGGTTGCGGCATCATCACGAAGTGACCGTGCCTGGGCTTACGCGCCACGCGTGGAGTAGCTCGACTGCTGCTCCAACCTCCACGCCTTGATGAGACCGACGTTCTTGGCCTCGAGCGGCTCCATTTCCTGGAACCCTGTCTGGTCGCGATCGGGCAGGGTCTGGAAATAGGTATTGGACACCACGATCTCGTGGGTCGACGCCTGGGCCAAAAGGCGCGAGGCCAGGTTCACGGCATCGCCCACGATCCCGACGTGGCTGCGTGAGAAGGGCCGGTAGAGCACCGACTGGATGTCGCCCATGGCCATGCCGATGTGGACCCCCCCCGAGGGTTGCACGCGATCGATCTCGCGCTGCCAGCGGTTCGACACCGAGCTGCCGATCTGCAGCAGGGACAGCGCACAGTCGAGCGCGCGCTTGACGTAGCCATCCTGCACGTCTGGCACGCCGTAAAGGGCCAGGACCTCGTCGCCCACGAACTGGCACATCATGCCGCCGGTGTTGATCACGGCGTAGCGCGAGTTGGAGTAGAACGTGGTGAGCGCGTTGCGCATGACCTCGTCGTCGCGCGTATCGCGCACGAAGCTGGAGAACGACGAGAGATCTGCGAGCAAGACCACGGCGTTGCGAAAGCGACGGGGCGGCAGGATTTCTTCCGGCGCAAAGCCGTGCACCTTGTGTAGCTGCAGCAGGCGCGAGTACCCGAAGTGCCACAGCAACGACGTCTTCAACAGGTTATCGACGTGGCGCTCGCCGAACGCCCAGCGCCATTTGATGTCATCGATGGCACCGCGCAGCTCGGAGAGACCCTCGCTGGTCATGGCGGCGAGGGTCAGGCCGAAGCATTCGGCGACGAGCTCGCGCAGACGATCCTCGTCCCAAAATTCGAGCTTCAGATCCTTGTGCGTCACCTTGCGCAACCGGGCCTCGATCTGCGACCAGTCGGTGCGTCCAACGCGATCGACCACCACGATCACGCGGTCGGCGCCCGGTACCGCGGGCGATGGCTGCTGGTACTTGCGGATGAAGTGCTCGACCATGCGGTCGCTGGGGTAGCCGTACTTGACCTCGACGAAGAAGGGCGGCTGGCCCGGTGCCCGCACTACCACATCGGCGAAAGCGCCCGGCACGCCGAGATCGACCTCGCGCGCGACGGTGACTTCCTCGGCCACGAGGTCGTGGTGACGGACCACCTGAAAGCGACAGATCTCGCAGCACAGCTCCTCGAGAAAGAGGCGGAGCTGGCGCAGAAAGTGCGTGTGTTCGGAGGCCTTCTGCTGGTTCGTCATGTCAGTCGATCACGTCCGATTCACAACCAGATCCACGGCCGAGCCCTTGGCCGCTGGCTGATTTGCCGCCGGGCTCTGGTCCAAGATGAACCCGTCGGAATGATCCTCGTCGTAGCCCGATTTCATGGTACCCGGGACGAACCCGGCCTTCTGCAGCTCCTCCTTGGCCCTGGACAACGAGCGGCCGACCACGGCGGGAACCGGGAGCATTTCTTCGCCCTTCGAAACCACAAGGTCGATGGCCGAGCCGACCTTGATCTCGCCTCCCTCGGCCGGGCTTTGCGAAATCACGGACCCTGCCTTCACTTCCGCGCTGTTCTCCTCGGTCACCTTGCCCACCACGAGTTTGGCCGCCTCGACGCGCACCTTGGCATCGGCGAGCACCATGCCTGCCAGGGCAGGCGCCTTGACCAAGCCGAGCGCCTTGGCCACGATCACCTC
>Ga0210133_1000491_pt1 | contig 13973 bp, 9 predicted proteins | sample Joice_ThreeSqC_D_2_FD_184874 | JGI IMG/M metagenome (GOLD analysis project Ga0210133, IMG submission 184874) | Wetland microbial communities from San Francisco Bay, California, USA, that impact long-term carbon sequestration - Joice_ThreeSqC_D1... | ecosystem: Environmental > Aquatic > Marine >...
AACTACCTGGCCATCGTGCACCTCGCCTGTGCTCTGCAATGGCTCAAGGCGGTCGCCTGAGCCTGGCGGTTCAATCGGACAGCGGTAGCAGGCTCGGCACACGGGTGGCCCGTGCTGCCCCCAGGTGGATCGGACGGCGCGCAGGGGGCAGGAGGTGTCCCGGCCGTCGGGCCGCGAGCTTCAACGACATCGCCGGCAAGCCTGCCGACACGACCGGCCAGTGGAGCAGTCCGTGCGCAGGGGGCACCGCGACGAAGACCGGGCAGCGGTGGAGGATCTCGTCCGACGGTGTTTTCCCGTCTGCAGGGGACCGTACCCACGCCTTCAGCATTGGCACGGCACGGCAAGGCCAGAGGTTTGGATCCGCAGGCGGCAGCTTGCCCTGGTACGGGGGGCAGCGGGGGCGCGACCGGCTCGGGCGGAACGCCGGGGTCTGGAGGCAGCACGAGCCTGCTGACGGTGGACGCGCTGTCGGGCTTCCTGGCAGTGGAGTGGGCCGGGGGGCGCTTCGGGCAGTAGTGGCGCGCAGGGAACGGGTGGTGTCTTGGGCGGCGGTGCGACCGCCGACCCAAGCGGCGCTTCTTCGAGCGGTTGCGCTTGTACCGTCGGAGGCGCAACTGCTGCTCACTCAACTTCCACAGCGGCCACGCTGCCGCTGGTCGCCATCGGGATCATCTTGCGCCATCGCCGATGGGTCTTCAGCCCCAGCTCGCAGCTTCCTGCACAGCCGAGGGCGGGGTGGCGCCAGCTCACTCGAAGGTGATGTTGGACACGTACGAGTTGATGCTCCAGCTGGCGTCCGAATCGGTTTGGCTTGTGACGGCCTTCCCCTGAACCGTGAGATTCTTGAAGTGGACACCGTTGATGTTCACTGACGAGGACTTGCCATGCAGACTGATGACCTGCTTCACGTCCGAGCTGATGTTGGTGAAGTAGGTATCCTTGACGATGGAGGTGTTGGCTGCGACTCGCCAGTCCGGTGGCACATCTAGCGCGATGTTGATGAGCATGCTGTCCGCGGCCTCGACGCGGATATCCTCGTAGGTCGTGTTGCTCACCACTGCCGTGTCGTAGGCTTCGATGGTCATGGCGCGCCCGGCTTTCACCACGTCCATGTCCCTGAAGACGACCCCGTCCATGGTCTGGCCCATGCTCTTGGTGCCAATCTTGCCGCCCACGGAGTTGTTGTAGACCACGATGTGCTCGTGAACGATGTTCTTGGTGTTGACGGTGCCGCTTGCCTCCTCGTTCTTGGTGGCCATGCCGTCGTCGCCCGTGTACAGAAAGGCATTGGTGAGCTTGCCGTTGGTGGATTCGTCGAAATCGACGCCGTCGGTCTGGTTGTACGATGTTCCGCCCGAGGTCGGTCGACAGTTGATCACCTTGTAATTCTGGATGGTCACCAGGTCGCTCCGGTAGATGAGTGTGTTCCAGTAGCTCGAGTCCAGCGAGACGATTCCGTCCACCAGGATGTCGGAGCTCTGCTCGATCTTGAGCAGGTTGGCATTGAGACCCGCGGTGCGGATGGCGTGACCGTTGCTGTCGAGCACGCCGCGGCCCAGAATCTTCGCGCTCTTGATCTGGTACATACGAATCATCGCGTGCTGCGCTCCCTCGATGTTGATGCCGCCACTGACCGTGTTGAAGTCCCCGGTGCTGCTCGACCCGTACAGAACGGCCCCGCAGGCGAGGTACAAGGTCATGTTGCTCTTCATCGAAAGCTCGCCCACCTTGTACTTCCCCGGTGGAACGTACAGGATGTTCTGGGTGGCGCCGGACGCGGCGTTGATGGCCGATTGGATCTTGGAGGTCATGAGGGTCGCCCCCGTGTTGTCCACGGTGTAGTCGGCTAGGTTCTTCACGTTGGCGTCGCCCAGTTTGGGTGGATTGGCTTCCGCCGCGTCAAGGAGGATGAAGAGCAGCTCCTTCGAATCGAACTGCAGGATCAGGTAGTTGGGGCCGGTGTCGAAGGTGATGGTGTTGCCGCTCTTGGTGGCCGTGAGCCCCCGGCTCTTGGGGCTCACCTTGTACGAGTTGAAGCTCTCGCTGACGGTCACTGCGACGGTCACGGTACCAGTCCCTGCTAGAGAGCCGTGGGCATAGTGCACCTGCATCTCCGGGGTAAACTTGGTGAGCTTCTCGACGAACAGCGGCGTGCCGTTCACGGTGATGGAATAAAGCGGGCTCTTGGTCGCTCCGGGCAAGTCGGGGCAGGACACCAGCGCCGCCGCGGTGGTGCCGGTCGTGCCGCCGGTCGAGGTACTACCGCCAGTGGCGCCGCCTCCCGTCGCCGTGACTCCGCCCATGCCCGAGCCTGTCCCTCCGGTTGCACCACCGGAAGCGGTCGCACCGCCGCTGCCGGGTCCGGTTGTTCCTCCGGTCGCGGCCGCGGTTCCTCCGGTCCCGTTTCCCCCGGTGGCGGCCGCGTCGGGCGACATCGTCGTGCCGCCATTGCCTGCGCCGCCCGAGCCCAGTCCTCCGCCGCTACCCCCCGTGCCCGAGCCCCCCGCGCCAGCGTTTGCGGACGTACCGCCGGAACCCGTGCCGCCCAGACCGCTCGCTCCGCCGCCGGCTTGGGCACCACCGCTTCCGCTGCCGCCGGTCGTCGTCGAGGTGGTGGCTGAGCTGGTCTGCGTCGTTCCCCCGCTGCCGCTTGCGCCGCCGCTTCCCCCGGACGAAGCTCCTCCGCTGCCACCACCGCCGTGGCTGCTGGAGGTGCTGGAGCAAGCGCCAACCAGCGCAAGCCCAGCAATCAAGGACAAGATCTCTCTATTTTTCATGGCGCAGCACTCCTGTCGGTTGGACACGCCGTCCTGTCCGAGCTTTCAAACTTTGTTCACCTCGGGTGACAGCCAACGCTGACGCCCTGCGCGCGGGCGCGTATACCAACTATGAGTGGGATTCCCGGGAAGCTCCATCCTGATCGCTGGACAAGCGGCGCGGCTGTGCTGGCGCATGGGGCTTCTTCAGCGAGTAGCGGGGCGTGAAGGCGGAAACGGGTCTATCAGGTAGACGCAAGATCTTCATCGCTTGGGCATGTCGCTTCGATGGCGGCGTCCGTTCATCGCAGGCGATGCACCCTGCTCACCGAACAATCTGCCCGGCGGACCCGGGCAAGCGCGCGAAACGGCTCGGAGTCGGCGGTGGCGCATCAAGAACAAGGCCATGGAGGCGCTCGGCCCCATGGCCTTTGCAGTTGTTGGTGTAGTGGCGCCGACGCTACTGGCAGACGTACGTCGTGACGGTCTTGCTGGCGAGCGAGGCCGTCAGCACGCCGCCAGTCACGGTGACCGCGGTGCCCGTCGTGAGATTGGCGCTCGAGGAGGTAACCGTCGGCGTGCACGAGGTCGGCGCCGTGCCGCCGGCGAAACCGATCTTCGGCGACGCCGCCCCGCTGCCCTTGTTGATGGCCACGATCGCGATGGTCTTGCCGTCCGCGCTCTTGTAGGCCGAGAGCAGGACGTCCGAGGAAGCATCGGCGAGGTCCACCCGGATGTACCCCGGCCGGACGAACTTGCTGTAGTTGCCCATCGTGTAGTAGCGCTTGGCGGTGGTCCCGCCACTCTTCAGCTTGGCCAAGCCTTCGTTGTCGTCCTGGTACAGGGCCTGGTACCACCAATAGAGCCAGGCCGAGGCCTCGCCGACCGTCATCGCCGAGTGAATCCACCCCGCGACCGCGACCCCGTTGTTGATGTCCGTCGACGGCCCTTGTTCCGGCCAGTGCATCACGCCGGACATCTCGGTCTGCCAGACTTCCTTGTCTCGCTTGCCACCGGTGACGTCGGCCGGCCACGCGTACGCAATCTGCGAGTCGTACTCGTGCAACCCGAGAATGTCGAACGCCGCCCACGCCGTTGCATCCTTGGCGAGCCAGTGGCCGTAATCGTAGCCGTTGCCGTCTTTGCAGGTCTGAGCGCACTTCGCTTCCGCGTCGGCGGTAATCGTGTTCGAGAAGCATCCGCACTTGTGCGGATCCGAACTGTCCGGATGGCTGGAAACCAGCGAGCCGGTGCCAGACAGGTTGCTCCAGATGTGGATCCACTCCGATGCCTCGGGCGCGATGACCTTGATTCCCTTGGCCTTGAGCTTCGGTCCAGCCACCTTGACGAAAGCCACCATCTGCTTGGCGGTGTACGTCATCGTTTCGTACGAGTCAGTGCACACCGGGTTACCTGGACACGAAGCAAAATCAGACTCGTTGCCGACCGACATGGCGTAGAGCGACTGCTGCGATGCAAAGTTGGCGATCGTCGTGGACCACGAGTCGTAGCAACTCTCGAGCAAGGACCCACCGTCCTTGGTGCTGTTGTTGCTCTTGCAGTTCGCGGGCGCACTCCAGCACGAGCCGATGATCTTTCCACCTGCGGACTTCGCCTCGGAGATGCCTGACCCAGTAAGACTGCCGTCCGTGTTCATGCCGACGCGCAGAATGGACAAGCCGATTCCATCCGCTCCAGTCGTACTGAACATCGTGGATACCGGGATGCTTCCGCTGCCCAGAGCCGTGTTGATGCCGAAGCCCTGGATGGTCTGGTAGGTCTTGTCGAGCTGCACCGTCACGTCACCCTGGCCACCCGTGCTGCCGCCCTGGCCCGTCGCGCCGCCCGAGCCCGTCGCGCCGCCGCCACCTGTCGCACCGCCTGAGCCCGTCGCGCCACCCGAGACGGCCGAGCCACCGGTCGCGCCGGTCATGCCGCCAGTATTCACGCCGCCGGTGTTGGTCCCGCCGGTGTTGGCCCCGCCAGTGTTGGCGCCGCCGGTATTGGTGCTACCCGAGCCACTCGTGCCGCCGCTCGCGGCGCCCCCCGTGCCCGTCCGTCCGCCGCTGCCCTGGCTTCCCCCGGTCGAGGAGGAACCTCCGGTTCCCTGCCTTCCACCGCTTCCCGTGGTGCCACCGGACTGGCTGCCACCTGAACCCACCACGCCACCCGACGAGCTTTGGCCTCCGGAGCCGGAGCCTCCTGCTCCCGCAGCCGGGGTCGAGATGTTGCAGCCCGAAATCACAAGGGCAAACCCACTAAGAAATGCGGCAGCACCAGTCGTAGTCTTCACGGCAAGCCTCCTTCGGGATGCATGGAATAGCTCACCCCCATGCATCGCTGTATCAACCTCGCGCACGTGGTGAACACCAAAAAAGTAGCCCTATTGCCAACAGGAGGCAATGCTTTGAGCGAGTAACTTCGTGCTGCTGACGCGGCGAGCATCGTGGTCGTGCCAGACCAAAGTGCCGACGGTTCCTGAGGTGCGGCGGCGATCACACGTCCCGCCGGTCATCGCGAACCTCCCGCGCTCGCGCAAGCCCGTCCTCGAAGGTCCACTTCTGTGACGCCGGCCAAGGCGAGGTATACTGGCGGTGAGCCACCGGCGAATCCCACCGTGTGGAGGAGATCCATGAGACCTGACCAGCCCACGCGTTGCACTGCGCTCATAGCTCTGCTGACGGCATGCAGCCTAGCCACGGGGTGCAAGGACAAGGACCTTTCTCCGCCCGCACGGCCCGCGCCGCCCGCGAAACCCGCGCACTCCATGGCACCGGCGCCAGCGCCGCCGCCCGCGCCAGCGCCGCCGCCTGTCAGTACGGGCAAGCTGGTCATCGTGAAGGCGACCTGGGGCGCCCTTTACAGCAAGTCGAAAAGGCAGGTCAAGAACGTGACCCAGCAGCTCCGCGCGCTGGTCCGCGACGACTCGCTGAGCATCTTCCCCAGTACACGGAATCTGGGCGAGCCGGCCCGGGGACAGACCAAGTATCTCAAGGTCCAGTACAAGAAGGGCGGCCTTGCGGGGCAGAAGGTCGTTGGTGAAAGGGAGCTCCTGACCATCCCCGTCGACGACAAGCCGCCACCCGTTCGCTTGGTGGTGACCAAGGCCAGGTACGGCGATTTCGCCCACAGGCGTGTCTTGGACGTGACGGCGAGGGTCGCCGACCTGGTCGAAGACAATGCCCTTTCCGTGTCCAACTTCAATCAGACCTTCGGCGACCCGGCGAGCGGCACGAACAAGGAGTTGCGCGTGAGCTACAAGCTAGATGGGCGGGCCGGGAGCAAGACGGTCACCGAGGGCGAGGTGTTGACCCTTTCGGGCAAGGGGCAGTAGCCTGGCCATCTCGCTTTGCCCACGTGGCCCCGTCCGCCGGCCCCGGAATCGGGTACACGGCCCCGCCTTTCGATGAAGCGGCTCCGCTTTGTGCCAGACCATCGCAGCCTCCGGCTGCGGACGGCTCTTCTTTCGCTCGCCTGGGTGTGCCTGCCCGAGAGGGCGGACGCAGTCGAGCCGGCGCCCTCCGACCGCTACGAGCCCGGGCTGCTTCCAGCCGTGGCCCAAGATGCCGACGTGGGATTCAAGTTGGGCGCCTTCGGCCAGCTCGTGCGCTTTCACGGTGAAGAGAAGCCGTACGCCTGGCGGTTGCAGGCTCTGGCCGTTGTGAGCGTGCACGACGGCGCCACGGGGACCGAGATCCCCTACCGGGAAACCTATTTGCGTTTGGACAAGCCGCACGCCTGGCTGCAGCCCCTGCGCATCACCGCCCAGCTGGGTTATCTTCGCACCACCAACCTCGGCTACTTTGGCTCGGGCAATGCCAGTCCAGCCGATCCGATTTGGCGGGGACTCCCTTCGGGCAGCGACGAGTATGTGCGCGCCCGCCGCTTCTACCAATACGATGGCGGCGGCCCGGCTGCTCGAATAGCCGCCCGATACCGACTGGGGCCAGCTTGGGAGGCGATGGCCGAATTGAATGTGCAGTGGATGACCGTCAACGTCTATCCGGGGAGCCTACTCGAAGAAGATCTGGCGGCGCCCACGGGGTCGGGTCCGGCACTCGGGGAAGGCTTGGAACCACGGGTGGCCTTGGGCCTCGTTCACGACACGCGCGACCACGAAACCGTGGCCACGCGAGGCGCCTACCACGACGCCTCCGTCCGATGCGGCGGTGCGGTCAGTGAAAGCGGAAGGTTCTGCGCCGTCAATCTGACCCTGCGTGGTTACCGGGGTCTGCTCGGACAGTACCTGTCCTTGGCCGGTCGCGTGCTGGGCGACCTCGCCTTCGGGAACCCACCGCTCGTCGAGCTGACACGCTACGGTGGTGTGGAGGGCGGCAGTGGACCGGGCGGCACGCGGGGGATTCGCGGGGTTCCCCAGGGTCGTCTGGCGGGCAAAGGAAAATTCGTGGCCAATCTCGAGTTGCGGTCCTTCTTCTTGCCGTTCTCCATCGGGAGCCAGCGCTTTTCGCTGGGTGCGGTGGCCTTTGCCGACGCGGGCCGGGTGTGGGCCGACGGTTGGTCGAGCTCGTCGAGAGACGGCGATTTTCGCCTGCACTGGGGGGCGGGTGGTGGGCCGCGGATGCGTTGGGGGGACTCGCTCTTGATCCGGGCGGACGTTGCCTATGCCCCGCTCGGCGCGCATTTGGGGGCCGTTCCGGCCATCTACGTCGACGTCGATCTGGTGATGTGATGAAGGCTGCGTGGAAGAACGGTCGATGGATTCTTCCGATCCTCATGGCGGCGTCCACCGTCGCGCATCTGCTTTGCATCGACCAGTTCGGCTGGTTCCGCGACGAGCTGTACTACATGGCTTGCGGTGCGCACCTGGCCTGGGGCTACGTCGACCATCCGCCCCTGGTCGCGGCGGCGGCGGCGACGATCCCGGGACATTCCTTTCTCGCGGTTCGGGCTCTGCCCATCCTGTGCGGCGCGCTGTGCATGCTTCTGACATGGCGCCTGTGCGAACGCATGGGTGCGGTCGGATTCGGTCGGGTCCTGGCCACCTTGGCGGCGCTCTTCACGCCCACCTACCTGTTCCAGTTCCACACCCTGTCGATGAACGCCTTCGAGGTCGTGCTGTGGAGCGCGGGCGCTTTGCTGGCCATTGACCTCGACGAGCATGCGTCCACAAAGCGCTGGCTGGCTTTGGGCGCGGTCGTGGGACTGGGTCTACTTAACAAGCACAGCATGCTCTTCTGGGCCTCGGCCCTCGCCTTCGCCTGGCTGTGCACGGGGCGCGTGCGCGTCTTTGCCAGCGCGAAGCCCTGGCTCGCTCTTGCCGTGGCGGCGCTGTTAGTGGCGCCGCACGTTTACTGGCAAGCGGTGCACGGATTTCCGACGCGCGAGTTCTACGCCAACGCCGGTGAGCGGAAGATCCTGCACATGTCGCCTCTTGGTTACCTGGGCGCGCAAGTGACATTGGCCGGCCCAGGCAACTTGCTGCTGTGGGCGCCTGGCCTGGTTTGGTTGCTAGGCGCAAGGGCGGCGCGCAAGTTCATGTTCTTGGGCGTGGCCTATCTCGCACTGCTGGCCATGTTCATCGCCTTGCACGGCAAGGCCTACTACATGGTTCCGTTCTATTGCGTGCTCTTCGCCGCGGGCGGGGCAGCATGGGAGCAGGTCCGCGGGCGCGCGCGGCCCGTCCTGGCGGGGTTGGCCATGCTTTCCGTCATCGGGCTGGGATGCGTGGTCGCGCCCATGGCCCTTCCGATACTTTCGCCCGAGCAGACCATCGCGCACGGCAAGCGTTTGGGCATCACGCCACCCCAAGCGGAGCGGGCCGTGATCGCCGAGTTGCCCCAGCACCTCGCCGACATGTTCGGCTGGAACGAGCTGGTGGCCACGGTTGCCAAGGTTCGCGCCACGCTCCCCGCCGAGGAGCGCGCTCGGGTTCAGATCATCGCGGGCAACTACGGCGAGGCTGCGGCCATCGACTGGCTGGGGCCGACCTGGGGACTACCAAGCGCATACTCGCCGCACAACGCCTACTTCATGTGGGCCACGCCGGAGGCGACGGACGCACCCGTCATCGTGCTGGGGCGGCGCTTGACCGACGGGGACAAGCTGAACACGGTGTTCGACCAGGTGACCATGGTCGGCCGCACGGCGTGCAATCACTGCATGCCTTACGAGCGCGATCTGTCTGTGTTCCTGTGTCGCGGCTGGAAGAATCCACCCGGGAGAATCTGGCCGACGCTCAAGTTCTTCTTCTAGGTCATCGACAGCGCAGCTACTTCGCGCTCTTGCCGTCCAGAACCTGGGGGTGCCACTCGGGGGCTGGCCGGGGAGGTCTGCGTAGCAGCATGGTGCGGATCTCGGTGGACTCTTCCCGCTCGAAGGCCTCTTTGCATTGAGAGTCGGACAGTACGACGACTGCCCGTTCATCGAGAGGCGCGAACAGCTCGACGTCGACAGCGGAACTCTCCTTTGGCGGCGGCCACCCGGCCTTGAGTTGCTGGTTCTCGCTTCGCAAGACGCGCACCTCCTCCTTGAGCGCCCTCAGTTTTCGCTGCAGACCCGCCAGGTCGACCTTGGTGTATCGGGTGGACTTCTCGTGCTTCTCCGCCTTCAACTGTGCGTTCAGCGCACGCAGCCTTTCGTTCTCCGCGAGCAAGCCCGCGGCGAACCTGCGTTCATCTGCGAGCACGGCCAGCACCCGCGCGCACTCGTCAAGACCTGACCCGTCAACTGCTCGCCTTCAGCCGTAAGCAGGCGGTGCAGCCGGTCGTGCTGGACGTCAATACGACCTTCACCGAATTGCACAAGACATTGTGCCGCCTGATCGGCGAGGACATCCATCTGATTCTCAAGACGAACGCCGCGCCGGCGCGTATCCGGATAGACCCGACGCAGCTCGAGCAAGTCGTCTTCAACCTCTCGGTCAACGCCCGCGACGCCATGCCCGGTGGGGGCGACCTGGTGTTCGAAACCGCGAATTTCACCGTTGACGAGGCCTTCGCCCGAAGTCACCCCGGTACCGCGCCGGGCGCCTACGTGCAACTCAGCGTGAGCGATTCCGGGATCGGCATGGACGGAAGGACGATCAGCCAGATTTTCGAGCCCTTCTTCACCACCAAGGGCCAGGACAAGGGGACGGGCCTGGGACTGGCCATGGTCTATGGCATCGTTCGTCAGGCCGGTGGGGCCATTACCGTGTACAGCGAGCCAGGGGTGGGCTCGGCCTTCAAGATCTATCTGCCAGTCGCAGATGCGCCCGAGAAGGGGCCGGTGGTCGAGGCCGTGCAGGACATTCCGCTCTCCGGCAAGGAGACCGTTCTCGTCGTCGAGGACGAGTCTCTCGTACGCAAGGCGCTCGCGGCCCTGCTCGAGGCCCAGGGCTACCGCGTGGTCACGTTCGACTCCGGCACCGTGGCCCTGGAGCGCTTCGCGACTCTCGAACCCCGAGCCGACCTGGTGATCACCGACATGATCATGCCCGGCATGAACGGCCGGATTCTGGAGCAGCGGCTCAAGACGATCGACCCCAAGGTTCGGGTGTTGCTCATGTCCGGCCACTCCGATGACTTCTTCGGCCGCGACAGAGAAATCGGTTAGGAGGTCGAGTTCCTGCAGAAGCCCTTCAACCGGCTCGCGCTTCTCAAGAAGGTCAGGCGCATCCTGGATCGACCCCAATCATCCTGAAGGCCCGCCGGCATTCGCTGTGCGCTCCGCTCTCCGCACGCGCGCGGTGCATGCCCTCGCAAATCTCGCCTTTCGCCAACCGCCCGGCCCCGCCTCTCCCGGCCAAGGCCATCAAAGACAGCCGACTAGCCCTGCTGGCGGGAAGCGACCGTTTCACTCGGCAGCCGTCCCAGGAGCCGCAATACACCGTCGAGAAACACCATGGGATGGGGTGGGCAGCCGGGCAGGAAGAGATCCACGGGAACGTCCGCGGGAATCCCGTTGCGGCAGTCGAGCGCGTCGGCGAAGGGGCCGCCGGAGATGGCGCAGGCGCCAAAGGCGATGACGATCTTGGGGCTGGGCACGGCTTGGTAGGTGTCGCGCAACGCAGTTTCCATGTTGCGTGAGACCGGGCCGGTGACGACGATGCCGTCGGCGTGGCGGGGCGAGGCGACGAAGCTGACGCCGAACCGGCCGATGTCGAAGACCACGGTGCTGGTGACGTTCAGCTCGCCCTCGCAGGCGTTGCAGCCGCCTGCGGAGACTTGGCGCAGCTTGAGCGAACGGCCAAGCAGGCGGCGCAGCTTGTCGCCGAGGGCGGTGGCGCGCTGAAGGTCGTCGCCACGGGTAAGCAAGGCATCTCGCGTGCGCGTACCCAGGCGAAAGTCGCTGTCGAAGCGGATGGCCCCGGTGGGGCAGGACTGCGAGCAGAGCGGGCAGAACAAGCACTTTCCCAGGTCCATCTTGAGGGGCGAACCGGAGATGGCACGCGTCGGGCACAGCTCCACGCAGGTTTCGCACCCCGCTTGGCACTTGCTGACATCGAGACGAGGCAGCCCGCGAAAACGCGCGTTGAGTTTCATGGGCGCCGTCGGCCAAGCCAGCGTGCGATGCCCTTGATGCCATCGTTCGAACAAGCGCTTCATAGGTCGTGCCCGGCGTACGAGAGGTTGAAGCTCTTGTTGCACAGTGGGAAGTCGGAGATCTGCTCTCCGCGCAAAGCCAGGGCGAGACCGAACCAGTTGTGGAAGGACGGGTCGACGATCTTGTAGCTCGACAAGCGGCCGTCGGCGGAGGTGGTGGCCACGTGCACGATCTCCCCGCGCCAGCCTTCGATGTAGCTGACGGCGATGGACGATGGTTGCAGGCGCTCGGGCGGGGGCACGGCAATGGGGCCGCCGGCCAGGGCGGCAAGCTGGGCGCGAATGAATGCGGCGCTGTGCCCGGCTTCCTCGCGGCGGACCTCGGCGCGGGCCATCACGTCGCCGGTCGCGCGCACCACGACCGGGATGCTCGACGCGCGATAGCCGCCCTCGGGATGGTCGCGGCGAGCGTCGCGATCGAGGCCGCAAGCGCGGCCGGCAGGTCCGACCAAGCCAAGATCCTCCGCGATTGCTCTGCTCAGCGTACCGGTGTGATCGAAGCGCGACACCACCGAGGGCGCGTCGAAGACCAAATCGGCGATGCGTTCGAAATCCGACGCGTGCTTCTCGAATCTCTCGGTGAAGCCGGCGATCTCGCCGTCGGGAAGATCGAGACGGACGCCGCCTGGCACGATCAGGCCCCGGCCGAAGCGATTGCCCGACATCTCGATCAGGAGGTTGAGGAAATCGCCGCGCAGCCGGCCGTAGTACGAGGCCCCGGGCAGGTAACCGACGTCGCCGCACAGGGCGCCGAGGTCACCGGTGTGGCTGTCCATGCGCTCGATCTCGAGGGCGATACAACGCAGGATCTGCGCGCGCGTCGGCGGCTCGATTCCGCCCAGCTTCTCCATCACGGTCGCGTAGGCGAGGCCGTGGCCGATGCTGGTGTCGCCGGCCGCCGACTCGGCGAGGCTCTGGCGCCGTGTCGGCGAGGACCCGAGCAGGAGCCTCTCCACACCACGTCGCTGGTAGCCGAGCTGGATCTCCAGGTTGTGCACGGTTTCGCCGTAGCACTGGAAGCGGAAGTGGCCCGGCTCGATGATGCCAGCGTGGACAGGACCCACCGCGACCTCGTGAACGCCCTCGCCCTCGACGCGAAAGAAGGAATGCCAATCGGGCGCTCCCGGCGACTCGAGATCGGCATGCCGGCGCAATGGCTTGCACCAGGGGTGGCCCTCGGGCACCAGGCCTCCATCCTCGGCCACCTCGCGCTCGAAGGCCTGGGCCTGCGGCAGATCGCTGGTCAGCGCCGGGAAGTAACCGTCGGCGGGCACGGCCATGCGCACGACTTGCGTCCGTCGTGTCTGGTCATGCGCCAGCACGGCGAGGAGCGCACGTCCGTGGTCAGCAATTGCCGGCATCGCCACCAGGCGCGCCCCCGCCTGACACGCTCGCAGCACCTCTTTCCGAAATGCCGCGGGATCGTGCGAGGGGATCGCGTCGAGCGTGCCCAAGCCGTGGTCGAGAAATGGTTCGGTCATGGCAGGGGCCTCACGATGCGTGCGGCCTGGGTCAGGGCATCGCGCACCGGCGCGGGCATCCACACGCCCAGTACGGCCAGCAACACCAGCGGCACCGCCACCACGAGAAGGTCGATGGTGCTGGTCCGGGGAGCGATCGGACCGTCGCTCGTGCCGCGAACCATGGTCATGGTGTGGCCGAACACGCCCAGGAAGACCGTGCCCGCGGCCACGAGGAAGGCGATGAGGGTGACCGTGGCGTGGTGGTCGATGGCCGCCTTGACCACGAGCAGCTCGCTCATGAAGATCGCGGAAGGCACCACACCAACGAGCGCGAGCAGCGCCAGCGCCAGGCCGGTGCCCCATAGTGGCGAGACGCGCAGGATGCCCCGCAGTCGCCACATCTGGTTGGTGCCCGCAATTTGCCCGAGCCGACCGGCGGAAAAGAAGCCCGTGCTCTTCGCCAGCGAATGGTTGACGGTGTGAAACATGGCAGCGAAAGCCCCCAATCCGCCCAGGCCGAGACCAATGGCCACGATGCCCATGTGCTCGACGCTGCAATAGGCGAGCAGCCGCTTGGCGTCGCGTTGGAAGAGGATGAAGGCCGCCGCGATGAGCATGGACGTCGCGCCGATCAAGCACAGCAGGCGTGAATCCCAGCCCGTGTGCCCCGTGGCCACGTCGACCACCGGGAGATAGCGCATGATGCAGTAGAGCACTGTGCTGAGCATCGCGGCCGAGAAGATCGATGACACGGGCGCGGGCGCTTGGCTGTGGGCATCGGGCAGCCAGGTGTGCATGGGTGCCAGGCCCACCTTGGTGCCATAGCCCACCAGCAGGAAGATGAAACCAAGCTTGACCGAACGAGGATCGAGGCGTGGGGCGACGTCGCGTAGCGTGGTCCACAGCATGGCGTCGCCGCTTTTGCCCACCGCTTGGCTGGCCGATGCACCGACCATCAACATGCCGAGGAACGCAATGGCGATACCGACCGAGCAGATCATCAGATACTTCCACGTGGCTTCCAGCGATTCGCGCGAGCGCTGGAACCCGATGAGAAAGGTGGTCGCGAGCGTGGTGGACTCGACGCCGACCCACATCAGCCCGACATGGTTGGCCAGGAGCACCAGGGTCATCGAGGCCAGCGAAGCCAGCCAGAGCAGGGCGAAGATGCGTGCTTTGCGCAGGGACAGCTCGACGACCGCGAAGTA
>Ga0210133_1000494_pt1 | contig 13731 bp, 8 predicted proteins | sample Joice_ThreeSqC_D_2_FD_184874 | JGI IMG/M metagenome (GOLD analysis project Ga0210133, IMG submission 184874) | Wetland microbial communities from San Francisco Bay, California, USA, that impact long-term carbon sequestration - Joice_ThreeSqC_D1... | ecosystem: Environmental > Aquatic > Marine >...
ACCATTTTGGAATCTGTAAATATATAATATTGATACTGAAGGTACTGGGTGTAAGTCCAGGTGTTGCCGTTATCAAAAGAAACATCAACAAACGGGATGTTTTCAAAATTGGGTTTGTAAGCACCATAAGATAAAATTATCCCGGAATTAGGATAGGTATCCATTCCTTCAACTATATGTTCCGGGTAGCTATGAAATTCATTCCAGCTTATTCCCGCGTCAGTCGACTTGTAAATAAAAGCTGCATCTGTAAGAGTGAATCCCGAGATGAGGATGTTGTTTAAATCGAGATACAAGGAATTGAGTATAGTATATGTTCCGCCCACATAACTTTTTATCCAGTTCTCGCCTCCATCGGTAGTTCTTAATACTACCCCGTTCCCTGATTCTTCTGCTACGGCAATGCCGTTCTGATCATCAAAAAATTTAATATCATTTATTCTCAGGTTTAAAGCGAAAGGATAAACATAATGCCAGTTGTTTCCTCCATCGGTAGTTTTAATTATACACATAAACAAACCCGAAGGAGAATTTGCAGTAACAAACCCGGTCTGCTCATCAATAAATGAAAGCCCAATCAGGTAATGAATTGAATCTTCAAAAGTTCCTTTCGGATGCCAGGTTATTCCTCCGTCTGTAGTTTCAACAAAGTACGCGTGGAAGATATCCTGTTCTAAAGAATTCATTCCTGAACTTTCAAACTTTTTTTGAATGAGAGGATTTTTAAAAGAAAAATAATTTGAACCACTGATGGAATTAACTGCGGACAGGTTGTAACCCCCGGAACCATACGCAAGCGAATCATTAAAGATCTGAACATCAGTCATAGCCCGCATTGAATCAGGCAAAGTTGATTCCAGCCAGTTACTTCCGCCATCGTTGGTGTAATAAACAGAACCGAGAAACTGTTGTGTTGTAACGAATGCGTAAAAGCCGCCAGTGATACCATGATTTTCATTATTAAAATCAATACACTGCATAAAATGAATATCACCAGGCGTAGGGGGCAAAGGCTGCTGAACCCATTGTGGTTTTGAGTTAGCTGCAAAAACAAAAAAGAGAATTGTGATAAAGTAAATCATCTTTTTCATAATGATATTTTAATAAAGTAAGACGTAACGAGAAAATCTGATACGAATTCAAATTACAAAGTTTTAAAGGAATAAGAAAATGCGAGACTAACCCACCCCTCTCCCCTCTTGGGAGAGGAAGAAGGGGTGGGTCTGATAGAAAGTAAAGAAATATATTATTAAGTTACTGCAACAATGAAACGAAGGAAGATCATTCCTTACAATCCAAAGCTGAAAGAGTACGCACGTGAATTGAGAAACAACAGCACCTACACAGAACTCAGCTCTGGAATTACCTTAAAGGAAAACAACTCAGAGGCTACGACTTCGATAGGCAAAAACCGATAGACAACTTCATTGTAGATTTCCATTGCAAAGAACTTTTGCTTGCAATTGAGATTGATGGAGAGAGTCATTATGGAAATAAAGAAAAGGATAAAAAGAAAGACAAAAGATTAAACGAGCTTGGCGTTACAGTTCTCAGGTTAAATTTTCTATGTCGTCTATATCTCTTGGGCGGGAGGTTGTTTTCTTGTTTTTCAACAAGTCATCATAACCTATAAAGTAAAGAGTTATATCATCAGCGGTCACATCTTTTTTATTCTTATAGCATTCATCAAAATTCACCCCATCTGCCTGGTTAATAATATCTATTCTGACAGGCGGATACCCGAGCTGGATTATATTACCGGGCTTTGTGAAATCAGAAACAGCTAAGTTATAAGATGCAAACCCGAAGTCCTCAACGCATTTCAAAACCAGCTTTGCATTTTCTGTAGTGTCGTTAATCCAGATATCAAGATCACCGGTATACCTGGGATAGCCATGAATTCCAACAGCATAACCACCTACTATAAGGTACTCAACTTTGTTTTCTGTTAATAACTTTACAAAATCTTTGAAGTCCGGGTTTAAAATCATTTTGATGATCAATGAATTGTTTTCTTAAAAATTCAATAGCGGCAAGTCGTTCCTGTGAGGAATTTGTTTTCCAATAGGCGAAATCGGATTGCTTTTCTTTAACGGAAGTTATTTTTAATACTTTTTCCATACTTCAATATACAAAAAAGAGTATAAGCGGTGGGAAGCTATTTGTTTCCACCGCCAGATTTATTTACTAAATACCAGCTTGCCTTTTTCACCAACGGATATTTTAATTGTATCACCGTCGCCAAAGTTGCCTGCAAGCAGTTCCTGCGCGAGCGGGTTTGCAACATACTTTTGTATTGTGCGTTTCAAAGGTCTTGCACCAAATGTTACATCGTAGCCAATGTTTGCAAGCCAGTCTTTTGTCTCATCATTAATAATTAATTTTATTTCTCTTGTCTTCAGCATTGCAGCAACACGGTTCAGTTGTATCTCAACAATCTGCCGGATTTCTTTATGACTCAACGGCTTGAATAGAACAATCTCGTCAATCCTGTTCAGAAATTCAGGACGGATACTCTGCCTGAGCAGATCACCAAGCTGTTCACGAAGCTCGCCCATCACAACCTCAATCTGTGCATCGTCAACATTGAACAATTTTTCCTGCAGCAAATGCGAACCGATGTTCGAAGTCATTATAATAATAGTATTCTTAAAGTTAACAGTTCTTCCCTGGTTGTCGGTAAGTCTTCCGTCATCCAGGACCTGAAGCAGTACATTAAAAACATCGGGGTGCGCTTTTTCAATTTCATCCAGAAGCACAACAGAGTAAGGCCTTCTGCGCACTGATTCAGTAAGCTGTCCACCTTCTTCGTAACCAACGTATCCCGGTGGTGCACCGATAAGCCGCGAGACAGAAAACTTTTCCATATACTCGCTCATATCAATTCGTATCATTGCGTGCTCGTCATCGAATAAAAATTCTGCAAGAGCTCGTGCAAGCTCGGTTTTACCCACACCGGTAGTTCCGAGAAATATAAACGAACCGACAGGTCTTTCAGTATCCTGCATACCTGTTCGTGCTCTTCTTATTGCATTTGCAACTGCGGAAACAGCTTCATCCTGCCCGATAACTCTTTTGTGAAGCTCGTCTTCGAGTTTGAGCAATTTGCTCCTTTCGCTTTCAAGCATTCTGCTTACAGGAATGCCTGTCCATTTTGCAACGACTTCTGCAATATCTTCTGCATCAACTTCTTCCTTCAGCATCTTTTTATTTAACTGAACTTTTGCAAGCTCCTGCGTTTCCGTTTTAAGATTCTTTTCAAGCTCGGATATTTTTCCGTAACGAAGCTCAGCAACTTTGCCAAGATCCCCTTCCCTTTCATATTTTTCTGAAAGAACTTTTGCATTTTCTATTTCACTTTTCATCGAACGGATTTTCTGTATTCTTTCTTTCTCAAGATTCCAGTGCGCTTTCAGTTCATTCTTTTCCGCATTCAAATCCCCCAGTTCTTTTTTCAGCTCTTCCAATCGTTTTGCGGATGCTTCATCCTTTTCTCGTTTCAAAGCTTCGCGTTCAATTTCAAGCTGCTTTACTTTTCTTTCAAGCGTGTCAAGTTCTTCAGGCATCGAATCAATTTCAATTCTTAATTTTGATGCCGCTTCGTCAATAAGATCAATTGCTTTGTCAGGAAGAAAACGATCGGTGATGTATCTTTCCGAAAGCTGTGATGCAGCCACTATTGCAGCATCGGTTATCCTAACTCCATGATGAACTTCGTAGCGTTCTTTTAATCCTCTTAAAATTGAAATAGTATCTTCCTCTGAAGGTTCACTCACCAGAACCGGTTGGAATCTTCTTTCAAGTGCGGCATCTTTCTCGATATATTTTCTGTATTCATCAAGTGTTGTTGCGCCAACCGTGTGGAGTTCACCGCGCGCCAGTGCAGGTTTTAATATATTTGCAGCATCCATCGAGCCCTGCGTTGAGCCGGCACCGACAACGAGATGAAGCTCATCAATAAAAAGAATTATCTCGCCATTCGATTCACTAACTTCTTTTACAACAGCTTTCATTCTTTCTTCAAACTGTCCGCGGAACTGTGTCCCGGCAACAAGCGCACCCATGTCGAGTGCGATTATTCTTTTAGTCTTTAAAGTTTCCGGAACATCACCAGAAACAATTCTGTGTGCAATGCCTTCTGCAATCGCAGTCTTCCCTACTCCCGGTTCTCCAATTAATACGGGATTGTTTTTTGTTCTTCTTGATAAAACCTGAAGGACTCTTCTTATCTCTTCATCTCTTCCAATTACCGGATCAAGCTTACCGGCACGCGCCATTTCATTTAAATCTCTTCCGTACTTTTTAAGCGATTGATAAGTGTCTTCAGGATTTTGAGAAGTTACTCTTTGGGATCCTCTTACTTCCTTCAAAGCTGAGAGAACTGTATTTCTTGAAACACCGTTATCGCGCAGAAGCTGTCCGGCTTTTCCTTTGTCTTCACTCAATGCTATTAAAAGATGTTCTGTCGAGACATATTCATCCTGTAATTTTTTTGCCTCGTCTGCAGCTATATCCAAAAGTTTTGCAGTGTTCTGTGACATTTGCTGATTACCGACACCTGCACCGGAAACATTCGGCAAAGTTTCAAGCATTTCGTTCGCTTTCATCTTTATAGAGTTGGTGTTACCGCCAGCTTTTTTCATTATTGTGTCGGCAAGTCCGCCACTTTCCTGGATAAGCGAAGCAAGCAAATGTTCCGGTTCTATGATTTGATTGTTATAATTCTGTGCAATCTCAAGGGCTGTCTGCACAACCTCCTGGGATTTTACAGTAAGCTTATTAAAATTAAATGCCATTTTATTTACTCATATCCTTTCGTAGTCAGATCACTTTTATTTTCTTAAGTCTGCTAATTTTTTAAATAATTTCTTTTCTTCAGTTGTAAGATTTTTAAGCGTTTCTAATCGAATCCTTACAAACAAATTTCCTCTTTCTTTTGCAGAACCTGATTTTAGAGAACCAAATTTTCCAATCCTGAAAACTTTTCCGCTGTCTGTTCCTTCGGGAATATCAAGATTAATTGATTTCCCGTTTATTAATTTTAATCGTTTCTTACCACCGAGTACTGCAGCGTAAAGATCAATATCCAGGTTGTAATAAATATCATCTCCTTCAATTTCATAAAAAGGATGTTTCTCAATTTTTATTGTAAGATACAGATCTCCTTTTTCTCCACTTCCTGCCGAATCGCCGCCAAGATTTTTTAATCTTAATCTGCTTCCGTTTCTTGTTCCCGGGGCGATATTAATTTTTATTTTTTTCCCGTTTACGACAAACTCTTTGCCCGCACCGTTATAAGCTTCTTCAAGAGGTATGTATAATTCGGCTTCATAATCCTGACCTTTTACATTATTGCTTCGCCTGTTGAATGTATCACCGAATCCTGAACGACGCGTTCCAAAAAAGCTTTCAAAGAAATCCGAGAAGCCGCTCATGTTTCCAAACATATCTTCGAAATCGCCTGAAGTTCTGTATTGCTTTCCGCCGCCTCTGCCAAACTGAGAAAAGATATCTTCGAAACCTTGTCCGCTACCGGATTGATATTGCTTCCAGTTTGCGCCAAGCTGATCATACTTTTTTCTTTTTTCAGGATCGCTTAAAACTTCATGCGCTTCGGATATTTCTTTAAACTTTTCTTCTGCGGCTTTATCGCCGGGATTTTTATCCGGATGATATTTCAGCGCAAGCTTCCTGAAAGCCTTGCTTATATCTTCTTTGGTTGCAGACTTTTCAACACCAAGTATTTTATAGTAATCTTTGAAATCCATGTTTTTTATTATACAAATTAACTAAGCAGAGTATAAACGAAAAGGGTGACCTTTTAGGCACCCTTTTCATATCGCTGATTTGAGAATACTAAATATTAATTAGTTAACTTTTATTTCTATCTCTTTGGGTTTGACCTCTTCGGCTTTTGGAGCAGTAACAATTAATTGTCCGTCTTTAAATTCTGCTTTGATCTTATCTTCTTTAATTTCTTTCGGAAGAGCGAATGATCTGTAATACTTCCCGAAAGTTCTTTCAACGCGATGGAACTTTGCATCTTTGGATTCTTTTTCCTGGACTCTTTCACCGCTGATGCTAAGCTGCCCATCTGAAAAAGAGATTTTAACATTTTCTTTTTTCATTCCGGGAAGATCAGCTTTGATTTTGTAGCTGTCTTTATCTTCGGTAATATCAGTCAATGGCATCCAGACAGCATTGTCATATCCGTTTTCTGATTCTTCGTTTTTGGGTAAACCAAAACGATCTTCGAATGATTTAAAGAATTTATTAAACTCCCTTTCAACGTGTAACAAGTCCCTTACGGGATTAAATCTTACTATAGCCATTTTAACCTCCTGATATTTGTTAGTTATTTCACTAAACAAAATCAACACTTGTGCCGGAAGGAAATATCTCCGTAACTTATTGATATATAATATGTTAGAGGGATTTTATTTTAATTCGTTTTATCCTGTCCTTATGTCGTTAATCCTGAAATTTATTAGCTTTGTATAACATTACGTAAGAATATGTCTGCCATTATTACACTTACCCAACATTCTCTCAAATATTTTAATATAATTACCATAATTGTTAATCTTTTTATTGTTAAGTATTTTTGCGCCCACAAAAATTACTATTATGAAAAAAGAGAACATAGAAGATACAATAGTAGCTCTGGCTACTCCTCCGGGGATAGGAGCGATTTCCGTTATAAGAATTAGCGGTTCTAATAGTTTTAAAGCAATAGATTCTATTTTTGCTGGAAAAGTGAAAATATCCGGAGCTGAAAGCCACACAGTTCATTATGGAAGGATATTAGATAATAAAGAATCAATTGATGATGTTTTAGTTACAGTATTCAAAAAGCCAAATTCATATACAGGTGAAGACTCAGCAGAAATTAGTTCTCATGGCAGTCCTTTTATTGTTAAGAAAATAATTGAATTATTATTGAATAAAGAAATTCGTCCTGCTGAACCAGGAGAATTTACAAAAAGAGCATTCTTAAATAATAAAATAGATTTAGCCCAGGCAGAGGCAGTCGCAGATATTATTAATTCTCGAACACGAAATTCAGCAAGAGGAGCCAGGAATCAGTTTGATGGAAAATTATCTTCTAACATAAATGAAATAAAGCAAAAAATGGTGAATATTTCATCATTTTTAGAAATTGAACTGGATTTTGCAGAAGAAGAAATAGAGTTCGTTAAACGAAATGAACTTGAAAAACAGGTTCAAAATGTAATAAATGAAATAAATAACTTATTAGATTCCTATTCTTATGGAAAAATAATAAGAGATGGAGTGAATGTTTCTATAGTCGGTGAGCCAAATGTTGGAAAATCTTCATTATTAAATAGTATTTTGAAGGAATCAAGGGCAATTGTCTCTCATATACCTGGGACAACCAGGGATATTATTAGAGAAGATGTATCGTTAAACGGATTTTTATTTAAGCTGCATGATACTGCAGGAATCAGGTTTTCAGAAGATGAGATAGAAAAAGAAGGAATTGAAAGATCCAGAAATTCAGTAAGAAATGCTGATCTGATTTTGTTTATAGGTGATGCAGAGTCTGAATTTGCTGAATCTTTAGTATCGGAAATGAAGATCTTGAATAAAGATGCTAAAACAATAAGGGTTTTTAATAAAATTGATCTGATTGATGGGAAAGGTGTTAAGGCTGACGTTTATATTTCAGCGAAAACAGGAGAAAATATTGATCAATTAATAAAAATTCTGGTAAATGAAATTTCTTCAACAAACAGTTATACTGAAAAAGATGCCGTAATAGTTAATCTAAGACACTATGATTGCTTAAAGACAGCAGCAGAAAATTTAAAAAAAGCGAAGGAATCAATTTCTAAATCTATGAGTGGTGAATTTATATCGTCTGATATTAGAGCTGCCGTATTTGCTTTAGCGGAATTAATTGGAGAAGTTACTCCGGAAGATATTCTTAATAATATCTTTTCTAAATTTTGTATTGGTAAATGATTGTTTCACGTGAAATAATTGAAGTAAAAATTATTAATAATAAATTTATTATTACTAGTTTCACGTGAAATCATATATTTTATAAATAGTTAAGAAATGAAAAATTACGATATTATAGTAATTGGTGCCGGGCATGCCGGGATTGAGGCAGCTTTAGCTGGAGCTAAAATGGGTTGTTCGGTTGCGCTTGTTACAATGAAAAAGGAAGCAATCGGCAGAATGTCTTGCAATCCGGCAATAGGGGGCACTGCAAAAGGACATTTAGTTCGCGAAATTGATGCATTAGGCGGGGTTATGGGATTAATTGCAGATCGAACAGGTATACAGTTCCGTATGTTAAATAAATCGAAAGGTCCTGCAGTTTGGTCACCCCGTTGTCAATCAGATCGGGAATTATATTCACGGGAAGCACAAAATGTTGTACTTTCAACACAAAACCTGGATGTTATTGAGGGTGCAGTTATAGATATTTTAATCGAGAATAATTATGTTAAAGGCATTTGGTTGAGCAATGATGAGGAACTTACAGCTAATGCAATAGTTCTTTCATCGGGGACTTTTATGAATGCTTTAATGCACACCGGATTAACAGCTACTATTGGGGGCAGATTTGGTGAAAAATCTTCAACCGGAATTACTGAGTCTCTTTTAAAAGCTGGATTTATATCTGGCAGATTAAAAACAGGGACACCACCAAGATTGGCAAAGATTTCAATTAATTGGGAAATTCTTGAGGAACAACCGGGAGACATTAAGCCGCAACCGTTTTCGCATTTTACTGATCTGAGCAAATTTCCTTATTTACCACAGGTCAGTTGTTTTATTACATACTCAAATACAGAGGTTCATAGAATTCTTGAAAAAGGATTTAATGAATCTCCAATGTTTACCGGACGAATAAAAGGAACAGGACCCCGGTACTGTCCATCCATTGAGGATAAAATTGTTAGATTTGCTAATAAGGACAGGCACCAGATCTTTCTGGAGCCGGAAGGATTGAACAGTGATCAGATATATGTTAACGGGTTTTCAACTTCGCTTCCGGGCAATATTCAGATAGAAGCACTACATAAAGTAAAAGGATTAGAAGATGCAGAAATGGTTCGTCCCGGCTACGCGGTAGAATATGATTTTTTCCCACCACACCAGGTTGATTCGACTTTAGAAACAAAGCTAGTTAGAGGTTTATACTTTGCCGGACAGGTAAACGGCACTTCAGGGTATGAAGAAGCGGCAGCACAAGGCTTAATTGCAGGAATAAATGCAGCATTGAAAATTCAAAAAAGACCAGAATTTGTACTAAAAAGAAGTGAAGCGTATATAGGTGTCTTAATTGATGATCTCGTTACAAAATCAACAGATGAACCTTATAGAATGTTCACCTCCAGAGCTGAACACAGACTTTTACTCAGACAGGATAATGCAGATAGAAGATTATCAAATTACGGAAGGAATTTAGGACTAATTAATTACGATTTTGCAGAAAAAGTACTTAACAAAGAAAAATTAATAGAGGAAGCCGCAAAAGCGTGCAGAGAAATTAAAATAGCACCTAACTTTCTGAACCAGTTTCTTGAAGAAATGAAAACTTCACGCGTTGAGTCACCAGAAACAATTTCCAAATTATGTAAGCGTCCGGAATTATCCTTAAAAGATTTATTGAATTTAAATGGAAGTAGAGGTGTTCCTGTAATAAAGGACTTGTTAAATGATGAAAATAGTTTACAGCAGGTAGAAATTGAGTTGAAGTATGAAGGATATATGAAAAGACAGGAAGAGATGGTAGCAAAACTTGAAAGATATGAAGATGCAAAAATACCTCTGTCATTAGACTTTACTGAAATCAAATCAATATCTGCCGAAGGAAGAGAAAAGTTAACCAGATTTAAACCCAGATCTATAGGACAGGCATCAAGAATATCCGGCATTACACCTTCCGATATTTCCATTTTATTGGTATATTTAAAAAGTTAATTTTTATTTTTTATGCCCGATAAGCAGGACCAGTATTTAAAAGATTTAAAGGTATTTTGCTGGGAGAATGGCTTTAATCCTGAACCCACAAGAACAGAGAGGCTGGCATATTTTGCCCAGCTTGTGGCTGAAAAGAATAAAAAGATTAATCTTATTTCTAAACGGGATATTGATTCAATCATTGAAAAACATGTCTTTATCTCCTCTTACATTTCTAAATATGTTCCCGAAAAAGTTTCGAAATTCTTAGACATCGGTACAGGCGGTGGCTTCCCTGGAATTCCCTTGGCAATCATGCGACCCGATCTGAGGGGCGTGCTTGTTGATTCTACTGCAAAGAAAGCTGAAGCAGTTAAGGGATTTATAGATAAGCTCAAGCTCAGTAATGTTATTGTTGAAAGCCACAGAGTTGAAAGTGAAGAATTTATTTCAAGGCATGGAAATTCTTTTGATCTGATTATCAGCCGTGCAACAGTTCCTTTAATTATTCTATTCAGATATGCAGTGCCTTTGATTAAAGAGAAAGCTTTTCTGATGGCGATGAAAGGCGGCGATCTCACTGACGAATTTAAAAAAGCTGAACTGAAGTATAAAGCATACATAAAGAAATCAACTGTATACGAGCTGCATTACAAACCTACTAACCTGAGAAATCAAAAAGGTAAGAAGCTCGTATTACTGGAACTTCAGAAATAAAAAAATTTTCTCATGCGAAAAATAAGTAGAAGGGCTCAACTCGATTGAGCTTTTTTTATCTAAAAATTTTTACATAAGAAGGAAAATAATATTAGTATATAATAGTTGCTCATAGCAACTATCAATATTAGTCACCTTGTTCGTTTTAAGTATGTTACTTAATAGCTTCAAAGACGCAGAATTATTCAAAGAGATTTTTGGATCGTTTTCATTAAAGGAAAATTATTCTGAAGTGATATTTATATCGCCTCTAGTCGGAAGTGCGAAAAGTTTTTTCGTTGAGGAATTATTTTCTAAAGAAAAAAAATTAGTTGTTCTGTTACCCGATTCAAAAATTGCTGAAGAGTTTAATGTTGAGCTTAAGATTCTCGGTTTAGAAAACGAAACAATATTAATTGATAAATTTAAGCCAGAATTAATCCAGGAAAAGTTAACAGAAATTTCCAGGCGTGATCACTACATAATTATTTCATCGTATAATCTTCTTGTTCTAAAACTTCCATCAAAAGAATTGTTGAATAAAACCACAACCCGTATTCAGGTTGGAGGCGATATAGAATACGATGATGTTCTCGAATATCTTAACCTGCTTAATTATCAAAAAGAAAAATTTGTAGATACACCCGGAGAATATTCCCGGCGTGGTTCTATTATTGATTTCTGGTCATACAGTGAAAGCAGCCCTGTAAGACTAGAATTCGACGGTGATTTTCTCGAATCAATAAGATTTTTTGAACCGGAAAGCCAGCGCTCAATTGACAGGATTGAGGAAGTTTCTATCGCAGCACCTTTAAATGAAACTAACGAAGATAATTCAGTAAACATATTTGATCATCTTGGAGAAACCGCAGTAATAGCTTCTTCTTTTGAGCTTAATAATCAGAGTTTAAGCGAATTAAATCCGTTCGTAAATTCAGAAACAAATTCAAAATCAGAAAAACTTTTTAAAGAAGAAGTTTTACCGGATGAATTTCCTGAACCGGAAACTGTAATAATTCCCGATAAACAAAAAGTCAATCTCGAAAAATTAACAGGCGGCAATTCTGTAAGATGGATCCTAGAAGAAGAGTTAGCGTCAGGCAGCGATAGAATAGAACTCGGTTTTTCTGAAACCCCGGTTATAAATTCAAATTATGAAATTCTATTTACCGAATTAAAAAATTATTCGGATAAAGATTTTCAAATTATTATCACCTCGGAAAATGAACTGCAGACTGAAAGACTAAAAGACCTTTTATCCGAATTTAAACCAGAGCTTGCAGCCCTGATAGAATTAAAAAAAATTAAATTTGAAACCCTTGCCATAAAAGACGGATTCCTTCACTCCGGTGCGAAAATAATTTTACTTACAGACTATAAAATTTTCAATAAACCATACCGCACCAAGCTTCCCGGAACTAAAAAATATAAAAAATCAAAATCGAAAAGCTTTGCTTCTATAAAAAAAGGAGATTATGTAGTTCACGAAAATTACGGGATAGGGAAGTACACGGGGTTAGAAACAATCACAATCGGCGAAGCAAAACAGGAATCAATGAGGCTTCTCTATAACGAAGGAGGAGTTGTTTATGTTAATCTTAATTATTTAACACTGGTAAAAAGATATTCTTCAAATGAAAACCTTACCCCCACACTTTCAACTTTAGGAACAGGTGAATGGGAAAGACGAAAGAAAAGAACAAAGAAAAAAATTAAAGAAGCTGCACGCGAGCTGATTGAACTGTATGCAAAAAGAAAAGCCACTAAAGGCTACAGCTATAGTTCAGATACGGTCTGGCAAAAAGAACTTGAAGCTTCATTCTTTTATGAAGACACACCTGACCAGGATAAAGTAACTACCGAAGTTAAAGAAGATATGGAAGCCGAAAACCCTATGGACAGGCTGGTTTGCGGCGATGTTGGTTTTGGTAAAACGGAAATTGCAGTGCGTGCTGCATTTAAAGCTGTGCAGGATGGCAAGCAGGTTGCCTTGCTGGTTCCCACAACAATTCTGGCTGAGCAGCATTTCAATACTTTTAAAGACAGACTTACTCAGTTTCCTGTAAGAGTTGCTGCATTATCCCGCTTTCAAACTAAAAAAGAACAAAATGAAACTTTAAAATTGTTAGAAGAAGGTAAAGTTGATGTTGTAATCGGTACACACAGGCTGCTTTCCAAAGATGTCAGGTTTAAGGACATAGGTTTGCTGATGATTGATGAAGAACATCGTTTCGGAGTAAGCGCAAAAGAAAAGCTGAGGACTTTTAAAGTAAATGTTGATACGCTTACATTGACTGCAACCCCGATTCCAAGAACTTTAAATCTTTCTTTACTTGGCGCGAGAGATCTTTCAATTATTGCAACACCGCCGCCTAACAGGCAGCCGATTTATACAACTGTTTCAACATTCGATATTACAAAAATACGGGAATGGATTTACAACGAGATTAAAAGAAAGGGACAGGTTTATTTTGTTCACGACAGGGTGCAGTCAATCGGTAAGCTTGCGGATTATTTAAACAAGCATATTCCCGATATTAAAATCGGAATTGCACACGGACAGATGAAAAACACTCAGCTCGAAGAAGTGATTCACGGTTTCCTTAATAAAAAATATGATGTGCTTCTTTCAACTAAAATTATTGAATCCGGAATAGACATACCAAACGTAAATACAATTATTGTTAACAGGGCAGATCATTTCGGGTTAGCCGAGCTTCACCAGTTAAGAGGAAGGGTCGGAAGATCTACACGACAGGCGTTTGCGTATTTCATTGTACCTTCATTAAACGGAATTACCAAAAAGGCATTGAGACGCCTGCAGGCAATTGAAGAATTTACAGAGATCGGTGCGGGATTCAATCTTTCCATGCGTGATCTTGAAATCCGCGGTGCCGGGAATTTATTAGGCAAGGAACAAACAGGGTTTATAAACGAAATCGGTTTTGATCTTTACTTAAAAATGATTGATGAAGCTGTTGAAGAATTAAAATACCAGGAATTCAAAGAAATATTTAAAAGCCTGCCGGAACAGGAACACAGAACCCAGCCGACAATAGATACTTATTTTGAAATAGGAATTCCCGAAACTTACAT
>Ga0210133_1000495_pt1 | contig 13697 bp, 9 predicted proteins | sample Joice_ThreeSqC_D_2_FD_184874 | JGI IMG/M metagenome (GOLD analysis project Ga0210133, IMG submission 184874) | Wetland microbial communities from San Francisco Bay, California, USA, that impact long-term carbon sequestration - Joice_ThreeSqC_D1... | ecosystem: Environmental > Aquatic > Marine >...
GGTGGCGCCCCCCCGAGCCACTACGTCGCCGACGTCGGGAGGGGCACGATCGTCGAACTGACTGCGCATAAGATGGTTCCTTTTGCCAGGTACGTGGATGCGGTCGTTGATGGATGATTCGATGAGTGGGCCGACGGCTCCGCCTCGAGCAGTGCAGTCACTGCCGGACGCGCCAATTTCCAGTATGGGTTCGTCCGACCTCATCGCAGGTCGGATCGGTCACGACCAGCTCCGGTCGGCTGCTGCGAGAAAAGATGATCGTGTTCTGGCGGAAGGTCCTGCCGAAATAGACCGCCTCTTCGCGATCGATTCCGTGGACGAGCCAGGCTGGCTCCCGCCACGCGCCCTCTGGCTCTTCGTCGTACCCCACGCAACCTTGCACGCGATAGCATCCCAAAATCAACAGATCGCGCATCACGTGCTGACGCTGCTCGTTGACGCGGCGCGGAAGCAACATGGATCGCGGATTGTAGGCGGTGATGATCGCAAACTCGGTTTGGAGCAACGGCGGCAAGGTCGAGCAATCTTGGCCCGCTTCGCCGTCTAGCGACACGCGCAGCACGCCGGCATCGTCGGGAAGCTCGTAGACGGTAGAGAAATACGAGCGGAGCAGGTTCTGGTCCACACCGGGGAGGCTAGCCGCTCATGCTCCGAGGTCAACCCTGGGATCGGGCCGCATTCAATAGGCCAGGTCTTCTACCAGCGCACGCAGCAGCTCGCCCACGGCCCAAGCCTGCGCTGGACAGGCGCGCGCCCGATGGGGAGCATCGCCGTCCGCCATCTGCGAGATGTGGCACAAGGCCGGAGAATCCTCGAGGCACTGCTCGACCACGTGACGAAGATCCCGCCTCAGGGTCTCATCGTCGGGTTCGAGCCGAACCGCGGCCCGCACGAAGGAGCCGATGAGATGGGGCCAAACCGTTCCCTGGTGGGCGGAACCTTCTCGCTCTTCCAACCCCCCCTCGTGGTAACCCTGAAAACGCGGGTCGTTCGGGGCGAGCGTGCGGATGCCTCGAGGGGTCAGGAGGTCTTGGCGGACGCGCACCACGATGGCAGCGGCCTGCCAATCCTCGAACAGCTCGGGATCGATGGCCAGCGCCATCAGCGCGTTGGGCCGCACGCTGGGATCGCCCCAAGCCCCTTCGATGTCACGTTCTTCGCTGACGCAATCGAAGGGGTAGTCGGTTTGAGTACACCAAAATCGTCTCCGAAAGGAGGCCCGGGCGCGGACGCACTGTGCACGGGCGGCCTCGGCGAGTTCCGTGTCGCCCAGCTGCGCCGCAAGCTGGCTCAAGGTTTCACAGCCCTTGCTCCACAGCGCCTGCATCTCGATGGCCAGCCCGCGACGGGGCGTCACGATCCAACTGCCGACCTGCGCGTCCATCCAGGTCAGTGCCCGATCGTTCGAATGGTTGGCGATCAGGCCTTCGGCTGTGGTCCAAACCAACTTACCCGCGTAGCGCGGCGATCGGAGGCGCACGAAGGCACGGCGCAGCGCACGGAACAGTGGCCCTTTGACGAACGGATCGGTCGGCGGCACGTGCTTCATGAACGTTCGTGCCGCTTCGAAAAGCCAAAGCGTAGAATCAGGCGAGGGCCGACCTCGCTGGTTCTCCGCTTCGGTAAATACTTCCGGCAAGAGCCCCCCGCGCTGCGTGTCGATGGCGCTGCCGAGCATCCGTTGCGCAAACTCGATTTCGCCGGTGACCAAACAGAGGCCGGGCAGGGCCACCAGTGCGTCGCGCAGGTGAATTCCGTACCAGGGATATCCGGCGATGATGGAAGCGCGGCGCGGGGACTGTACCCGATACGCCTCCGCCGCGATCGTCAAGGTTCTGATGATGCGAGGACGCCGCGGACCTGGGTCGAACGCGCGAATCGCATCAATCGTGTCTTCTACCAGGTCCCGTGCCGATTCGGTGGGTAGCTCCCCGACCGCAGTGACCAAATACTGGGGAGCGTCGGGGGTCAGCGCGATCTCGAAGGTCCCCGGTGTCCAGAGGTCTTCCTGGAATTCGGCAGCGCGATTGCGGTCCTCGAGATACTCGAAGCGGCGCCACCAATCCGGCGAGCCCACGAACACCCCGCTGTGTCGAAAACACACCGGAGGCAGGTCGACCATGGGCTGGATCTCCACCTCGCGCTGCCGCAAGGTGACCCGCTGCACCATGGCCCCGTGCTCGTGCATCAGGCGGTGAATGCTCCGCAGCGGAAGCAGCGGCCGCAACAGCAACGTAGCCGGCTCCTTGCCGTGCCAAGTGAACGTCATCACCGCCACGTTCTGTCCCCGGATCAGGCAGAGATTGCGCTCGAATTCGGCGTCTCCGATCCGATATGTCCAGTGCGGTATTGGATCCATGGCAAAGCGACGCAACAAGCGGTAGCCGGGAGTGGGCGCCAAGTTCGGGAACTGGTGGGTCGACAGGCGGTAGTGCCGACCCTGGGCGTGCAGCGTCAACTCGACGTGGCTGAGCACCACGAAGCGACCGAGGGGCGGGCGCAAGGGAGCTACCAAGATCCCGTGGTACCGCCGGGTATGCATCATCGGCACGGTGCTCATCGCGTAGGCGCCAGCACCGTTGGTATGGAGCCACTCGGCTGCGTCCAGCTCGCCGTAGGTGTCCACCAAAGGCCACGGCTCACGTTCGTCTGATTGCAGGCCCGGCTCGCTTTCGCCGAAGCCAGTCATGGGGCCGAGGTCCGTCATCGGATCGCTTCCTATCGGTACCAGAGACGCATCACTTCCATGGTCGCGGTCGTCTCGGTCACGCGTCAACATCCTTCGTCGTTTCTGCGATTTCTCCGAGAGACTCGGCGAGCAGGGCCCCGCGCTCTAGCCGAAGGTGGAAGGACTCGCCAGGGGAGAGCTCGTCCGGCCCGCGTACGGCACGTCCGTTCAGTCGGGTCGCAATGGCGTAGCCCCGAGAAAGCACTGCCAGGGGAGAGAGTCCCTCCAGGCGGGAAGTCCAATCGAGAACCACCCGCCGGGCCTGATCGAGGCGACCCCGCGCGGCAGTGTGCAGGCGAAACAGCTGGACTTGATGCGCGGCTCGAGCCGAGCCCACCACCGACCGGGGATGCCTGGCGGCCAGCCTGTGCGACAGACGGTCGAGAGGAGCCCGCCGCGCGCGACTGGAGCGGCGAACCGCCGCTCCGAGACGAGACAGCAGCTCGTCGACGCGCTGCTGGCGGTCGGCAATGAGAAACCTGGGATCGGTGAGACGACCGCGGAGATTCTGCAGCGTGGCTTGGTCATCCAGGAGCCGTCGTTCTGCAGCCCGTTGCAACGCCGCCAACAAACGAATCAGGTTCGACCGACGCGCCTCGGAGTCCACCACCACCAGCTCGGCCGCTTGGGAAGGGGTAGCGGCGCGTACGTCCGCGGCCAGATCTGCCAGGGTGACGTCGATATCGTGGCCGACCGCACTGACGACCGGCACGCGGGTGCTCGCTACGCGCCGAACCACCCTTTCGTCGTTGAAGGCCATCAAGTCTTCGCCGGAGCCGCCGCCCCGCCCCACGATTAGAACGTCGAGGTCCGGCAAGCGTTCGAGTGCGTCGATGGCCTCGACGATGCTCTTGGCCGCACCCTCGCCTTGAACCAGCGCGGGAGCCAGCACCAGATGCGCACCCCCCCTGCGAAATGCGACCGCGATCACATCGTGCACGGCCGCACCCGCGGCACTGGTAACGATCCCGATGACCCTTGGCTCGTCCGGCAACGACCGTTTGCGCGCCGCTTCGAAAAGGCCTTCCGCTGCCAGGCGCTGCTTGAGCTTTTCCAAGGCCTCCAGAAGCGCACCGCGACCAGCGGCCCTGGCTCGCTCCACCGCCAGCTGCAACCGGCCCCGGGGAGCCCAGAGGGTCGCCTTGCCCTGGATCTGCACCCGGGCACCCTCGACCAAGACTCGACGAGCCGAGAGCGCCTGCGAACGGTAGGCTACGCATTCGACCAGGGCCTCCTCCCGCTCGTCCTTCAAGGAGAAGTACAAATGTCCGCTGGCAGCGCGTTTGAACGACGCGATTTCACCCTCGATCCATTCACGACCCGTGACCTGCTCGAGCGAATGCCGTATTCGCCGAGTCAGGTCCGCGACGCTCACGACCGGTTCGTCGGCATCCGTCGCATCGACCTGCTGATCAGGAACGTGATGAACCATGGCGTTGCTACAAGCGCTTGAGCACCTCGATGAATTCCCAATCGGCGACCAGACGCTTGCGCAGCAGCAGCGTGAGCAAGGCGGTAAATAGCGCTTCCCACCGGCCGTGTTCGCCGAGGACTTCGCTGGCGTCTTGACCGTGCAGCTGTGCCCGAAGCGCCTGCAGGATGTCGCGGGCGGTCAGGTGATCGGCGTCGTCGTCGCCGTTGGCGGAGGCCTCACCCTTCGGTCGGCGCGCCGGAAGCGTGATCTGCGAGCCATCGAGGAACGTCAAGGTGACCATGCGTCTCGATACGCCCTGGCTCGGCTTTGGCATGGCGAGCTCCCGGACATCCACATGCGGGCTGCTGTCGGGGACCGGCTCGATGATGGCAGGGGTATCCTCGGCTGGGGGCAGTGAACCGGATGCCGAAGCTCGCTCGGAACCTCCCGGGTCCGGCGAAGCGGACACCTCTTCGGTGCCGTCGGCTCCGGTATGATCCTGCGGTGGCAGCTCAGGGGTAGATGCCGATGCGCCCGTCGAATTCGGCACAATCGACGGCTCCCGCGGGGAGGGAGGCACGTCCGACTGCCTCGAAGGGTCGGCGCCGGGCATGAGCGATGGAGTCAGACCCTCGCCGCGCCCGTAATAAGCACGCAGCGCCGCTCGAATATCCGAGGGAGGCGCGATCATGGCCCGAACCGGTAAGCCGGAATACTGTTGTATCTCGCGCAACCCGGCCTCGTCGCTCGGGTCGTCCATGGCCACGTAAAGGGTGTTGCCCTGGCCGCGCACCCGACGCACGAATATGGGGACGGCTGAATATTGTTCGGCGAGATGCTGGGGTACGAGGTCCAGCAGCTGGCGCGAGAAGTCGATGTGGTACAGGGACACCCAAGGTACGCTCAACTGCTGGCTCAGGATTTGGGTGACCTGAGTTTCGGTTACCAGGCCGGAGTCGATCAACAGGGTCCCCAGGCGACGGGAGTCCTCCTTTTGCCGCTCCAAGACCTCCTCCAAGGCTTTGCGGTCGATGATCTGCGCCTCGACCAGTAGCTCACCCAGGGGTACGCGCCGGTACGTCATTGGTCTAGATCGTACACCGACACGACCATTGCGCGACAGCCCCGAACGCAGGTGGAGCGACGTCTTTCCTCCCTCGCCAAGCTCGGAGATACTCTAGATTCGCCTCGGTGGCGCGATTGGGTCCGTGCCGAGACCCGGCGCGCCTTGATTGGGAATCGAGAGCCCGAAAACCATGAATTCGGAAATGCAGCCCCGCACCTGTCCCCAGTGCGGAACCACCAGTCCCAGCGAGCACCTGTACTGCGCTGCCTGTGGATTTCCAATTGGGACGGTCACCGATCGCAAGGGCGATGCATTCGTGGGTCAAACGCTTCCGGGGGGCTATCACATCCTGGACCTCATCAGCGTTGGCGGCATGGGTCGGGTCTACCGTGCCGAACAGAGCGTCCTCGGCCGAACCGTGGCGGTCAAGATCATCCACCCACACCTCTTGGCGGACGAAAACGCCGCGCTGAGATTTCTGACCGAGGCGCGGGCTGCCAGCCAGCTCAACCATCCCAATTCGATCGCCGTCTACGATTTCGGACGCACACCTCAAGGCCAGCCCTACCTGGTGATGGAATTCCTCAAGGGCAAGGATCTCGCCAGGGTGGTGCACGAAGAGGGCCTCTTGCCCTTGCCTCGGATCGTGAACGTGCTGACTCAGGTGCTTTCCGCTCTTTCTGACGCTCACGACCTTGGCATCATCCATCGTGATCTAAAACCGGAGAACGTCATCCTGGAGCCGCTTCGGCGCGGCGGAGATTTCGTCAAGGTCCTGGACTTCGGACTGGCAAAATTGCGAGCCGATGCCCGTGCCCCGACCGGCGTGACCAGCCCGGGCATCGTCTGCGGGACCCCCGACTATATGGCTCCCGAGCAGGGTCGGGGCGACCCGATCGACGGGCGCAGCGACCTTTACTCGGTCGGCATCATGCTTTTCCAGCTGCTCACCGGCAGGCTGCCCTTCGAGGCCGACAGCCCCACCCAGGTGGTCATGATGCACCTGACGGTACCGCCTCCCGACCCGAGAGAGCTGGCTCGACACCGTCATATCCCGGATTGCTTCGCCGAAGTCGTCTTCAAGGCACTGCGCAAGGACGCCGCGGCGCGGTACCAGGATGCCATCGAATTCTCCGACGGGCTCAAGGAGGCACTTGCGCTCGCCGAAAGCCATCCTCCAGTCGTCCGTGGGTCCCTCTTACCCACTCCCTCGGTCCAGCCCAACGCCACGGTAACCTGCAACCATTGCGGTCTCGTCGTACCCGCCGGGCGCTACTGCATCGAGTGCTCGGCGAGGCTGCCGACCGACAGCCAGCCTCCGGTGCAATCCGGTCGGGTGCAGCTGCCTTTGGTGCTGCTCGATCGCGATGAGGACTGGCAATGGTTGACGCTGCGCTTCGAGTCCTCGGCGCGCGAGCTCGCCGCCGGACGCCTGGTGGCCGAGGCAGGAGCCGGCAAATCCCGTCTGATTCACGAATTTTTGCGCCATGTCGAGGCCCAAGGAGCCCTGGTGGTGATCACTGGGCCCGACCCCTCCTGGGCGGAGATTCCGAATTTTGCGCTGAACGACACCATTCAGCAGCTCGGTGTCGTCGACAGCGACACTCTGAGCCGGCAAACCGGCGATTCCATGCCCCCGCCTGCGCTGTTTGGGCTTCAAGAAGTCCTCGAGACACCGCTGTCCACCGAGGACCATCGTGAGGCTCTAGAGCGACGGTTGGCGCGCGTCGAAGCGCTCAGGTGGGCAATCTGCAAGGCCTACGAGCGATTCGCCCCGGAGCGCATCGTACTGGCCGTGGACGACCTTCATCGGATCGATGCTCCCAGCCGGGATGCCATCGCCGATCTGGTCAGCGATCGATTGGATGTCCCGCTCTTGGTCCTTTGCTGTCACCCTCCGACCTTCGACGCGAGCTGGAGTGCTCGGCATCCGGCCCGAGTCCTCGGCGGGATCTCGATGGCGAGCGCCAAGCGGCTGCTGCAGTCGGCACACGCCGAAATCCCGCCTTCGGCCCTGTCGGGCGATTTCGTTCTGCCGCTGTTCGTGGACCAGCTGCTCAGATTCTCCCAAGAAGGTGGGATCGATCCCTCGCCGCGTCTCGCCGACCTGGTAGCTCAGCGCATCGACGTCCTGCCTCCGGAGGCACGCCGCGCGCTGCAGGCCATCGCCATGATGGGCGATCGTGTGGACCCTGCCCTGCTGGCGGAATTCGTTCCCAAGACCGACGACTTGACTAGCGCCGTACAGTTGCTCGAGCAACGCGGGATGCTGTGGGTTGCCGACGGCCAACTCAACATCGATCACCCGCTGCTTCGGGAGGTGGTCATCGCCGCCATTCCTGCTGCGGTGCGTCGAGAGCTGTACGCTCGCACGCTAGCGGTCTCGGAACGGCAGCATACCGCCTTGGAGACCAGGGCCCAGCTAGCGTACTACGCCGAGGACTCGGTCAAAGCCATGTTGCTGCTCGAGCAGGTTGCCGAAGGTGCGGCGATGCGCGGTGACGCCCGGGCAGAGATTCTCGCATTGCGTCGAGGACTCGAGCTGGCAAGAAAGGAGATCTCGCGGGGCGAGCTGGACGACCCGCTGCAAGCGGTCCTCATCTTCAGTCGCAAGCTGGGCGCGGCACTGACGCGCTCCGGGGACTTTTCCGATGCCGAAGGCATCTTGCGCGAAGCCCTCGACTACGCCACGCCGAGCAGCAGTGAACGCGCCCGGCTCCTCGGTGCGCTCGCCCACGTGGCTCGGGGACGCGATCGAGCCAGTGAAGCCATTGGCTACATCGACAAGGCCATCGAGGCCGCGCATTACTCGGGCGCCCAAGATCTGGTGGCGGTGTTCAACAACACCAGAAACGCCTGGGGCGCCTAACCATGAACAGGTCGGCCGACCTGAATTGGACGGGACCGTGGCACGGCCCGATCGCACTCCCCAGCCAAATACACTAAATTTGGCTAATTTGGCATTGGCGTCGGGGCAGAAGGCGACTAACGATCTGCCGTCCCGTTGGAGCGGTGTGACAGCCGTGTTGGCCGCGAAAGGGGTCGTCCTAGTGGATAGCGATCTGGACGAAGCCGTCTCAGCATTGAAAAAGAGTTTTGCGCAGCGCCGCCTCTCGGCCACGTTCGGCAAGGCGGATCTGGAGCACGTGCAGACCCTGGCGGCACGCCTGCACGTACCGCGCAGGTACCGCGAATTTCTCTTGGAGGCCGACCCAACCGACGTCGAGACTCGGACTCCAAGCGAGTGCATCCGGTTGGTTCCATCGTCACGTCTGCTCGACGAACAGAAGGGCTACTCGCTATCCGACGATGGCGAACAGCTGGAACGCCCCAATGCCCACGGATGGCGCCCCAATTGGGTCATCGTGGGGCATAGCTCCTTGCTGGGCGACTCCTACTTTCTCGATACCGCCAGCCCGGACGCAGAGGGTGACTGTCCGGTCTTTACGGCAATGAGCGGGACCGAACTTTGGAAGCCCCAGCTATGTGCGTCGAGCTTCGCGCTCTTCGTCCGCATCTTGGCGATCAGTATGGAAGTGGCCGAAGGCTTCGCCGAAGAGGACATCGATACCGACGACGAATCTGTCTTTCGGGAAGCGGTCGGGCCCAAGATTCGTCAGTTCGATCCGGCAGCGCTCAAGGCTGGCCATTGGACTTGAGCGCTGGTGGCGCGGCTCTACCTGGCGCCGCTATCCGATCAACCGTCGGACGGGACTGCCTGCAAGTAGCCACGGGAAATGAGGGCAGTCACGATCTTGGCCGTTTCCAGCTCCGTTAGTCGGCTGCGCTCCAGCAGCACCCGAATGCTCGGGCAGTTCAGCGACAACTGAAGCACGTCCAGGTGATCCTGCTCCAGCTCGTGAAGCGGGGCTTCGAGCGGAGTCTTGAGCACCAGCCGCTGCTCGGCAGGCGGCATCTGCTCCTCGAGATGGGAAAGCTCGTCGCGCTGGCGAAATGCCTCCATCAATACCTCTTGGACCGTGGCGTCGAGAGGGGTCTCGAACTGCTTTTCGTCCGGCGGCTCCAGCTCGAAGATTCCGCGGGTCCAGTCAAGCATGCGGTAGATGGCCTTGAACGGTGCCAGTTCCGGCTGCGCCTCGATGAAGGCGTAGTGCAGCTTGCCTTGGTCCAAGACAATCCGACCTTCACGACCTTCGAACCGGACCACCAAGACCCCGGACTTGCGGCTGTTGGCAAACAGCTGCAAAAGGTCGGGCAATGGGATCTCCTCGAGGCTTCCGCTCATCCGCGGTCCGTCGTCGCTCCCGGAGGCCACCGAGCGGTGGCGCGCGGTCACGCGCTGTTCGACCGCAGCATCAGGGACCAATTGGGCTTCGGGAAGCGACGGCGCCATGGCCATGACCTTGAGGATGCTGGTCCCAACCAAAATCCTATCGCCCTCGCGTAGGGTAGCCGTCTGAACCCGTTCTCCATTGACGAAGATGCCATTGGTGGAACCGAGGTCCTCGACCAAGACGCTACCGGACTTGACCGTGATGCGAGCGTGCCGCCGAGACACCAGCTCCTCGACCAAGACCATGTCCGAGTCGCTCGAGCGTCCCACGACGACCTCGGCTCCGTCGGCGAGCGCAAATTCTCCACCTTGGTATTTGCCAGAGATGAATCGCAGAGCGAACCCAGATGGGGTCGCACCAGCAGCGTCGGGTTTGTTATTCGGCAATAGTCCGTCAGCCATATTTGAGTCCGGCAGCGGCAGGGGCGCAGCCGCTCGAAGGCGCTCGACAGGTCGAGAAAAAAGTAGCTGCCCGGTCGAGCCTCGGTCAAGTAGTCGACTTCAAACGAGATCCCAAGATTCCGTACAGCCGACCTACCCCTCCTGCTGACTCGCTTCGACCGGAGTAGTGGCCAGTAGCGGGTGGGGCGCGGCCTCTGAAGCCGCAGGCAACACGATGCTGAATGTGGAGCCCTGGCCGGGCTGTGAAGCAACCAGGATGCGTCCGGCCATGGCCTCGACCAGTCGCTCGCTGATCGCGAGGCCCAAACCCGTCCCTTCGATCTTGGTGGAGAAGAAGGGTACGAACAAATTTTCCAGCACCTGGGGCAGGATGCCTGGCCCCTCGTCACGAACCGCGATTTCCACCCAATCGGAGCCGACGTTCGGCCCGCTCCACCCCGGGTGCCAACCGCGTCGTTGCCAGGTGGTCACCGTCACGGTGCCTTTGCCGTTCATGGCCTGAACCGCATTTCGTACCAGGTTCATCAACACCTGGCGTAGCTGCTCGGGGTCCGCGCGGACTGGGAGCAGATCGTCAGCAAAGAGAACGTCGATGGCCAACCCGTCCTTGCGCTCGCTGGCGAGCACTTGCAGGGTGCGGCGCACCACCGCGTTGACGTCGATGACCCCTGGGTTTCCCTTGGAGGGACGGGCGTAGTCCAGCACGTTGCCGACCACCCGGTCGAGGCGCTCGACCTCCTCCAGGATGATACCAACGAATTCGCGATTCGAAGGATCGACCTGGGTACCATCCTGTTCCTCGCCCAGCAGCTGGGCAGCGCCCTTGATGGCACCCAACGGATTCTTGATCTCGTGAGCCAAGCCGGCAGCCATCTGACCGAGGGCGGTCAACTTGTCGCGCTCCCGCATGCGTCGGTACTGTCGGGAGTTCTCGAGGACCACCCCGAACTGAACCACCAAGGACTCGAGCAGCACGATATCGTCCGAGGAAAATGCATCTCTGACTCGATCGTCTGCGACCAGCACGATTCCAAGCAAGCTGGCGTCGTCTCCGTGTACCCCCAAGCAGACGCCGCGCTTGAATGGGCCCAAAGTCTCGACCGCAGTGAGCAGTCGTTCATCCGCCTCCGCCTCACGAGACCGACCGCGGCGGCGATGTTCCGCCGCCGCCAGCAGCAGCTCCTCGATGGCGAGACTGCTGTGCGCCGCCAAGTACTCGACGAAGGGACGCGCAGTCGCAGTATCGATGCGGGGGGGGGCGGGCGGACCGAAAGCTCCATTGAGACGGAAATCATTGCCGAGCGGATCGCGAAGATATAGCGCCGCACCGGTGGCGCGCCGCGATTCCTCGAGCGCTGCCAAGACCGCGGCACAGGCGTCCGCCACTTCCAGGACGTGAATCAGCTGCGCCCGGGCGCTGGTGACCGCTCGCTCCAAGTCCACGCGCTCGCCGAAGAACACCGTAGAGATGGTGCTCTCCATCTTCTGCCGCAGCGGTTCGAACAATACCAAGATGACGATGGCGGCCAAAATGGCTCCAAGATACATGGTCTCGAAGCCTCCAAACAACACCACGAAGACGTAGAAGATACCCGCCAGACAGAAGGCGAGGGCAGCGTTGAGCACCAAATGTCCGAGCACATCGTAAAGGTCGACGAGACGCTCTCGAGTCAAAGATTGAGCTAGGACATAGAGGAAGACAACGGACAAGACCGCACCAATGGGAGGCAGAGGTGCGCCGATGAACCACAAAAAGTCCAACAGGATTAGCGCCCCTGCCAGGGCACCGATCAACACCAAGAACCGAACCCTGCGTTGCGTTGCGCGTGAGCCACTGCGCTCGCCGCGCATGGCCAATGAGCCAAGACCGGCAGCCACCAAACCGAAAACCTGTACGATGATGATGGCGCGGGCCCAACCGTGATTGCCGAATGGGGATAGTGCCAAGACCAAGAGCGGCACCATGAGAAAGCTGGCAAATCGGAGCAGGTGGCTGCGAGCGCCAGCCCCGGGCACCAGGGCCTCGAACAAATGCAAGGCGAGCTGCGGCAGGAGGACGGCCAGTACTGCGGTGAATCGACCCCAGACGTCGCTCCTGCCCCATTGATACAACCACTGCGCCAGATACCAGAGACCCATGTCTGCGGCGAAGGCAGCGAACAAAGCCTCGGGGCGCCGAATGCGACCACGCAGCAGCGTGGCAATACCGATCGCTAGCGCGAGCGCTCCGCAGAACAACGAGGTTCGAGTGCGGAGATCCACTCTTGTTACGGTAGCTCCGCTGGCGTGGTCGGGCAAATCACCTGTTGGTCAGCGGGGCCCCTGGCGGCCCCGCCGGCATCCGCCAGCCGCGAGCCCGGCCGCGGCGGCGAAATGAGGGCATGTCCGGCGTCAGCGACCCTGGCATGGCGATGGCATGGTGCCTCGACGATGTCGAGCAGTCCCCCCTTGAGCATCTTCCCCAACCGCCGCGAGCGGGTCCTGTTGGGATTGGCGAACGAGCTGACGGACGGTGAGTTGCTGGCCCTGCTCATTGGAACCGGGAGTTCGGGCGAGTCGGCCTCGCAGGTGGCAAACTCGCTTCTCGAGCTGGGTGGAGGCCTGCAGGGTCTTGCGCGCCTGGGACCAAACGTGCTGGCGAAGCGGCGGGGGGTCGGTCCCGCCAAGGCAGCACGGCTCGTGGCCGCCTTCGAAATAGGCCGCCGCGGGCTTCGGGCGCCTGCTCGGCTGGCGCTCCGTTCGTGGCACGACGTCGTCACGTGGGCACATCCTCGATTGGCTCTTCTCGAGCACGAAGAAGTGTGGCTCCTATCGCTCGACGGCAGAAACCGGCTAAAATCGGAGCGTTGTATCGCGCGCGGCGGGCTGCATGGCTGCGCGCTTCTGCCCCACGATATCCTCCGCCCGGCACTGCGCGACGGAGCGAGTGCCATCATCCTGGTGCACAATCACCCGAGCGGTGATCCCACTCCCAGCACCGAAGACGTCTGCATGACCGAAGCCGTGGCCCGGGGCTGTTCGGTCGTCTCACTGCCTCTGCTCGATCACGTCATCGTGGCTTGCCACGGGGCGACGTCGCTCGCCGAAGCGGGGGCGGTCGAAAAAAGCGGGGCCCCCCAGGCACCGACGCGCGCGGCCTGCCGCTGACGCCCCCCCCCCCGAACCAGCTGAATCTGCGATGCCGTCGGGGTCGACCCGGCCTTGCTGCCGCAAGAGACGGGCGCCGGCCACAGATTGAATGCGCCGGGCAGCGCGGCTGCGAACTTCAGTAGAAGGCCGGCGTCCGACTGGGATAGACTCCGAGCGTCGATCATGAACAGTGACATGCAGTTTGCGGCGCTCACGGATATTGGGCTTCAGAGGGACCACAACGAGGACAACTACCTCATCGACAAAAAGCTCGGTCTGTTCGTGGTGTGCGACGGTATGGGTGGCCACGCCGCAGGCGAGGTGGCAAGCGCCCTGGCCGTTCGGGCGTTTCACGAGGAGATCAAGAAGAACTCGACGGTGCTCGAATTGTATAGGTCTGGCAAGACCGGGGCCGAGAAGGTCACACGGCGCCAAATCCTCAACTTGCTGGAAGCGGCAATCGATCAAGCCTCGAACCGGGTGCACGCGGAGGCTCAGAAGGACCCTTCCAAGCGCGGAATGGGAACGACCTTGGTCGCAGTTCTGGTCGTCGACCAAGAGGCATTCGTCATCTACGTGGGGGACAGCCGCATCTATTTGTTGCGCGACGAAGTCCTGGAACAGCTTACCGAAGACCACAACGTCTACAACGAGCTACTGAAGC
>Ga0210133_1000497_pt1 | contig 13674 bp, 10 predicted proteins | sample Joice_ThreeSqC_D_2_FD_184874 | JGI IMG/M metagenome (GOLD analysis project Ga0210133, IMG submission 184874) | Wetland microbial communities from San Francisco Bay, California, USA, that impact long-term carbon sequestration - Joice_ThreeSqC_D1... | ecosystem: Environmental > Aquatic > Marine >...
CGAAGGAGGCCACAGGAAGGTTCCGCATGGGCCTAGAGTACCGCGCCCCTTGCCGTCCGAAAAGTCATCGCGGACGCTCACGCGACCTCACGATGGTAGTTCAATCTCCCGCCGAACCGCGAACGCCGGACGATCGCCCTGCCCTCTTCGTTGTCGTGTCTCGAAGAAATCCGTTAAGCAACCAGGCCAACAGCATCTCCGGCTTCACGGTCTGGCAGCACTTCCGCCGATCCCCTGGGGTCAGCACCTTGCCTGTGGTCACCAGCCGGCAACGTTGGTCGGCATTGAAGGGAATACGCCCGTTCCCGGTCAGTGCCCGGACCACGCCCTTGACGACCCGGACCTCTGCCTGCGTGTAGTCCAGCTTCCGCTGCGGGAGGCCAGCCGTTCTACCTCGGGCACGACGATGCTCGCCAGAGCTCGGGCCCGCTTGGATTTCGAGCCCGGTCCGTCCCAAAGGCGGATCTCGTAGGCCATCGTCTTGACGGGAAAGACAACAAGCTTCTTGCGCGGTATCTCGATGTAGGGCACCGGAGACTCGAATGGAGGCGAGTGCGCGCAACCCACCACGACCACGGACGCCACGAGCATTAGCACCGGGCGAACAAGAACTTGTTCGGTGCGGACGCTTGGGTTGGCGGACCGATCAGGCATCGTTGAGATGGGGCTGACGAGTGAAACCACTGCCATGATACTACTTCCGATGTCCGTGGCTGAGCTGCCCAACCATGCTCCGCGAAAACCCGATGGCGGGGCTGGAACGCGCAGACGAGCGGCGGTGACCTCGCCAGCCCGGGGCGACCATTATCCGCGAAAGACCCATACGCACCGGGAACCGTGAGCATTCTGAGCCGGGGCAGGATGGCAGATCCATGCACCTTTTCATGTCCCTTCTGGTCCAGGGCTTCCGTACGTCCTCACGTCACGCTACTCCCTCGACCTTGAGGACCTGGCGCTTTGGCAACAACTCGCGACCCACGTCCGAACCCAGCAGCGCCCCAGCTCAAGCCCGGGGAGAGGGCGTTCTGACTGGCGCTCTCGACGTTCGGTAGGACTGGACCACGTGCGCACTCGCTACGCTGCAAACCCTGTGTGCCGACCTCGAGGCGAGAGGGCGGCACGAGAGCGCGACCGAGTTTCCGCATGCCTCAGGTCAAGCCGTCGGGGGAGGCCGACCGGCGCCCAAGGCGCCATCGAGTGTCTGCGCGAGGGCGAGCAGCCGCGCGTCTTCTCCACGGCGACCCACGATCTGCACTCCCACGGGCAAACCCGCCTCGCCATGGCCGGCCGGGATCACGGCCGAGGGGTGGCCGGTCAGATTGAACGGACCACTGTAAGCAAGGTCCAGGAAGGTCTCGGGGACCCGTCGCCCTTCGATGGTAAGCGTCCCGCCTGGCCGGCAGTGCGGATAGGCCACCACGGGCAGCACCGGGCCGAGCCAAGCGTCGAAGCGGTCGAGGAACGCCTCGACCTTGGCCACCAACTGCTCCCGCTGCGCGAACGCCCGCGCCAGGGTGCGTTCGTCCGCCCGCGCGCCGGCGAAAAAGCTCTTGAGCAGCGTGCCGCCACCCATTCCGCGCGCGAGCAGCGGGCCCGCGAGCCGAAACAGCAGGCGTCGGGACCAGGGGTTGCGCCGCGTCTCGAACGCGCCGATGCAGACGCCGGTCGTCGCCCAGGCCTCGTTCCAATCGAACCCCGGCGAAGGATGGCGCTCGAGATGCGCGCCGCCGGTGGCCAGCCGGTCCACGGCGCTGGCGATCACCGTGCGCACGGATGCGGACATCGGCAATCCAATATCGTCGGTCCAGGCCAGCCGCAGCGACCCGAGTTCGGGCACGAGTCCGGTCAACGGACGCGCTTGGAGCACGGAGAAGACCAGCCGCAAATCCTCCGCGCTTCGCGCGATCGGTCCGTAGACCGGGAACTGCACCATCACGTCGAGCAACGGGCCCGGCCGGAACGGCCGCGCCGAGGCGATATTACCAGCGAGGGGCAGGCTGCCGGCCGACGGCTTGAAGCCGCACACGCCACAGAGGTGCGCGGGGCCGCGAATCGAGCCGCCGACATCACTGCCGAGGTCGAACGCGGAAAATCCGGCCGCCACCGCCGCCGCGCTTCCGCCCGAGCTTCCACCCGGCGTCCGCGACAGATCCCACGGGTTGTTCGTGCGCCCGAAGATCGGGTTGTTGGTCTGATTGCCCGATGCGAGCGGCGGCAGATTCGTCTTGCCGAGCAGAATGGCGCCCGCGGCGCGCAGTCTCGCAACGACCGGCGCGTCCGCCACTGGGACGTGGTTGGCAAATCTCGGAAAGCCGGCGGTCGTCCGCACCCCGGCGGTCTCGAACGAATCTTTCACGGTGAACGGCACCCCGTGCAGCGGACCCGTCGGCTCGCCGCGCGCGAGCTTCGCGTCAGCCTCGACCGCATGGCGCCGCGCCCCTTCCTCGTCGAGGGTAACGATCGCGTTCAGGGCCAGGTTGCCCCGCCGAATTCGCTCGAGATGCTGCTCGACCACCTCGACGCAGGTCATCTCTCGGTTGCCCACCGCTGCGGCCAGCTCGCTTGCGGTCGGTAACTTCGTCATCGGATGTAGTCCTGCAACACAATCCCACTCTTAGGCAAGTAGGTTCGCGAAGGCCCGCGCAGGGCCGTACGTTCGCCACCTCCCGCTTCCGTGCGCAAGCGCAACTCGCGCGAAATCGCGAAGGAATGGGCATCGGGGATGGTTGCCTGAGGGCCAAGGTGCGGTCACCATGCGCCATGCTTGCCACCGCCTGCCAACGCGCCTACGACCACCGGATGCGTGACCTCATCTGCGAGGAGCTCGACGGTCGCCTACCTTGCCGCGGACTCTTCCTGCGTGCCGAAGTCGAACACCCCGCCGAGTCAGCCTCTCCTGGTCCGGCTGAATCGGCTGCGCCCTGACCGTCCTGGTTTGGACCAGCGGTGCAGAGGGCACGATTGCGTGTCGGCACACGACGGGACTTCGACGATCCTGAGGGCCCCAAATCAAGTATGATACGGCGGCTTCTTGGTCCGTGATTCAACCCCAACTTGTGAGCGAACGATGCATTCCAACACCCATCTGACGCGAAGTCTTGTCTGGCCAGCTCTCTGCCTGTCCGTGCTCGCGTGCGGTAGCAGTGGCGACAAGGCCGCCGGTGATACCGGTGCCGCCGATGATGGCGGAGAGAACTGCACGATGGGCGAGCTTGGGTGCACTTGTTACCCCAATGCGACCTGCAACAACCCGTTCGTATGCAGCCCGACCCAGATTTGCGCCCAAGGCCAGGATGTCGATGGTTCCCCCGTGAGCCCGACAGGGGGCGTGGGCGGCACAACGGTCCCTGTCACCATGCCCGGCGAGGGCGGGACCACATCCGTCATCGACGCCAGCGCGGGTGGTGGCCCGAGTATCGATGCGCCGCTGGGAAGCGGTGGCACGGGCGGTGCGGACGGTCTCGACGCTCCGGCGGTTGGAGGTGGTTCCGGCACGGGCGGTGTACTCGGCGCAGGCGGCGCCACGCCCCTCGACGCGAGCGTTCCGCTTGATACTGGGCCGTGTTCCGGGCCGGAGCTCGCCTGTCCGTGTTCGACGGTCGGCGCCTTGAATTGTGTCGGCCATGCACAGAAAGGCATGATGATGTGCGACGGCGCCAAGTGGGTGCCCAACGGCGCATGCACCGGCACGCTTCTCTGCGACACCATGCCTGGCCCGACGCAAGGCACGTGCGTCCAGCCGATCGCCAACTGTGCGAACCAGCAGCCGGGCTACTCCTACTGTTCTGGGACGAACAACAAGATTACCTGTGGTCCGGATCTACTGACGGTCTCGGGTGAAATCTGTCCCTTCGTCTGCGCCGCCGGACAGTGCTCGGGTGAATGTACCCCCTCCACGCTCGACTGCGATGGCAAGACGCCGCTCAGTTGTGCGACCAACGGTACGTGGCTGCGTGGCACCACGTGTACGAGCGACTGCAACAAGGGCGCCTGCTGTAGCACCTCGGCGCCGAATGCCTGCAATGGAACGTGCGTCGATCTTCAGACCAGCAACACGAATTGCGGAGCGTGCGGTGTCCCCTGCTCGACCGCGGGTGGCCAGTCTTGCCGATTGGGCTTGTGCCAATGCGCGACCGGCATGACCGATTGCTCGGGAACTTGCGCGTCACTCGCCACCAGCAGCGCGAATTGCGGCCAGTGCGGCCTCGCGTGTGAAGGTGGACGGACCTGTCAAGCCGGGCTCTGCCTGTGCCCGTCCGGGACCAAGGAGTGCTTGGGGATCTGCGCCAACGTGCAGTCCGACAAGGCCAACTGCGGTGAATGCGGAATATCCTGCGGCGACTCGATTTGCTACGGGGGAACCTGCGGAGGCGACAACTTGATCCTGAACGGTGATTTCGCGGACGGGGGCACCTACTGGAACGTCACCCAGTACACCACGGGCGTGACTTTCGGAACGTCGGGCAGCGCCTACTGCCTGAGCCTGCCGTCCTACGGCTACGCGACCTTGGGATGGCCCGACAAGCTCAACCCGACCTTGGCCGTACCGATAGCCTTGGGCTATGGCTACACGCTCTCGTACACCGTCTCGTCGACCTCGCCGCTTTACAGTTTCTTGGCGAAAGTGGGCCATGCCGTGTCGCCGTACACATCGGTGTACTCGACGACCGTCGACAAACCCGGAACCACGGCAACCCAGTTCACTCACAGTTTCACATCCTCTTACAGCGATACGGGCGCCGGGATAGCCTTCACTGTCGAAGCAAACAGCGCAGCAACGGTCTGCTTCGACGACGTGTCGTTGGTGCTTCACTAGCCCGCCATGAAGAAGCGAACGATCACGAGAAAAGTCGGGACCGCCGTCTGCGGATGGATCTGCCTGCTGCTGGGTTGTGGCGATGGCGGCCAAGCCGGTAGCCGGGCCGACGGCGGTGGCGCACAATCGTCGAACGGCATCTGTCAAGCGACGTGCGACAGGGACTGCACCTCGGACCAGGACTGCGACATGGCGAACGGTCAGATGTGTTGCGACTACGGACCGGCAGGCAAGGCGTGCATTCTTGCACCCCAGTGTCCGATTCATTGCACTGCCGACACCAACTGCGACACGACCGCCGGCAAGGCCTGCGTCCTCACGGACATCGCCCAACCGAGCTTGCTCTGCTCGGCCCCAAGTAGCGGCGTTCAGCTTTGTGCCGTGGACTCCGACTGCAACGCTGGCAACGTCTGCTGCACTATCTACGACAGACCGTACTGCTTGCCCCCGTCGAGGTGTCCCAAGGCCTGCGCGCAATCCACCGAATGCGACACGGTCTCGGGCGAGATCTGCTGCACGACGATCCACCTCGTCGAAAGCCACGTGGCGGCGGCGGGACTGTGTCTCAATCCTGGCTACGCGAGTTGTCCCAGGGCGTGCGCTCAGTCCCCGGATTGCGACACGGCCGCGGGCGAGGTCTGCTGCAACGGCATGTGCAGTAACTCCTGCCCGAAGACGTGCGAGGCCAGCAGCGATTGCGCCGGACAGATCTGCTGCAAGTCCGCCCGTACGCGCCTGCCGGATGCGACCGTAACTTTCTCGATAGGTCCGCATTGCGCTGGGACACCGTCACACTCGTCGTGCGTATCGCTGCCATCCACGAGTTGCGCGACTGTACCTGGCTGCGCTTACCAAACGCCGACGGGTGTCTGCGCCGGCACGCCCGTAGCCTGCAGCTCGAACTTGAGCTCGACGAGCTGCGCAGCGGAGCCTGGCTGTCAGTGGCCCAGCACGGCGGGGACCTGCTCGGGCACGGCGTACGCATGCGGCACGCATGCCACGTCCACGAGCTGCGTAGCGCAGTCCGGCTGCACCTGGAGCGCGGCAACCGGATCGAGCTGTCTCGGCACGCCAACCGCGTGTAGCAGCAGCACCAGCCTCTCCACATGCTCGACCCAATCGGGCTGTGTGTGGAGCAACGCCACGCTCGCCTGCAGCGGTACCCCCACGGAGTGCAGCGCCAACGTCACAAGCACGATGTGTGCCGCCGAGCGAGGCTGCACGTGGAGCACCGCGAGCGGCACCTGCTCCGGCACGCCCGCCGATTGTTCGACCAGCACGTCGAGCACGACCTGCTTGTCTACCAACAACTGCACCTGGTCGAGCAGCGCCAGCTGCACGGGAAGCCCTCTCGGTTGCGCCGACAACACGACCAGCAGCGCGTGCCAGTCGGTCAGCGGTTGTGGCTGGAGCAGTGACGTCGCGGGTTGCATGGGAACACCCACGCCTTGCAGCATGCTCTCCGCCGCTGGATGCAGTAGTCAGTCAGGCTGCGCCGTGACGACGCTGTAGACGACCAGTCCTTCGCTATCCGAGCTGCGCAAACAGAGACGGTCGAGAGTCTCACGCACGCTTCAGATGCACCCTTGCTGTCCGACAACTCATCGCGGGCGCTCACGCGACCTCCCGATGGTATGCATCATGGAAGGATGGCGTCCGGGAGCACGTCGCGGGTACCGAGAATAGAGAGCCCGCACCGACATGGAGCCCCGGAGGTCTGGGTGCGCAGCCGAACCCGAATTCAGATTTCCGTGGCGACAGCTGTGCACACCTCGCAATGCTGGCGACCGGGGCAGGTTCTGCTCGATGGCGGACGGCGACTCGACGCCGAGCCGATGGCGCACGCAATCTACCGTTGAACCGCAAGAGGGCGTGCCGGGTACAAGCTGCGCCCGATGCGCCAAATCGCCCCTTCACGGCCCGTTAACCTGCCCTGCGCGACAGGCGTGTCGCAGTTCCGTCGTTGTGGATGACAGAGTTCGGTGACCTTTCATCGTGGCACGCCATTTGCATCTTGCGGAAGCCATCATTGAAATGGTAGTGCGATGAAGCACGCGTCAGGGTTGAAGCTGTGTGGGATGTTCTTAGTCCTCGTCCTGCACGTTGCATGCGAGGGCGGAACGAGGCTCGGCGTTCCCCAGTCAGCAGCCGGTGGTGTCGGCGGACAGTCCAGCGCCGAAGGCAACGATGGCGCCGGCACCTGCCAAGCCACGTGCTCGACGCCTGCCGGAACCGTGCAGACCGTGTTCAGCTCGCAGGAGGAGGTCTATTCCATATTCGTCGGACAATGGAGGTTGTGTCCGGGCGGCAAGGCCGTATTTCCCGGCATACCTTCGGATGTCATCGGCATCGAGTACGAGGCCCCGCCAGACATGTCGTCGAACGGCAACATGTATTACCTGGTTCAAGGCAGCTCCGGGCCGGTGAGGGGCGCCGGCTTCGCCTATCAGCTCACCTACAATCTGTACCCCGAAGGGGGAAACGCCTATCAGCTCGACATGTATCAGAATGGAGGGTTCGGCACCATGGAGTGGCGGTATTCGCCCTGCCCCAAGGAACTGCAGATCCCCCAAATGTACGGCAGCACCAAGGCCCTCCTCGTTCCCTTCTAGCGCCGACGCAGGTTCCTCGCATCGGGTCCGCGACTTCTGCATCCCTGGAGCCTGCGGTCTTGCCTATACTTCGTGCATGGATTTCATCCACGAGCGAAGAGAACCTTCGCTGCCTGCCCGACGACATTTTCGAAGGTGACGCGGGCTAGGGCAATTGAGTTTTCTCCACGGGTCGAGCGCGCCCTGGACATTCAAGGGCATGCGACTGTCGCGGTTAGGTGCATCGTCAATCCCTCTGCTTGCTGCCATTCTCAACCTCGGCTGTGACGCGCAGAGCATCTCCGTACCAACAGAGCAGTTCGGCTCGTCACTGGTCGGGACACCCGCCTCGATTCGGGCGGAAGCGATCGGACCGGGCAGCGGGCCGTCGATGGAGCACCACTTCGAGATCAAGACGGACAGGGGGGAGCTCGTGCCCGTCGTCGCGCAGAGCTATGAGTACGACGGGGACTACATGGCGGTGACTGGCGCTGCCGACGGATCCGATCGATCGGCATTTCTCTTCAAAGGGGACAGCAAGGAGATCTACGGATGGCTCGTGCTTCCGGACCGAGATCTCGCCTATGAGTACACCACGTCCGCGGGCGGCGATGTGTTCGTGAAGCGGGTCCCGGTGACGTCCATACTGCCCGTTTGCAACGACGGCCCGGCACAGCCCAGCACCGCACCGGCATCCGAGCCACCCCTTGCGGAACCGGCAGGAGAGCCCCCGCACGTCGGCACCTACGACGGGTCGGCGGATCCGCAGAAGCTGCAGAGCAGACCCGAAGCCAGCAAGGTGCTGTTCCTGGACTTCTCGGTTCTCTCGCTGGCTCCGGCCGAGCTGTGGCTGGCTTGGCAAGGGGTTGCGAGTGCCTACTCGGCCTTCGAAGTGAACGTGACCACCGATTCGGCAGTCTACGACGCTACGCCGGCGAAAGATCGGGGCAAGGCATGCATTCTCGACGAGGACGGGCGGTCGACTTGCTATGTCAACATCTTCGGGACCTCCAGGTGTTGCACCATCTACAACAAGGGGAATGGCAACTACCAAGGCCTCACGACGGCCCACGAGCTCGGGCACATGATGGGGCTGGATCACGATGGTTCCTCGGGTACGGAGTACTTCACAGGGTTTGCCGAGTACAAGTGGGTTCCCCTCATGGGGGACTGCACGCCAAAGGCAAGCTGGGGTACTCAGGCGCTCTATCAGTGGAGCAAAGGCGAGTACACCGGCGCCAACAACAAAGAGGACGACCTGGCGATCATCAACAAGAATCTCCCCTTCAGGGCAGATGACATCCCGGATACCAAGGCGTTGATCGTCGACGGCGTCCAGGTTTCTTCCGTGGAGAATCGTGGGCAGATTGCGAGCAATAGCGACACCGACACCTTCACGTTCACGATCGAAGCCGGCGGAGGCCACGCGAAGCTTCTCATCGAACGGATCGAGGTGTTGGGTGGCGGAATGCTCGATGTCGACGCCGAAATCCAGAACGCCGGCGGGGAGAGTATTGCCAAGAGCAACGACAAAGCGGCCCGAACCGCGAGCTTCGATGTGGATTTGGCCGCTGGGGCGTACAGGCTGATCATCAAGGGAGGCGCCGAGGGAACCCCCCAAAGCGGATTCTCGAACTACTCGTCGCTTGGGTACTATGGAATCTCCGGCACCCTCACAGGGGCAGCAGCGAATGGAACAGGCGGCGCGGGAGGCACGGCGGGGACCGGCGGCACGGGCGGAGCGGGTGGAGCCGGTGGCAGCGTTGGAGCGACCGGTGGTGCGGGTGGCGCCAGCACGGCAGGCGGCGGTCAAGGCGGCAGCAGGGACGCGGGCACATCTCGCGACGGCTCGGACGGCGGCGCCCGAGACGGCAGCGGGGACCTTGCAGCAGAAGGCCCTCCTTCCGGCACCGGCGGCGCGGGCAGTGGCGGCAGTGCGGGCAGCGGGGGCACCACGGCCCGTGGGGGCAACGGCGGCAGCGGCGACGCCATGCCGACGGGGGGCGAAAGCGGCAGTGGCGGCGCCATGTCGACGGGGGGCGAAAGCGGCAGTGGCGGCGCGACCAGCGCGGGAGGAATCGCGGGCAACTCAACACCACCAACGGGCGGAGGCTCGTTCGGGAGCGCCGGTGCTGCCGCTACGAGTGGCAGCCAGAACAGCGGTGGCAACGGCGGGGCGAGCAGCGGCACCGGTTCCACGACAGCCACTCGTTCTGCCGGTTGTTCGTGCGAACTCGAACGCCCCAAAGGCCGCCAGGCAAGCGGTTTGGCCGGGTTTCTTATCGTGCTCTTGGTGCTGCGTCGGATTCGTCGGTCGCGCGAGGTGTAGCAACGACTGGCACTTGGCGCAGACGATCTCGGACCCGACGGTTTTGTGGAGGAGCTCGGCCCACGGGATGTACTCCGACTTGCGGGCCGGCTTCTCCGTGGCGGTGCCTTACTGCTCGGCCTGGTGCACGAGTTGGCTGCGCAAGCGCGCGTGGGACGAACCCCCAGCGGCCGCTCCGACCTGCTGACGGTCAAGGGCGGCGACAAGCTGAGCTACGCCATGCGGGTCGCGGAGTTCAAGAAATACATGCCGAGCGTCTGGGGCCAGGACGAGATCGGCCCGGGCGCGACCAATCCGTCGCGCTCGCAGCCCGCGGACGACGACTCCGCATCGCCGTTCGGGCTGCTCGACGAAGACGAGACGATCTGTGGCGACGCTCCGGAGCGGCGGCTATCGCGCACCTCTAGCCCGCCGACGCTTCTCGTCGGTTGCACGGCGCACCCGGCGTAGCAGCGTCAGGTTTTCTCCGCGGCGCGCGAGCACGATGATGGTCACCGGGAAGCGGCGGAGCATCTCCTCCGTGAGCCAAGGCGAATCACGACCCTCGCACACCACGACCATAGAGACCCGACTTCCACCCAGCCTATTGACCAGGAAATCGAACAGCTCGCGAAGGTGCTCTTGCTCGTCCGTCTCGTACACGACCAGTGTCGCCGTCGCCATGGCTAGCAGGCGCTCCCTGACCTTGTCGGCGGGCACGACCATGAGTGGATAGGGCCACGGATCGCGTTCGCTGGGAGCTTTCACGCCGCCGGGCGGCTTGGGACCGAGCCTGGCGCCACCTGGGGCCATCTTGGCCGGCTCCTGGGGTCGCGCCGGGCAGGCCAGCACATGCAGCCGGTTGACCGACAAGGCGAGCGCGCACCACTTGCGCCAGGCTTCGTCGGGCCCCAGGAACACCAGGGCCGCCTGCCGAGCCCGCCCGGGCATGTCGGGCCGGTTCTTGCCGGTCTCGCTTGCCATCGTTCCCGATAGCATGCCACGCGCGGGGCTGACGTTGCCGGAACCGACTTACGGGGAGGCAGCCAATCGCCAGCATGACCACGACGAGACCCCACCGCCGCGCCCTGCCACCCGTCGTTCGCCGAGCACGACTAATCCTTCCGAAAATAGTCGAGCACACGATGGGCACCACTCTAGCGTTTCTTGGACTCATCGCGAAGTGCATCGAGGCCGGCCCGGATGCGACGAATCCATCGTCCCAGCCCCAGAAGTGGTAAGTGGCCGGCAGCCGGCAGCGTTGGTCGCCAACTTCCTCCATCACCACCGCCGTTTCGAGCTGCCCACGTCCGCGATTTCCCGCAAGAATTCCCGCGACGAGTCTCCGGACACCACGAGATCTATCGATCCTGGCATTGATCGCGCCTCGGCCTGGCCGCCTCCGTGCGTGTGTACCCGCGTCGTATCCGACCCGACGGGAACGGACTACAATGATCCATCGCCTGCTTCGGCTGGCGAGCGCAGTACCGCGATGAACCTCGGCTGGCAACACACTGCTCGCAAACTCCGGGTGGCTTGACCATGCGGTCGTCGAGGTGGGTTCTCGTAGGGTTCGCCCTGGTTCTGGCTTGCAGCTACGATGGCAGCCGGCTGCGCGGGCCCCATCGCGACGCGGCCCCAGGCGGCAGCGGCGGGAGCGGCGGCAGCGGCGACAGCGGCGGCAGCGGCGACAGCGGCGGGACCGCCGGAGCCGATGCGCCAGCCGAAAGCTTGGACGCCGCGGATCTCGTCGCAGTCGATACGCCGCTCGAGGTCGCGTCCGCGGACGCTCTCGATGCCTCCGATGGCGCGGACGCCACAGTCGATCCGTCGAGCAGCGATGCGCCAGGATTTGGCGTGGATGTCGCCGAGGATGCCGTCGACGCACCGACCGGAGCCGTCGACACCCCGGCCACCGAGGTGGCATCCGCCCCAGTGGATGCGCAAACCGGGACGGGCGGATCGCCGGGGACTGGGGGCCTGGTCGGTTCGGGTGGCATCAGCGGTACGGGCGGGATGATAGGCACGACAGCGGCAGGTGGCGTGACCGGCGCGGGCGGCACCATCGGCGCAGGCGGCACCGTCGGCGCGGGCGGCACCGTCGGCGCGGGCGGCAACACGACCACCTTGGTCGGCACGACCGTCACCTTCTCGAATGGAAAAGCACAGGGCGCGATGGCGGGCCACGGCTGCGTCAGCCTCGGGAGCCTGGACTCCATGACCAGCCCCACCTGCGGTGGCGCCCAAATCAAGGGTTTGCCGCCTACCCACCCGGCGCTGACTTTCATGTCGTCCTGCTCGGCGGCGAACATCACCTGGAATGTCACCACCGCCCTGTGCGTGACCAGCTTCCTGCCGGCGCTGCCCTTCACCCCGACGAACGCCGACTACGACAACAACTGGGGCGTGCTGATCGGAGTGAACGCGCGGGATCCTGCCCAGGCCATCGGCACCACTTACCGAACCGTCACCTTCACCTGGACGGGACAGCCCGCAAACGGCCTCCGCGCCTTCCTGCACCGGTACGCCGACCCGGACAACCTCACCTACTGCGCCGACGTGACGCCGGGGACGCCCATCGCCCTCACCTCCTTCAACACCGAGTGCTGGCACACCGGCGGCACGAACCTCCTGTCGTCCGACACCGCGAAGATCGATCTGATAGGCGTGGCGGTCCTGTCGGGGGCAATGGCAATCTCGGTGTCGAACCTCTGCCTCACCAGGATCGACTTCGGCCAGTAGTCGGGGCAGGCAGTCATGCCGAAACCCGCACTGTCCAAGAATTCATCGCCGCCGGTCAGGCAGCCTCCCGATGATAAGGCTACGGGTTCAATGAGGTGAGCTTGTCCTTGACCGGCGTGCCGATGACGTTCGGGGTGCCACTGTAGTCCGAGATCATCTGCGGGAAGCCGCAACCCCACTCGTCGACGATCCAGGCCCATGCCGTCCAGCCCATGCCGATGGACTCGAACGAGCTCATGTAGTCCGAGTAGATGCTGGCGTTGCACTGATCGGCCGCGATGGTGTGTCCGATCTCCTGCACGTTGGCATCGCCGAATTCGGTCGCGACGACCGGCAACTGCGCGCAGGCCGTCTTCCACGAGTTCGGGTCGGGCTTGAAGATGTAGGGGTGGACCGCGTAGGCCGTCGCTTTGGCCGAATCCGTGACCGGGGTCGTAACGTAACCGGAGAGGTCATAGGTGTAATCCGGGCCACTGACCAGGATCAGGTTCTTGGTTGCACCATTGCCACGAATCTTGGCGATGGTGCTGTTCATCCACGTGCGCAAGTTGTCGACCCCGTCGGTGGGCTCGTTGTACAGCTCGTAGATGATGCGGCCATCCTGGAAGAAGGTGTCCTTCGAGACCGTGTCCCAGAAGGTGGTGTGCGCAGACTGCGGCGAGCCGCCGACGTAGTGCAGATCCAGGATGACGTCCATCTTCTGTTCCAGCAGCCAGTTGATCACGCGCTTGACCTGGCGCTGGTAGGCGCCACCGTCGCACGTGGCGCTGCCAGTCGAACCGCCTGCCCACAGCGTGTCCTTGACCGCGAGCCGGACCGTGTTGGCATGCCACGCCTTGATTCGCTGGGCGTCTTCGCGGGTGATGCCGAAGCCTGCGCAATCCCACTCCATCGACGGCCGGACGATACCTCGGATCTTGTATGCACTGCCGTTGCGCTTGATCGTCGTGCCCTCGACCGACCAGGTCACGGCCTCGGTCGGCGGCTTCGGGGCCGCCTCGGTCAGGAAGTGGACGTCGTCGAAGTAGCAGTCGATGGGATTGACCTTGGGCGAGCCCGAGCGCGGGCTGAAGGGATTGATGTGGATCTGGAAGGCGATGAGCTTCTTCGGGTCGATGCCGTTGGTGAAGGTCTTGCCATTCGGGTCCTGCAACAATTCCGAGAAGAACATCTTGTGGTAGCTCCACTCCTTGGTGGTGAAGACGGTGTTCTTCACG
>Ga0210133_1000499_pt1 | contig 13635 bp, 6 predicted proteins | sample Joice_ThreeSqC_D_2_FD_184874 | JGI IMG/M metagenome (GOLD analysis project Ga0210133, IMG submission 184874) | Wetland microbial communities from San Francisco Bay, California, USA, that impact long-term carbon sequestration - Joice_ThreeSqC_D1... | ecosystem: Environmental > Aquatic > Marine >...
CGAGGGTATTGCAGCGGGGAATGCCCGTGGCATCGAGTTGGCAACACTCCTTGTCCGGGACGCACGCGCAGCAGTTATTGCGGACGTTGGTGATGTCGCCCGCGCAAACCGCCGTCTCCTTGAAGTGGCAAACGTTGCCCTCGGGGTTGCACGAATTCTTGCACGTGGGCTCTCCGTTGGGACAGTTGCTCGCCTGCGGGCCGCCGCAGGTGCCGATGCGCGAGCCGTAGGTCGGATCCGGCTCACACTTGATGAGGCCGGCGCCAGGCAGACCCGAAGAGGCGTCTCCACCGCAGCAGTCGGAATCCCTGCGGCACAAGTCGCCCTGCACGTGACAGCCCGAGGCCGGCTGGCAGATGTCGGGACCGCCGGAACCGAAGGGACCGCAGAAGTGGCTGCAACACGAACCGCAGCCGTTGCACAGGGTACCGTCGATCTGGCAGCTCGTGCTGAGAGTGGCGCAGGTGCCGGCGACCGAGCCCGCCGCGAGATTGCACACGCCGGTGCAGCACTCGCCGTCACCGCGGCAAATATCCCCCGCCTGGGCGCAGTAGGACACCTGCCCGGGCGAGGCGCACTGGTGGTTCGCGTCGCACGTGCCGTTGCAGCACTCGGCCCCCGTCAGGCAGGCGTTGCCCGCGGTCTTGCACGTGGGATTGAGCGGGACGCAGGTCCCGCCGGCGCCGCACACGGTGCCGCAGCACTCACCGCCGGCCGCACAGACCATTCCGTCGCTGAGGCAGGCCGTTGCGGCGCACAAGCCGGAAAGGCAGGCCAAACCGCAGCAATCGGCCGCGCTGGCGCAGGTCGCTCCGGCAAGACCGCAGGCAAGTCCGCCGTCGGGAGAGGACGGGAGCACGTCGCTGCCGGCCTCGCCGGCGACCTCGGCCGGCTCGGCGTCGACTGCGAGGGACGGCCCGGCTTCGCCGGGGCCACCGAGGGGGGTATCCGCCACCATGCTCAGATCCAGCGCCGCGTCCGCCGCATCGAGGGCGGGTACGGTCCCGGGAGCATCCTCGGTGGGCGCGATGTCCCGCGCGTCGACCAGAATCGAAGCCAGGTCGGTCCCGGAAACGGACCCGTCAGCCGAGAGCCCCGCCTCCGACACATCGGCATCGCCTCGCGAGGTTCCCGATACTTTATCATCGCAACCGGATGTCACGAGCATCGTGGTCACCAGGTAAACCCCAAGGCGAAGAGTCGTGAGTTTCATGCGTGCCCCCATGAACCGTTGATAAGGTAGTGAATTGTACTCTGGAATACGACGGATTTCTAACGGAATATCCGGATAGGCGGGCGACGGGCGGGGTGAGGCGAACTGGCGCAGCGGGTGTGGCTCTTTCGCTATTTCCCGACCGTGGCGGTCAATATTGTGGGGGAGCCCGCGCGCCGTGAATCGAATGATTTCACGAGGGTGCATGTCGGCTGGAAAACCAGTTGGTGCTGGTCAGCGGGCACCTGAATTGCTATTGAACAGCCTGACCACTTGTACGAATATCCGACCAAACGGTTCCTATTATCCAACTGCATGGCTCGATAGGACGCCAACCCCACCCCAGCAGAGGAGACCGCAATGAAGAAGTTGATCATGGTTCTTGGATTGTCCCTGGCCCTTGGCGGCGTCGCGACTGCCAAGCCGTCCTTCGTCAAGGGCGCGAAGTGCTCGAATTGCCACACGGCGGCAGTGGGCAAGAAGACCAACGTCTCTCCGACCTCGGCCGAGATGGTCAAGAAGTATCCCGGCAAGAAGTGCGGTGACTGCCACGGCGTGGATGCGGACAAGAAGCTCACCTGCACCGACGCCAAGCTCTGCAAGAAGAAGTAGCTCGGGCAGATTCCCGAAAGGAGAGCCTCTGGCCGTTGGCCGGGGGCTTTCTTTCGTCCTGGGCAACGACTTGCCCCGGACCTCAGCGGGAATCGGATCTGGCGCTCGCCCCCCGCCAAGGGCAGGATGGCGCCGCCGACTGTCGCGCGGGCCAACCCATCATGCAGATTCGCAGAGTCCTATCCCTGGGGGGCCCGAACATCTGGGCCAACTACCCGGTCCTCGAAGCCTGGGTCGACCTCGGCCCGCTCGACACTCAGCCATCGAACACCCTGCCGGGTTTCACGGATCGTTTGACCGCCTGGCTGCCCTCGATGATCGAGCACCGCTGCAGCGAGGGCGTGCGCGGCGGCTTCTTCTCGCGCCTGCGCGACGGGACCTGGATGGGTCACGTGCTCGAGCACGTGACCCTGGAGCTGCAGTCGCTGGCGCACATGCCGGTGGGCTACGGGCGCACGCGCGAGACCAGTGAGCGGGGCGTGTACCGCGTCGTCGTCGAGTGTCTGGAACCAGCCTTCGGCGAGGCTTGCCTGCGCAGCGGACGCGACTTGCTCATGGCGGCCATCGAAGATCGACCCTTCGACGTGGCCGAGCAGCTTCGTCGCTTGCGCGAGATCGCGGACGATGTGTGCCTGGGGCCGAGCACGCAGGCCATCGTCACCGCCGCCAAGGCGCGGGGCATCCCCTTCGTGCGCGTGAGCCACAGCAATCTGGTGCAGCTTGGATACGGCAAAGCCCAGCACCGCATCTGGGCCGCGGAAACCGCCAAGACCTGTGCCCTGGCGGAGTCCATCGCGCAGGACAAAGACCTGACACGACAACTCCTGCAATCGGTCGGGCTTCCCATGCCGTCGGGGCGCAGGGTCGAGAACCGCGAGGACGCCTGGACCGCGGCCGAAGAGCTGGGGCTGCCCGTGGTGGTCAAGCCGCAGGACGCGAACCACGGACGCGGGGTCTCCATCCGACTCGAGGACCGCGCGGCCGTCGAAGCCGCATTCGACATCGCCTCGCGCGAGGGAACCGGCGTGATCGTCGAGCGCTTCATCTCGGGTGCTCAGTATCGCGTGCTGGTGGTGGGCGGCAAGGCCGTCGCGGCCAGCGGGGGCGAGGCCGAGCAAGTGCAAGCCGACGGGATTCATAGCGTCGAACAACTCGTGGAACATGCCAACCAGGACCCGCGACGCGGCGAGGACTCGGCCATGCCGCTCACCCCTCTCTTGCTCGACGAGATCTCGCTCGAGCTCCTGCGCCGACAGGGGCTGGATAAGGAATCGGTCCCCGCCGCCGGCCGCACGGTGCTCATCCACCACAACGGCGACCTCACCGTGGACGAAACCGAGCGCATGCATCCGAAAATTGCAGAGAGCTGCGTGATCGCCGCGCAGACCGTGGGGCTCGACGTGGCGGGCATCGACATCATCGCGGACGACATTGGCCGTCCCCTCGAGACGCAGAACGGCGCCGTCATCGAGGTGAACGCCAGTCCCGGCCTGGTCATGCACCTGAAGCCCCTCATCGGAAAGCCGCGACCAGTGGGCGAGGCCATCGTCGATCATCTCTACCCCGCGTCCGAGACCGGCCGCGTCCCTGTCGTGGCCGTCTCGGGCACCAACGGCAAGAGCTCCGTCGTATCGATGGTAGCGGCCATGCTGTCGGCCTCGTCGCGCACGGTTGGGCAGGCCAGCTCGAACGGTCTCCTCGTCGGTGAGCAGGTGCTCAACAGCCAGGACTGCACGGACGCCGCCAGCGCGCGCCGTTTGTTGGTCAATCCCTTCCTCGAGGCCATGGTGATCGAGACGTCGGAAATGGGGGTCATCCGCGAGGGACTCGCCTTCGATCACTGCGAGATCGCCGTGGTGACGAACCTCGGATCGGGCGACCACATGGCGGAGCAATACGTGGACGACCGCGACCTGGTGGCAAAGGCCATCCGCGCGCCGGTGGACGTGGTCTTGCCCGAGGGCTGCGCGGTGCTCAACGCCGGCGATCCCGATGTCGCGGCGATGGGGCAGAAGTGCCGAGGGCGGATTGTCTACTTCGCCGCCGACGGAAGACAGGGACCGCTGCCCGAGCACGTGGCCGGGGGTGGCCAGGCCGTCTTCGTCTCCGAGGGGGCCATCGTGGCGGCCCGGGGTGGGCAAGTTCAACGACTGGTCGAGATCGATCGGCTGCGCTCGCCGGAGTTCGGCGTTCCGGAGTTTCTGCTCGACAACCTGCTGGCGGCGGCTGGTGCGGGCATCGCCCTTGCGCTTCCGCCTTCCGCGATTAGACAGGGGCTCGAATCGGCCCCCGGGCATGGAAGTCATGTGCTGTATGCGGCTGCCGACCGGCGGGTCCTCGTCACGCCTGCGCGCAATCCATCTGCTCTGGAAGCATGGGTCCGCGCCCTCGAAACCTCGTTCCCGGACGTCCGCCGTCATGCGGCAATCGAGGTGTCCCTGGACTGGCGGCCCGAGGACGCGGTCGAGATGGGTCGACTGCTACGCGAGTCGTTTGCCACGCTGACGCTTGTGGAAAGCAGCGATACGCCTCCAAGTATTGAGAATCTATGCAGTAAAATCCAACATCCCGAGCTTCGAAGAGAAGCAACTTGGGCGGAGGCCATCGATAGAATAATCGGCGCAGCGGGCTCGTCTGATTTCGTGTTCGTCGGGCCCGCCAAGCGCACTGGGTGCGACCGGGCGAATTCCAACTGCCGCAAAAGGAACATGGTCCGTCTGAGCTGACAAGCCCCGGCGGACATGGAATACGTCGATGAAGACAGATTCGCTTCGCGCCCTCCGTGGTCCCAATCTTTGGTCAGACGACACCCTCCTCGAGGCCGTTCTCGTGGTGGATGGCGACCTGCCCACGGCCGCGATGCTCGGGCACCTGCGTGGGCTCCTGACCAAGGAACTGGCCGATGCGATTCTGCCGATTGGGGACCAGAGCGAGACGTCCGGATCGCACCACGCAGAAGCACGCCTGGTCGCCGAGCTGGCCGCGGCACTGCAGCGCGAGGTCGGGTCCGACATCGCCCCCCCGACGGTTCACGAGTTGGTTCCCGGCATCAAGTATCGCCTTCTGGTCCAGTACCAGGAAGAGGAAGTCGGCCGGCGAGCGCTCACCCTTGCCCTCCATCTGCTGATGGCCGCGCGCACCCGCGGTCTTGTCGATCTCGACGCCGCCTGCAAGGATCTGCGCAAGCTCAACCAATCGATTCGCCTGGGCCCAAGCACCGGCGCCATTGTCCGCGCCGCCGAGGCGCGCGGTATCCCGACCCGCCGGCTCACCGATGGCAGCTTGGTCTCTCTGGGCTACGGTTCGAAGGCGCGTCGAATCTGGGCCGCCGAGACCGACCGCACCAGCGCCATCGCCGAGTCGATTGCACAGGACAAGGAGCTGACCAAGTCTCTGCTCTCCGCCGTCGGCGTGCCCGTGCCCGAGGGCCGTTGTGTCGAAAGCCCGCAGGAGGCGTGGACGGCTGCGCTGGAGATCGGCGTTCCCGTGGTGGTCAAGCCGCGCAAGGGCAATCAGGGGCGCGGCGTCTCGGTCGCGCTTCGCACGCGCGAAGCGGTGATGGCCGCGTACGAATTCGCTGCCGCCCAGGAGGACGAGGTACTGGTCGAACGCCACGTCGAGGGCTGCGACTTCCGCCTGCTCGTCATCGGTGGACGGCTCATCTCGGCCGCGCGGCGCGAGTGCCCGACCGTGGTGGGCGATGGAACGCACACCATCACCGAGCTGGTCGAGATCGAGAACCGGAATCCGAAACGGGGGGAGGACCACGCGACCGCGTTGTCCCGGTTGCGCCTCGACGACATCGGACGCGAGATGCTGGCCACGCAAGGCATGACGGTCGACACGGTGCCGGCCGTTTCCCAGATCGTCGTTCTCCGCCGCAACGCCAACCTCAGCACGGGCGGCAGCGCCACCGACGTCACCGACGAGGTTCACCCGCTGGTGGCGGAACGGGCAATCGACGCGGCCGCCATGGTCGGCCTGGACGTGGCGGGCATCGACGTGGTCGCCACCCGCATCGATCAACCAATGGACGTCACCCGCGGGGCCATCGTCGAGGTCAACGCCGCGCCCGGTTTGCGCATGCACATCGAGCCGTCGGCGGGCACGCCGCGCCCGGTGGGCGAGGCCATGGTCAATTCCATCTTTCCGCACGGCGAAAATGGTCGCATCCCCATCGTGGCGGTGACCGGCACCAACGGCAAGACCACCACCACCCGCTGCGTGGCCCACCTGCTTCAACGCTCCGGCCGGCGCGTCGGCATGACGTGCACCGATGGCATCTACGTCGGCGGACGGCGCATCGACACCGGCGATTGCAGCGGCCCCAAGAGCGCCCGCGCCGTGCTCGGCAATCCGCGCGTGGACGCGGCGGTGCTGGAAACCGCCCGCGGTGGACTGCTGCGCGAGGGTCTGGGCTACGACTGGTGCGATGTCGCCGTGGTCACCAACGTCGGCGAGGGCGACCACCTGGGCATGGGCGGCATCGACACCGTCGAGGAACTGGCGAAAGTGAAGTCCATCCCGGTCCGCCGTGTGTCCGCGCACGGCGCGGCGGTCCTGAACGCCGACGATCCGCTGGTCGCGCCCATGGCCAAGCTTTGCCGCGGCAGCGTGATCTTCTTCAGCCGCAATTCCGCCTCGCCCGTGCTCGTCGCTCATCGCAACAAGGGCGGCAAGACGGTCACCGTGCGCAACGGCTGCATCGTTTTCGCCACCGGCCGCGACGAGCGCTCGCTGGCCCGACTATCCGATCTGCCACTCACCCACCGCGGTCGCGTAGGCTTCCAGGTGGATAACCTGCTGGCCTCGGTCGCAGCGGGGCATGCGCTCGGTCTCTCGCTCGACGCGATTCGCACCGGAATCGAAACCTTCTCGAGCGACCTCGTCACCGTCCCCGGGCGGTTCAACGTGATCAACCACCGCGGCGCCACCGTCATCCTCGATTACGGCCACAATGCCTCTGCGCTGCTTGCGCTGTGCGAGTCCATCCAGAAGATGCCGCACCGTCGCCGCAAGATCGTCTACACCGCGGCCGGAGACCGGCGTGACCAGGACATCCGTCGGCAGTCGCAGATCATCGGCGACTTCTTTCAGGACATCTACATCTACGAGGACCAGTGCACGCGTGGTCGCCCCGACGGCGAGATCATGCGTATGATGCGCGAGGGCTTCGGCGCCGAGCACGGGGATCGCACCATCGTCCAGGCACCGGGAGAGCTGGCCGCCATCGGCTCGGCCATCGCCGACCTCAAGTCCGGCGAGCTTCTGCTCTGCCAGGTGGACCAGGTTGAACTCGCGCTGGACTACGTGACGGGCCTCATCCGCCAGAGCGAAAGCCAGTCCCCCGGCTTGCACGCGCCGAAGCAGCACAAGGTCGTGCCGGTTTCCGCCCCTGTCGCCGCGTCCTATGGCGTGACTTCCCGGCGCCGGATCAGCGCCGGTCCGACAGTCGAAACACCGTGACGAGACCGTTGTCGAACACGGGCGCCCCGTAACGCACGCTGAGTTGATCCCGAATCCGACCCACGAAGTAGCTTCGAACGTACGCCGGCCCAATCCGGAAGAATTCGCGCAGGATATTTCCATGCAGGATGAGGTATTCGGCACCGCTGCGCTTGACCGCCGCCGGGTCGAGAATGTCGACCACCGTGCGGAAACGAACCCGGGAGTCTACCTGGTGACGGCCAAGGACGTGGTCGATCATCATGGCGTTCATGATGTAGCCGGGGGATCGATGTGCGGGCTCTTGGGCCCCCCGTGATCCTACCGCCAGGCCGAAGACGTCGCGATCCTGTGCGCCACTTCGGTAGTACCCGGCCAACACCGGCCGGCGGTGCACCTGCTGGGCGAAATACAGTAGGTTCGCGTCCTCGCCGAGAAGGAATGGGTACTCGATGACCGGCGCCGAACCGCCCTCCGTGGCGAGCAGGGCGTAGACGGGTTGAAGCTCGGAACGAAGCATCCCCGCCTTGTCTCCTTCGACGAGCGGGTCGGGCCGCGCCCGATCCGGATCGAGGATCTCATAGGTGAACTGGAGCGCGGGGTGCTTGGTGAAATTGTTGGGCTGAGCGTGGATGTCTGGTAGCGGACCGAGCGCGTAAAGGAAGAGGAGCAGTGCACATCCCATCCCCCAAAGCAGGTAGCGGATGGCGGTCGGCGCCGCACGCACCAAGGCCTGGAAGCCGACCCCTATGCCCAGACCGAAGAGCAAGAAGGCGGGCAGAAGGTAGCGGGCGAGGACGGCCGGGATCCCGGCGAGATTGGGACGGGTCGAAAGCACGACGAGCGCACTGCCGCCTACCACGGCCGCCAGAACCAATACATCCTCCCTTGCGACACGGAGGGCTAGCACGATGCCGGCGACAGCGGAGACCCCCCACAGAAATCGAATGGTCCAATCCTCGCTGCCGCTCCAAAGCTCGGTCAATCCGATCAGGGTGTTGAGCGAGAATTGCGCGGAAGGGTGCACGGGCGAGGGCAGTGCACCGAGGAGGGCGGGAAGCCACAAAGCCGCGGCCAGACCGATCATGGCGAACCCGGCCAGGGCGATCTGCCGTGGACCAGGCGACGGCCGGTCGCCGGTGCTCTTCCCCACCCAAGCGCGGTACGTTGCCGCGGTCGCCACTGCGGCAAGCATGGGCGCCAGAGCCGATGCGTGCGCCCAAAGCGCAAGCGCCCCAAACCCGACGAAGGCGACGGCGTGGCGCCTCCTGCCCTCGTGCAACCACTGGTTAAGGCCGAGCAGCGCCAGACACTCGAGCAGCAGGAGCACGGAGTAGACCCGCGCCGTCCGGCTGTAGAACACCAGGAATGGGGCAACCGCCAATAGCGCTGCCGTGGCCAGCGCCGCCGCGGCACCGAATCGCCGGCGAACCCACTGGGGAAAGACCCAGAGCAAGGCCACGCCCGCCACCAGGGAGGGAAGCGCGATGGTCGTCTCGGTCCAACCCACCGTATCGAGCAGCGCGCGCAAGCCGAGATTGAACGGCACGCTGTTGGCGCCTGCCCGGCTGAAGTGCGTGAAGAGAAACCACAGATTGTGCGTGAGCGCGAAGTCGAGCCCGTGCCATTCATCGTCGAGAGGAATCTGCGCGGCGATGCCACGGACACGCAGAAAGGCCCCGATCACCATGCAGGCGAAGAGCGCCAGCCCCACGAACCGTTCGCCCCCAGCAGGCCGCTCGGGGGCCTTCGCACGAGTCTTATCGCTCATCGGCTGGCCCCGGCGCTGTCCACGCCGCGCATTGTATCAGGTCGCGTGGCCTAGCCGCGCCTGCCGCCGCCCGGGCCTGTCGACGCCGCGCCGGTGGTGAAGGTCCAGTCGAACTGGACGCTGCCCGCCGAAGTGGTGCCGTCGATGGTCACGCGGTAGGTGGTGTTGGCGGTCAGTGGCGCGTCGGTGTACAGCACCTTGGCCGTCGAACCAAGCGTGGAATCACCGTCGAGCCACTGATGGACGAGCGGCGTCGTGGTGCCGTCCACGACGATCTGGTGGCTGCTCACCGTGATGCCCCGACCGTACAGCGTGATGGGATAGCCGCTCGGCCAACCCGTGGGCGGCACGGGCGGGGTGGGCCCTTCTTGCGCGCCGTTGAACGAGAGCGGCACGCCGATCTGGCCGTCGTAGGGATAGACCGCGGTGACGGTCGACGCCGCCGCGGCGCCGCCGCCGAAATCGATGGTGTCACACCCGGTGCCGCCGCCGTAGCCCATGTCCGCGTACCAGGGAGAGAGAATGGGGGTGCGGTGATAGACCGAATCGATGAAGGTCTGGACCGCGCCGGCCGGGTTGCCCCGGAATGCCATGCACTCGCTCCAGCCGTTGCCGGCGTAGCCCGCTGCCTTGATGCGAGCCCCGGGATCCGCGCCGGTGAATCCCGGGCAGCCGGAGATCTCGTTGTGCGCGCTCGGCGCTTCGCAGGTCGCGCTGCCCTGGTTGGCCGTGTAGTAGTCGCAATGGTTCTGCGAAGACGTGCACAGGGACAACACCAGGGAGGCGCAATTGATACCCATGGCGACGCGCACGGCGTTTTCCGTGTTGAGTGCGGTCACGGCGTCGGCCGGAGCACCCGCCGGCGGCGCCGGACACTCCGCCGGAGCCGCGACCTCGGTCGCCACCGGGCCGGCATCGCGCACGCCACCGGTGCCGATCGTGGCGGCATCGGGACTTACCACGGTCGACGATCCCGCTGCGCCGCCGGTCCCCGGCGCGCCGCCCACCCCCTGCACTCCGCCGGTTGCGTCTGCCCCACCCGTCGCCACTGCACCGCCTGTTTCCTGCGTGCCACCATTTCCGGAACCAGTGGAGATCTTGGATCCTCCTCCACAATCAACCATCACCAGCCCACCCAGCAGCCCCATCAGGATTCCCAGCCGATTCATGCGCCGTTGAACATCGAGTCCGCTCTTGTCCATGTCCACAAGTCTACCCCTTCGACGACCCGACGACCGAGGTCATCTCGCCGGCGCCTCATCCACGACGCGCCTCACTAGCTCTGCAGCAACCCGGCCACGGCGTCGAGCAGCTGATCGGCGCTGTAGGGCTTGGGCAGAACCGCGCGGAAGCCGTGTTTGCGAAAGTCAGACATCACCGCGTCTTCCGAATAGCCGCTCGAAACCATGATGCGCGCGTCTGGATCGAGAACGAGGATCGCGGCGGCAGCTTCTCGACCTCCCATGCCTCCTGACACGGTCAAGTCGAGAATGGCGGCATCGAAGCGCTGCCCGCGCTGCATGGCTTCGCGATAGGCAGCGATGGCCTTCACCCCATCCGCCACCTCCTCGGTTTGGTAGCCCGCGGCGCGCAGCGCCCGACCCGCGACGTGGAGGATCATGACCTGGTCGTCCATCACCAGCACGCGCCCGCCGGTAGGCGTGACCGCCGGTGACGGCGCCGGGTCTTCCTCGACGCCGTCGACGATCGGCAGGAAGATCGTGAAGGTCGCTCCCCCACCGCGACTCGAGGAAACCTGGATGCGGCCACCGTGGGCCTGGACGATCGAGTGGGCCACAGCGAGTCCCAGGCCGCTCCCCCCCGGCTTGGTGGTGAAGAAGGGGGTGAAGAGATGCTCGAACAACTGGGGCGCGATGCCGGGGCCGTGATCGCCGATCTCGATGCGAACTTCCTCGTTCTCCGCATCTTGAATCCCGCGCGCCACCGAAACCCCGATAGACGCGGTCCCCCCATCCGGCATCGCCTCCACGGCGTTGCGCACAATATTCTGGATGACTTGCGCCAACTGGCCTTCGTCTCCCATGACCAGAACGCGCTGACTCGGCAAGTTGAACTGGCACCGCACGTTGCTGCCGCTGCTCGCGAGGCTGCTCGAGTCGCACACGATCTGCACGATGTCGGCTATCTCGCGCACCGGTGATCCACCTTTGGCAAAGGTGAGCAATTGGCGGGTCAAAGCGGTCGATCGCACGGCAGCTCGCTGCGCCTCGTCGAGTAGCTCCCAGGGCAAGCTACTTCGGTCGAGGTGCGGCTTGGCCAGACTGATGTTGCAAATAAGTCCGGTTAGGAGGTTGTTGAAGTCGTGCGCGATTCCGGCGGCTAGGGTGCGAATGGATTCGATCTTCTGGACTTGCACGTTTTCCTGCTCGCGCTGCTTTCGTGCAGAGGCATCACGAAAGACGCCGACCACGCAAGCATTGCCCGACAAGATCGTGCGCCGGGCGGCAACGTCCGCCAGAAACGCCGTTCCGTCGCTGCGCACCATCGGCACATCGAGGGCTTGGTCGACGCGCCCTTCGATGGCGGCGACGAAGAGCGCAATGACATCGGAAAGGCGATCGGCGGGATGAATCGCGTCGATGGTCAGGCCGAGCAGCTCCTCCGGGGTGCGGTCCAGCATGGCGGCCATCGACGGGTTGACCATCATGATCTTCCGATTCGTGACATCTGCCACCACGATGCCGTCGCCAACCGTGGCGAAGACGTCGCGGAAGCGGGCCTCGCTCGCGACCAAATCGTCGTGGGTCATGCCCATGTGGATAGCGAAGGCCAGGCGTGGGGCCACGAGCTCGACGATCTGTCGCGTGGATGGGCCAATGCCGTCCACGGCCTTGTCGGCAACATTCAAGGTTCCCAAACAACGGCCTCCACACAGAAGCGGCGTGCTGAACGAGCTGTGCAACCCCGCGGCCATCAGCGCAGCGTCCACGGAATTGGGAATGGGCCATTGGCCAATATCCGCACGGTAGGTGGATGCCTTTCGCTCGACCGTATGACCGAGCGAGGCGGAAGCAAAGGGGACCACCTTGCCCGACTCGACACCCCTGACCACAATGGTCGAGTCGAACATGCGAAAGCCATCCCGTTCGCCCAGCAGCAGCGCCACGGAGACGCGCGTGACGTGCAATCGTTCATCGAGGAAAGCCAGGGCCCCGCGAGCGATCTCGGAAAAGGACAGGTAGGCTATGCGCCTGTCGAACTCCGCGATCAGGGCGACAATATCGCCCGGACTGTCCCCCTCTTCGGCACTTGCAGGCTCGACACGGCCGCCATCGGGAACCATGGCGTAATCATACATGAATATCGTGGCCAGCAGTTCGTATCTTCTGCTCGATGATCAATTTCCGCTCTCGCCATAGACCATTTCCAGGTTCACCTTCCACAGTGCCGAATCGTCTTGGTTGCCGTCCACGATGGCGTCGACGGCCATCATGGCCGTGAGCATCGAGTGGTCCTGGTTGTTGTAGCGGTGCATGCCGTTGCGGCCGACGCAGAAGAGATTGGGAACGCTGGTGATGAAGCGCCTGATCTCGTCGAATCTGTCGTAGCTGCCGAAGTAGGCCGGGTACGCGTTGGGCATGCGTAGCACACAGGCGTCACGAACGTCGGAACTGCGAGCGAAGCCGATCTGTTCCACCTCGCGCTTGGCCAACTCCATGAGATCCGCGTCGGTCATGCTCCAAAGATCGTCGCCGCGCCCGGCGAAATATTCGAGGCCGATCCAGACTTTGTGGTCGTGGTCCGCGACCAAATAGGGGCTCCAATTGTTGAAGATCTGAATACGCCCGACGCGCACGCCGGCGTCCTGCACGTAGATCCAGTTGTCTCGCACCGAAGCCTGGGCGGGCTTGCCCTTCTCGAGCACGTGCAGGCGGTCGAGCAGCAGGCCGACGGTGATGAAGTCGCGGTAGCGCAAGCCCGCGGCGACCTCTCGCACGATCGCGGGTGGCGCCGGTTCGACCATGGCGACGAAATCGCGCACCGGCATGGTGGAGAAGAAGTAGTCGCAGGGAAGATCGTTGCACGCGCCAGTGGCTTCGTCGCGCACGCGCACGCTCGCCACGCGGCCGTCGGTGAGCCGCACGCCAACCACACGAAGACCCGAGCGGATCTCTCCACCGGCGCCGCGCACTTGCTCGGCCACGGTTTCCCACATCTGCCCCGGCCCGTACTTGGGGTACCAGAATCGCGTGATGAGCGACGTCTCGCGCCGGTGCTGTTCCTTGCGGAAATCGCTCGATAGCAGGTCGTGCACGGCGTGCACCACAGCGCGCTTGAGCGAAAGTCCCTTGATTCGTTGTGCCCCCCACTCGGCACGAATCTCGCTGCACTTCACGCCCCACACCTTCTCGGTGTAGCCGTGGAAGAAGGTCTCGTACAGGCGCCGGCCGAAACGGTTGATGAAGAAGGCGTCGAGGTAAGTCTCGTCCCGGCGAGGGAATAGCTTGGCCCACAGAAAGCTCAGGGTGATGAGCGCGGTGTTGAGCAAGCCCAGGCGCCAGGCGACGATCAAGGTGATGCCCAGCGGGTAGGGGAAAAAATGGCGGGAGAAGTAGATACGCGACAGGCGGGG
>Ga0210133_1000504_pt1 | contig 13584 bp, 11 predicted proteins | sample Joice_ThreeSqC_D_2_FD_184874 | JGI IMG/M metagenome (GOLD analysis project Ga0210133, IMG submission 184874) | Wetland microbial communities from San Francisco Bay, California, USA, that impact long-term carbon sequestration - Joice_ThreeSqC_D1... | ecosystem: Environmental > Aquatic > Marine >...
ACTAGGGTGAGCTTGCCCTCACTCTTAGGTGTATTTTCATTCGTTTTCGAATTTAACCAGACACCATCTCCGAGTCCATCAAGCAACAAACTACCAAAGTCTGTCGACGAATAAAGTCGGACTTCATCAAGTGAAGTATTTTGATAATTCCTTTTTACAAGCACAGGATTTCTAATTCCTTTTTTGATCAACTCAAAGAATAATCTTCTCTGCTCTGCCATTCCATGTTCGTTGGACGTATTAATTACGAGGACAAGATTGTCGTCATTATTAATTTTAGTCAGAAGCTCTTCATTAAGCTGCGTAATATCAAATTGCAAAAAATTTAAAGTTTCAGATTTTAAAGATTCGTTAAGATATTCTTCGGGATTAAATAAAGGATATCTCAGGTTTTTATTTTCAATTTGCATCCAGTATTTATAATCACAAATTAGTTTGATGTTTTCAGGCAGATTGAAATTAATATTCTGATCTTTCAGATAAACAATATCTGCCGCCGAATCGCTTAATGACCATTTATCGGTTTCTTCATTATAATTATACCCGATATCATTTAAATCTTCGGGCATTAAAATTTTTCTTTCAGAATAGTCTGCTGCAACAACCGGAACATTTGTACCTCCGATTCCACGGATTTCAAAAGTTTCTCTTTTTTTATAATTGAAAGGATCAATAGGAATATCATTTAACCCTTTAATGTATTTGTGATTTTCACGGTCACTGTACCTGTTTACAAGTGCAATTGCTACCGGGGATTCAAATTCCGGATCTTCAGTTAATGAAACTCTTACCGTATCCCCGATCCCGTCTTCAAGCAAAGCCCCGATTCCTACTGAAGATTTTATTCTTCCGTCTTCACCGCCGCCTGCTTCAGTTACACCGAGATGAAGCGGGTAGTTCATTCCTTCTTCTTCCATTTTTTGTATGAGAAGTCTGTAAGCCTGTATCATAACTTTCGGATAGCTTGCTTTCATTGAAAGAACAATTTCATGATAATTTAAGTCTTCGCAAATTCTAACGAACTCTAGTGCAGATTCAACCATGCCAAGAGGTGTATCGCCGAAACGGTTCATAATCCTGTCTGAAAGTGAACCGTGGTTTGTCCCGATTCTCATTGCTGTTCCGTATTCTTTACAAACCTTTACAAGCGGAACAAACTTTTCTCTAATCCGTTCGAGTTCCTGTTCATATTCTGAATCGGTGTATTCAAATTTTTCAAACTTTTTTCTGTCAGCATAATTTCCGGGGTTAACTCTTACTTTTTCAACTATTCTTGCAGCGACTTCAGCAGCATTTGGCGTAAAGTGAATGTCTGCAATTAACGGAACTTTATAACCTCTGGCTCGTAATTCATTTTTTATGTTTTCAAGATTTTTTGCTTCGTTAATGCTTGGGGCAGTTATTCTAACATATTCGCATCCTGCTTCAACCATTCTTATAGTTTGTTCAACAGTTGCTTTTGTGTTCATCGTGTCTGTAATTGTCATTGATTGAATTCTTATTGGATTGTCTCCGCCGAGCGGAACATCACCGATATGAACTTCTCTTGTTTTGAATCGTGAATATTTGGTCAGACTATTACAGTATCTTTTTAACTGTTCAAGCCCTCTGTTTTTAGTCGTTTCAATCATAATTTTATTGTTCTTATCACTTACTAAAATGTAGAATTGTTTCTGCGAACTGGACTGCGGATTTAGGTCCTTCCGCTGTTATAATGTTTCTGTCGTTTACAATATTTCTATCCTGGTAATTGATACCAGCATTAATTAATTCGGATTTATCTTCTGAAAAACAGGTTGCAGTTTTGTTCTGAAGAATTCCGGATTTTGCCAGGATTACAGGTGCCGAACAGATAGCGGCAATTACTTTTTTAGAATCAAAAAATTTTTTTATGATTTTATGAAGTTGCTCATTCTGCCAGTAATTCCTGTTTCCGGCTCCACCTATCAAAACAAATGCATTAAAGTTGTTAACATTTACATTTGCAAAATTTATGTCTGATTTTACTTTCATTCCTTTATTTCCTGAGCAAACTGTGTGATCATCCGAGGTAATAAAAATATTCTTGCCGGCTTTTAGAAGTCTTTTCTTAACAGCAATAAATTCTTCTTCGTTAAAATCTTTTTTGGGAAGAAAAACCAGGAAGCTGTTTTTAACTATGCTCATTTTTTAAATTACTTTATATTTTTATGCAAATATAATGATATTGAATGCCCGGTTAAAAGTATAACTTTTTTACGCTGAACTTGTTCATTACAGTACAGTTTTCTGCGGAAAATCATCAAAAATAGATTTATATTTAAATATGCGAATACCCGAAACTAAAATAGAAGAGATAAGAGCAAATGCGAGTATTGTAGATGTAATTTCAGAATTTGTGCAGCTAAGAAAACGCGGGAAAAATTATCTCGGTTTGTGCCCGTTCCATTCGGAAAAAACACCTTCTTTTACAGTTAGTGATGAAAAACAAATCTTTCATTGTTTCGGCTGCCACGCCGGCGGAAACGTATTTAAGTTTTTAATGGAATACAGGAAAATTTCTTTTATTGAATCAGTCCAGGAACTTGCTGAGCGGCTTGGGATTGAAATTGAATTTGATCAGGCAGCATACACCGGGCAGCAATCCGAACAGGAAATTTTATATGATATAAACACGGAAGCAGCAAGATATTTTCTAAATAATCTTTTAAATGATGAAGAAGGCGACGCTGCAAAAAAATATTTGCAGGAAAGAAATATAAAACTGCAGACAATGCGTACGTTCGGATTAGGATATTCGCTGCGCGGCTGGGAAAACTTTGTGAACTATGCAAAGGGAAAGAAAATTGATCTCGATAAATGTGTTCAGCTTGGGTTGATAGGAAAAACTTCTGACGGAAGACTGCACGATAAGCTTCCCGGCAGATTAATTTTCCCCATCTTTTCGCCAAACGGAAGAGTAGTTGCATTTGCCGGAAGAATCCTTGACCCGAATGAAAAGAGTGCAAAATATATCAACTCTCCTGAATCTTTAATTTATATAAAAGGAAGAGTTCTTTACGGACTTTCTCTTGCAAAAGATGAAATTAGAAGACTCGATAAAGCAATAATTGTTGAAGGCTATATGGATTTGATTTCGCTCTTTCAAAGCGGAGTGAAAAATGTTGTTGCAGTTTCAGGTACTGCCCTTACAGAAGAACAGGTTCAGCTTCTTTCACGTTACACAAAAAATGTTGTGCTTCTTTTCGATGCGGACACAGCCGGAATAAAAGCTTCTATGAGAAGCATTGAAATTCTTCTTAAGAAAGATATGGAAGTTAAAATTGTTTCATTGCCATCAGGCGAAGACCCTGATTCTTACGTAAACAAATTCGGCAAAGATAATTTCGAAGAGCTTGTAAAACGTGCTGAAAACTTTTTGGAATATGAAACAAAATATTATGAGTCACAGGGAAAATTTAACGATCCTGCAACAGCTGTAGAAGCGATAAGAGAACTGGTTAAGCCCGTTGCTTTAATTAATGACGATTTGAAAAGAAATCTATTAATAAAAAACATCGCTAAGAAATTTAACCTGCGGGAAAAACTAATCGAAACAGAATTAGAAAAACATTTAAAGCAGGTTCAGCGTTATGAAAAAACAGAATTGAAAATTCCTGCAGGGGCAACAGCTTCAGCAAGGCAAACAGAAATGTTAAAAGATGATGTTCAAATAACCCCTGTTTTATATAATACGGAAAGGGAAATTATAAAACTTCTTTTTGATGGCGACCCGGATGTTGCAGAACTGATTTTCAATCATATTAAACCTCAAGAATTTTACATACCTGTTCACCGAGAACTTGCAAAGTTAGTTTTTGAAGAAATAGAAAACAGAAGCTTATCATCTTCAACGCTTTTATCAAAAATTGAAGATGAAGAAAAAGAAAAGTATGTGAGAGAATTAACAATTGAAAAATACTCAATAAGCTCAAACTGGGAAGAAAGATTTCCAAGTATCACAACGGAAATGAAAGTTATGAGATATGCTGGCGATACAGTTTTGAAATTCATAATTGAAAAAATTGATAAACAAATTCAATCGAACCGAAGAGAAATAGAATTAACCGAAGACGAGCATAAATTGTTGAGACTTATGAAAGAAAACAATGAGCTTGAAAAAGAGAAAAAACAAGTTAAAGAAGAACTCAACAATCTGAATGTAATTTAATTAGCTAATCTACATACCTAGCTGGAGTTTCTAACTAATCCATACTTTCCTTAACTTCGCAACAAAATTTTACCTTTAATTATTACCTTTTAATGGAATTCAGACAGGCAAAAACAGGCAAGCTTATGATTGAAATCTTACCGGATAAGTGTGACTTTTGCGGCTGCTGTGTCGGTATTTGTCCCGAAGACGCAATTGAATTAAAGGAAGCTGAGATTTTTATTATTGATCCGCGATGTACTAATTGTTCTAAGTGTGTTTGGTCGTGTCCGATTGAGGTAATTAAGTTTAATAAGGAAGGTATTTTATTGAAATGAAATCAGTCAAGATCAGTCTCATAGGTCAAATCAGTGTACTATTGCGTTTAATAATGGAACACTGATTAGACTGATCAAACTGATTATCACGGATTAATAGAAATGAAAAGCGAGTACGACATAATAGTAGTTGGTGCCGGACCTGCAGGAAGTATGGCTGCAAGGTTTGCTGCAGAGAAGGGTGTTTCTGTTTTATTATTGGAGAAAGACAGGGATGTTGGCTACCCCGTCCGCTGCGGAGAAGCTATAAGCAAAGCCGGTGTTGAAGAATTTATCGAGCCGGATGAAAAATGGATTGCTGCTAAAATCAGCAAGTTTTCTTTTAACGCACCGGACGGAACAGAAGTCATTCTGGATTTTGGTGAAGCAGGTTACGTTCTCGAGAGAAGAATTTTTGATTATGAGCTTGCAAGAACCGCTGCTAATGCCGGTGCAGAAATTTTAACCCGCGCTTATGTAAATGATTTGCTTTTCGAAAATGGATCAGTTTGCGGAGTTAAATATGAATTCCAGGGAGAACGGAAAGAAGTAAAAGCAAAAGTTGTAATTGCCGCAGATGGAGTTGAATCACGTGTTGGTCGTTGGGCAGGATTAACTACGCATATTGATTTCCGCGATATGGAAAGTGCCGTGCAAATTACCGCAGCAAACATTCCTGTAGATCAAAATACATTGTATTTTTATTTCGGGCAGGAATTTGCACCGAATGGTTACTTCTGGATTTTTCCTAAAGGACACAACAAAGCAAATATTGGTTTAGGAGTAAGCGGAATAATAGGCAAGAAAAAATCCGCACAAACTTTCTTAAATGATTTTATGAATAAATTTTATCCCGAAGCACCTGTCTTAACAACGATTGCCGGGGGAGTACCTTGTGCAATTACTCTAGGAAAAATTTCAGCGCCGGGAATTATGCTTGTAGGTGATGCCGCAAGACAGGTAAATCCATTAAGCGGAGGCGGAATTGCAAGCGGAATGATAGGCGGAAGTATTGCAGGTACAATTGCTGCCGAAGCTGTTTTGAAGAATAAATTAGATCACATTTTAACTTATGATAAAGCGTGGGCAGACAGGCTGGGTAAGCGTCACGAAATTTTCAACCGTATAAAAGAAGGCATTTACAATTTTTCGGATGAAAAGTTTAATAACATTGCCCACGCTTTTAACAAGGTACCTTATGAAAAAAGAACACTCGGCAGAATTTTTACGACTGCCTTGTTAAATCAACCGTCGCTTTTAATTGATATAGCGAAAGTATTTGTAATTTAGATTCTATTCTGATCCTTTCACATTGAAAGATAATCCATCGCTTAATCTATTAGCAAGCTTAACCAAAAAGACGAATTCATCGCGGTAACCGTATTTATCATCTCCCATACTTTCTTCTGATAATTCTTCAACCATATCATAACTTGAACTTCCTTTAAATTTGCTATCTTTTAGTAATAGTGCAAACTCTGCAACCGAAGAAGAAAACCTGAAATTGTTTGAAGCCTCCTCAAAATCTTTCACTTTGCTTTTAACTGTTTGCGAAATCAGTTTGCTCTCGTCTTCATCCGGAAGTTTGTAACGCAAATTCAGAGTTAATAATTCATCGGTGTTTTTAGCTTCGTTTGTTAATTTGTTAACCTGGTATTTCAAATCATCTCTTTCAATAAATTTTATCTTTTCATCTGCAGGGATAATTTCATAAAGTGCAGTTACAGTATGACCCGCACCTAGTTCGCCTGCATCTTTCGTATCGTCTTCAAAATCTTCCTTCTTTAAAAGACGGTTTTCATAACCGATCAGCCTGTATTGCTTAACTTTTACCGGGTTAAATTCAATTTGAATCTTCACATCTTTTGCAATTGTAAAAAGTGTTCCCATCAAATCATGATCGAAAACTTTCTTTGCTTCGAGAATGTTATCAACATAATAATAATTTCCGTTTCCCTTGTCGGCAAGTTCTTCAAGACGTCCATCTTTGTAATTTCCCATCCCAAAACCGAGGATGGTTAAAAAGATTCCTTCCTTTCTTTTCTCTTCGATCATCTGAACAAGCTCTGACGTGTTTGAAACGCCGACATTAAAATCTCCGTCAGTTGCAAGAATTATCCTGTTGTTTCCTCCGTCAATTAAATTTTCCATTGCAGTTTTATATGCAAGCTGAATCCCGGCACCACCTGCAGTTGAACCGCCTGCATGTAATCTATCCAGCGCAGAAAGTATTTTATCTTTATCTCTTCCCGGGGTTGTTGGTAAAACGAGTCCTGCCGAACCTGCATAAACAACGATTGAAATTTTATCATCAGCTCTTAAATTCATTACAAGAATCTTAAAAGCTTTTATTAGTAAAGGCAATTTATTCTCAGGCTGCATTGATCCTGAAACATCCAGAAGAAAAACAAGATTACAGGGAGATCTTTCTTCCATTGATATTTCTTTCCCTTTTATTCCTACGTGAAGTAGATAATTCTCTTCATTCCAGGGGCATTTACCGAGTTCTGTATAAACAGCAAAAGGTTTTTCATCTTTAGGCTGCGCATAATCATAATCAAAATAATTTATAAACTCTTCAACTCTTACCACATCTCTCGGGGGAAGTGAACCGGACTGCAGAAACCTTCTTGCATTGCTGTAAGATGCAGCATCAACATCAATAGAAAAAGTTGAAAGCGGGTTTGTAAAAGCATCGAGGAATTCGTTTTCCACTATTGTGTTGTATTCCTCTGTATTTCCCGGTGCTGATTGAATAAGTTGGTTGAATGCCGCTTCATAACCTTCTGCTTTAAAGTAAAAATCCTCCGGTATAACACCGCTTTGTAAAGTAGAATTATTATTAAGACCCCGAACAGGTAATCGTTCAATTTGATCAGAGCTAATAACCTTTACTGTGTTCGTTGATTTTTGCTCATAGATTTTTTTCCCTTCCACTACTATTTCCGATAGTTCAAAATCTGTTTCGAGTTTAAACTCAATAAACAAACTATCTAAAGCTTCTATAACAACATCTTTTTTTGTTTCAGATGCATAACCGACATAAGATGCTTTGAGTGAATATTTACCCGGCGGGACTGATTTAATGATAAACGAACCATCAATCTCAGTGGCGGCACCGAGATTCGTATTTTCGATGATTACGTTTGCACCGATAAGAGATTCTCCTGTCTTTTTGTCGAGAACTCTCCCGGAGACCATTCCGCTCTGTGCCAAAACGGAATCAAATAATAATAAGGTTAGAAAAGTAATTCTAATAAACATGCTACCTCCCGGTATTTTAGTAATGAAAGTATTTTAAGTAATGCTGTTTATCAAAACTTATTATTGGTCGCAGATTTTTAGTTTTTTATTATATAATGCAGGCATTATTCAACATTAAGCAAGTATTTGAAGATTAGGGAACAGGTTAAAACTTTGTAATTGTTCTGATTAATTTTATAAATTGTGAGCCACAATTTTGGAAATGATTTAAGTTTTAAGGCACCATTTATCTTATCCTAAAACATAAAATTTAATTTATGAATGAAGTCGTAAATAACAGTTTTGATGAAGTAATAAATCAATTTGAAAAATTGTTTCTGTGGGTTTGCGACCATGGTTTCAGGAACAATGATACACATTGTTCAGAGAATATTACTGAAATAACCGGCTATGAGAGTGATGAAATCATGCAAACGGATAAAGGCTGGGAAGCTTTAATACTAAAAGATGATCTGCCGGATTACAGGAAAGAAATTCATCTGTTCTCAGAAGATGTAAGCCGTAATTTTTTTGAAACTGAATACAGGATTATCAGGAAAGACGGCAGCATTATATGGCTGAATGAAAAAATAAAAGTTTTTCGAAACGATGAAGGAAAAATAACAAGGAGTGCAGGCTTTATTTCCGATCTTACTTCGGTTAAAAGCGAACTGAAAAAATTAAAAAAGAATGTTGAAAACCTCGAGCAGCTTAATTCATCGAAAGATAATTTTATTTCTATTCTCTCACACGATCTGCGTGCACCATTTACAAGCATTCTCGGTTTCTCAGAAATCCTCATGAATGAAACCGGGCTGCCGTTAAAAGAAAAAGCAGAATACCTCAAATACATAAATGATTCTTCACAAAATCAGCTTCAGCTAATTAATTATTTACTTGACTGGTCGCGTTTGCAGACAGGCAGATTAAAAATTGAACAGCAAAGAATCCATGCACAAAGTTTAGTATATAATTGTGTTTCATTGTTAACAGGAATGGCAGTCAGGAAAAACATAAATATTAAAGTGAACATTCCTGACATGATATATCTTGATGCTGATGAAAGATTAATTACCCAGGTAATTACAAACCTGATAAGCAATGGTATAAAGTTTTCAAGGGAAAATGATTCAGTGGAAATATCTGCCGGCATTTACAATAACGATTTTGTAGAATTTATTGTAAAAGATGAAGGGATTGGAATTGCGGAAACATACAAAGAAAGGATTTTTAACATCGGCAGAATTTTTTCAACAGAAGGAACAAAAGGAGAAAAAGGTTCAGGACTTGGTTTGGCGCTTGCAAAGCAAATTGTTGAAAAACATAATGGCGATATATGGTTTTATTCGGATGAGGGGCTTGGCTGCGAATTTCATTTTACAGTTCCTTCGTCGGCAAATACTATTCTTATTGTAAGAAGTAAAAATGATGATCAGAAGGAACTTGAAAAATTATTTGATAAGCAGTATTTCTCTTTCAATATACATTTTGCTGAAAATGGTTTTGAAGCACTCGGTATTATCTCGGCTAAAATGCCTTCGCTCATAATTGCCGATGACGATTTGCCGTTAATGGACGGAATGCAGCTCATTAATACTGTAAAAAAAGAATATAAAAATTTAAGGATTCCGTTCATTATTTTATTAAAGGAAGAGAATAGTGATAAAAAGGAATCATACAGAGAAATTGGAGTGAAAACGCTCACCTGCCACCCGCTAAAACCTGATAAACTTAAAGAAAAAGTTCTGTCATTACTCGTTTAGAATCAATTCCAGCTGCTTCTTTTCACATTCTTTAATTTAAAATGTTCGGTTAATTCGTTAAGTTAAAATTACTTTATACAATTTATTTTGCTGATGATTAACCAGCCAGATCTAATAGAATTACATAAGGGTGATAGTGTAGATCACTTTCTGCTTATAAGAAGAATGGAAACCAGGAATACAAGGACAGGAAGTGAATATCTTTCGCTTGAATTGGGAGACAAATCTGCTTCACTCAATGCAAATATCTGGGAAGGTTTTGACAAGATTGCCCGAAGCGGTAAAGCAGGTGATATTGTAAAAGTAAAAGGCACGATTGAAGAATTTCAAAACTTATTGCAGCTGCGTGTTAATTCAATAAAGCTTTCAACAGAATCAGATAATATTTCTGCCAGGGATTTTCTTCCAAAATCGATACGTGATCCGGAAGAAATGAAAACAGAATTTTTGAACAGAGCAGAAAAAATATCTGACGAACACCTTAAAACACTGATCAAACAAATTTTTTCGGGGAAGCGGTTTGAAAATTTTTCGGCAGCTCCGGCGGGAAAATCATGGCATCACAGCTACATACACGGTTTGATTGAACACACTCTTGAAATAATAAAGATCTGTGATCTTATGTGCGATATTCATCCTGTTCTTAACCGCGATATTCTAGTCTGCGGTGCAATGCTTCATGACCTGGGTAAAACAGAAGAGCTAAGTTATGAATCAAATTTTGATTATACAGATTCCGGTAAACTGATCGGGCATATTGTAATTGCGGCAATAATAGTTAAAGATGAGATAAATAAAATTCCCGGATTTCCGGAAGAAACCGAAAAAAATCTTTTACACCTGATTTTAAGCCACCAGGGAAAGCTGGAATACGCATCTCCTGTTGTTCCCAAAACAGTTGAAGCTATTGCTTTGTACCAGGCTGATGAACTTAGCGCAAAAGTTAATGCTTATAAAAATGTTATCTCATCAGATCAGAAAGAAGACAGCAGCTGGACTAAATTTATAACTCTCGCTCAAACTGACCTTTACAAAAAGAACCTTTCACCAGGTTCGGAAGACAAAACAAATAAAACTTTATTCGATTAAAACAGGGTTGAAAATGAAAAAAATATCTACCGTATTATTCATACTATTATTTTGTTTAACCAGTATCATATTAAAAGCACAATCATTGGATGAACTGATTGCCGAAGCTGATAAATATAACAGTGAATTCAATCATCAAAAATGTCTTGAAGTATTGGAAAAGGCTGACAAGCAAAATCCAGAAAACTGGCAAATACTCTGGCGAATAAGCCGTACGTATGTTGATATAGGAAACAATATGCCCGAAAAAACCGACGATGAAAAAGATGCGAAGTATAATATGTATAAAAAGTCTTTTGTTAATGCAGATAGTTCTGTTGAGCTGGCAGGTGATCAGTCTGTAACGTATGTTAGAAGAGCAATAGTAAACGGCAGGATAGCTTTGTTCCAGGGTGTGTTTTCTGCTATCGGCACAGTGAATGATGTTAAAGATGATTGTGAAAGAGCAATAGAGCTTAACAACGGAGGAAATTATATTCAGGCACTTGCTCATTATGTTCTGGCACGAGCGCATGCAAAGGTTTGCGAAAAACCTTACCTGTTAAGGCTTCCGCTCGGACTGGGCTGGGGGGATATGGATGTTGCTATAAGAGAATTCCAGACAGCCATTAAGTTAAGACCGAATTTAAGAATGTTTTATCTCGATCTTGCAAAAGCATATATTGAAGAAGATGAATACGAACTTGCAAAAGAAAATCTTCTTAAAGTAGAGAAGGCACCTGCTGTTTTGGAAGATGATGATATGTATCTGAAAGAATCAAAGCAGCTGCTTGCGGAAGTAAATAAAGAACTCGAATAATGGAAGTTGAAAAAAGCCTTCTCGAAAAATTAGATGCTTCAAAATCAATTGTATTTTTTACAGGTGCAGGAATTTCGGCTGAAAGCGGCATACCAACATTCAGGGGAAAAGAAGGAATATGGAACAAGCTGAAACCTGAAGAGCTTGCCAGCTTCGATGCTTTTATGCGAAACCCGGATATGGTTTGGGAATGGTATAATCACCGCAAAAAAATAATTCAAGAAGCTAATCCAAATGCTGCACACTATACTATAGCAGTAATGCAGGAAGATTTTGATGTTACTGTTGTAACGCAGAATATTGATAGCCTTCACAGGCGTGCCGGTAGTAAAAAAATATTCGAGCTTCATGGAAACATCGAAAGAAATTATTGCGTTGGTTGTAAGAAATATTATAACGATGAACTCGATTTCAGCGGAGGCGTTCCCAAATGTGAATGCGGGGGATTGATAAGACCCGATGTGGTTTGGTTCGGAGAATATTTACCGGAAGATAAGTTTAGCGGCGGAGAAAAAGCTGTTTTAGAAAGCGATATATTCTTTGTTGTCGGTACTTCTGCTGTTGTTTATCCTGCAGCAGGATTAGTTTATACAGCAAAGCACAGTGGTTCTACTATAGTTGAAATAAATATTGAAAGAACAGATCTTTCAGCTTTTGCTGATTATTCATTCTTTGGCAAAGCCGGCGAAGTCCTTCCGGAAATTTATGAGGCATATAAATCCTCATTAAAAATTTAATCCGGGTTTCAAGGATTTTTTCTTGGTGATAAAAGACTTAAAACCGCCGTGAAAATTACGGCACCGATTATAGACCATAAAATATGATAGACAGTTCCGCGAATATCAAATGGAAAAGGATCAGGCAGATTAAATTCTCTTGCTAACCATGTACCTATTATTGCTCCTATAAACCCGACAACCACAGACAAAACACATCCGCCACGATCAAAGCCAACAAGTGCTCTTGCTATTGCGCCAATAATTCCGGCAATTACCAATTGTATTATAATATCTAATAATGACATTTTTTAATTTCCGTTATAATTACCATCAAGGTAAATCATCTTTTATAAATATCCAATGAATAATCTTTTGAAAAATAATAATAATTATAGATAGGAATAACGTGACAGGCTGGTTTAATACTAATAAGACACTTTATTTATTCCAGGTATAAATAAAAATAAAGACCTATGGCAAAAACCAGGAAAACAGAAGCTAAAAATGCTACCATTACTGAACCGAAGAATTCCATACCTGCCTCAAATGGTATTTAATTAAATTTAGATTTACTTTTCGCGTCATAATTTAACAAATATAATTATTCAGTAACAAGATATAATCTTCTCAGCCTCAATTGTTTTTTGGAAATATTTTTGATTTTGATTGAAAAAGGAACTTTTATTAATTAATCAATTATTCAGATGATAGTAAGAATCAGGTAATGTCAAAACTAAATCAGGGATTTATTCATATATATACGGGCAACGGGAAAGGAAAATCAACTGCTGCAATAGGACAGGCAGTACGTGCCGCAGGATTTGGATTAAAAACTTACATCGTACAGTTCATGAAAGAATATCCTTATAATGAACTGAATAGTTTAAAATATCTGGGTGAATGGATTACTATTGAACAATTCGGAGGAGATGCTTTTGTTTATAAAAAAGAATTACCCGGCAAAGAAGAAATTTCAAAAGCTTTAAAAGGTTTATCAATTGCAAAAGAAAAAACCTTCTCTGTTTCGTCAAAAGTAACTTTTGATCCTCTCACATCTGAAGAAATTGGATTTTACATTAATAATTACCATCCCTACGATAAGGCAGGAGCATATGGGATACAGGAGTGGATAGGATTGGCAGCTTGTTCTTCAATAGAGGGCTCTTATTTCAATGTTGTTGGATTACCAGTAAGGACCCTTTACAGGGAGTTGCAGGAATTTATCTGTCCCCCGACCATTTAATTACACCAAAACATAAGTATGAAAAGTAAATTACTGATTATATGGCTGTTCCTTACCACCATTGGGACTCCTTCTCTTAAAGCCGATGAAGGCATGTGGATTCCAATACTTATTGAGAAATACAATATAAGGCTTATGCAGGAGAAAGGTTTTAAGCTTTCATCTGAAGACATTTACAGTGTTAATAAGGCGTGCATGAAAGATGCCATAATCCAGTTTGGTGGTGGATGCACGGGAGAAGTT
>Ga0210133_1000506_pt1 | contig 13563 bp, 11 predicted proteins | sample Joice_ThreeSqC_D_2_FD_184874 | JGI IMG/M metagenome (GOLD analysis project Ga0210133, IMG submission 184874) | Wetland microbial communities from San Francisco Bay, California, USA, that impact long-term carbon sequestration - Joice_ThreeSqC_D1... | ecosystem: Environmental > Aquatic > Marine >...
GATGCTGATGATTGCCCTGAAGGACTTCCCGAAGATCGCGACGGTTTCGAAGATGACGACGGATGTCCGGATGAAGACAACGATGGCGACGGCATCCCGGACCAAGAAGACCAATGCCCGAACCAAGCCGAAGACCTGGACGGCTACCGCGATCAAGATGGATGCCCCGATCCCGACAATGACGGAGATTCGATTCCAGACCAAGACGACGCGTGCCCCGGGGAGCCGGGAAAGCCGTCCCGCTCCAAGGAGTTCAACGGATGTCCGCCCAAGGACTCTGACCACGACGGGATTTTGGACGAGAAGGACGAGTGTCCGAAGCGGCCTGAGGATCGTGATGGCTATCGAGACCAGGACGGTTGTCCTGACCTCGACAACGACGCCGACGGAGTGCTCGATAGTGAGGACGATTGCCCGGATCAGAAGGGGGCACGGCGCTCCATTCCAGGACTCAGGGGGTGCCCGGATCCGGATCTCGACGCGGACAGCTACTTCGGAAGGATTGGAGACGCATTCACGGCCAGACATCTGGTAGTGGAATCTGGGCGTGACGGTGCCAACCGGGACCAATGCCCCGAAGCGCCGGAAGATTTCGACGGCGACCGCGACCAGGATGGATGCCCGGATCCAGATCGTCCAGGTCATCGCACCCAGCCCTTGGTCAGAATCGAGTTCTCCGGCAAGGACGGCGTAGTGCGTTTTTCGCGGCCACCGGTGATCGAGGGCCAGCCGGACGAGCCCATATCGGTGCCGCAAGCCGTTCTTTGGCGCGCTCTGTCAAGAGAGCTTCGATTCCATCCGGACTGGACCGCGTTAGTGGCAGTCAAGCCGCAGTCGAAGGATGACGCTTCCCTCGATGCGGCTTGGTCTCGGGCCACGCGCTTTGCCGAATTGCTGCGATGGCTCACATTGCGGGATTCGAGCGCGGCGACGGTCGGTTATGCGTCGTTGGAGGCGATCGTTGGTTCTAGCGGGAGTGACATCGTGGTGGTCGTTCGCTCCGACGTTCGAGGTCCGCATCGCGTCGTCACCCGCGCCTCGATCGGGCACCCTGCGTCCGTCGCACCCAAACGAGATTCGGAGCAACATCATTCGACCCCGGCTGAACCCCCGCGGAACGAGCCGTGAGGCGGGCCTTTCGTCTTTTTCTGTGTGTCGGATTGACAGTCTGGCCACTTTGCGCTCGGACGCAGCCAGCTTCCGACACGCAGGCAAGCGCCTTGGGCCGGTCGGGGGCATCACCCGGTGACATTGAACAATTGGTGTTGTCGACTCGGAACGTCGGCATCGATCGCCTTTGGATCTCGGCGCGCGCGGCGAACGAGGCGATCCGCACCGAGGCGTATCGATCGCTCGCGGCTCGTCGGGATTCGGCAGCGTGGGAAATTCTCGATCAGGTGGTGCGAACGCAGATCTCGATGCGCTCAGGACGCGAGCAACTCGCGCTGGTGCGCGCGCTGGTTCCGGCAAGCTGCATACCCGAAGCCACCCGCCTGCTAACACGTCTTGTCGGACTTTTGGCCTCGTCCGACCTAACCGATGGCCACCGCGAGCTCGCGGTGCGCGTCGACATGCTCGGACTGGCGTCGTCTGGACTGCCCGAAGCCTACGACACGCTGGATCGCGCTCTTGCCGGCAGGGGGACGGAATCCGACGCTGCTGGGAGGGCGCTTGCAGCCTATCCTCCTCATTCCTTGCGACGCTGGCTCAGTCGAGGGCGGCCGCGGTCGCCGGCCTGGGCGAAATGGCTCGAGGTTCTCCATCGACCAGAAGCCATCGACGCGTTGCGCGAGGCCTTGGTGGACGGGGACGTGGAGCTCAAGCTTGCTTCAGCCGGGGCGCTGTGGGCTCTGGACGATCCTCAAATCCTTCCCGTCCTCAGATACTGGCTAACTCATTCAAATGTCGTCCCCCAGCTGCGACGAGCGGCCCACGACTGGCTCCACCCCGAAGTCGACCAAGTTGCCACCCAGAATCGAACCCTCTTGGCAGCGCCGCTGGACGATTTCGCAAGAGTGGTCGAGCGCCGACTGGTTAGCTCCTTCTCTCTCGGAGCCACGTTGCGGCTCATTACATTGCGCAACTTGACTCGGGCCAAGGCCGATCGCTACGTCTCCCCGAGGTTACGAATCCCGTTGTCGTCCAGGGAAGCCGGCGTGCGCGCGCTGGCTGCAGCAGCTTGGGGCTCGGCCCATCCCTCGGAACTGCCGATGCTGCTCGACCATCCGGACCAAGCGCTTCGCCGTGGAGCAGCCAGCGTGCTGGCCTACGTGGGACTGGCAGGAAAGACGGCCAAAGCGGTGGCGGTCGTGCTCGACCGAAGCGTGCAATCCGGATACCCCGAATCCGCCTGCGGGGCGCTGGTGCACCCGGCGGTAGCCGAAAGCGTCGCACTCCAATCGCTCCTGACCCTGGCCGAGGGGCAGGGCCCGTGCGCCTCGGTGGCGTCGCTGGCATTGGCGCGACGAGATCCGCGACAGCTGCGGCCCGTTCTGCGCCGGCTAATCGAAACCTCCTCGTTTTCGGTGCGCGCGGCGGTAGCATCCGGACTTTCCGACAGCCCCCTCCCGAGTGCGACGGGTCTGCTGATGGAACGCTATCTTGCGGAGGCGGATGTCCGCGTAAGGCGAGCCATCGTCCGCAGCCTCTCGGTCCGAGCCGGACTACTGGCGCAACCGACGCTCGTGGCAGCAAGTCGTTTCGACCCAGATCCTTGGATTCGGCTGCGGGCACAAGAAGCACTCGAAAAGTATCGCAACCACGAGCAATCGCGCTCGTCCTGTCCATTGCCGAAACCAGCGGCGCCCTCTCAAAATTGCAGCACGCGATCGTTCGACTGTTCCCGTACCAGCACCGTGGGCAGTTATCGCCTTCCGTCGGTGCTAGCCGAAGCCCGGCGTCATGGGCAGATCTTGCTCTTGATCGATCCCGAAGGTTTGGCGCTACCCGCCTTTGCGGACGACGAGGACTTCCTTCTGGTGCCGCGCGAGGGTGCGTCGCTGTCGCCGTGGCATGCTCCCATCCTTCGACGAGATGCCCAGGCGGGAGGAGCCTGGTTACGCCGCCGTCCCGCTGTTCCGGGAAGATCGGCCCAAGGGCCTCTTCGTGCGGCAGGCGGCGCCACACCAACCTCTAGACTCTGACCTGACAGCCAGAAAGACCTCTGTTATTGGAGAAGCGGTGACCAAAGCAAAGCCCCCCGTCGCCGCGTCCAAAGCCGCCGTCGCCACGCCCGCAGCTTCCGATACCGAAGCAACGCCCAGCTTCGAAGCGAACATCCGCGAGCTCGGCGGAATCGTCGAGCGACTGGAGAGGGGTGATTTGCCGCTCGAAGCCTCGCTGGAGCTATTCGAACAGGGCGTCCGCCTGGCACGCGACGCCCAGGCGCGGCTAGATAGAGCGGAAAAGAGGGTCGAGCAATTGCTGGGCTTTGATGACGAGGGCGCCCCCATCCTGGAGCCCATGGACCCGGAGTAAATGCGTGGAGCCACTGACCGTGTCCGATGCCACAGTGCTGCTCATCGGAGATGAGTTGCTTCGGGGCACCAAAGGCGACGTCAATCTGCGGGAATTGGCGCAGACCTTGCACGAAGCGGGGATCCGATTGAGGCAAGCTTCGATATTGCCCGACGACGTGACAGTCGTGGCCGAGCACCTGAAGCAAGCCAGCCGAGACTTCGAGGTGGTCTTTACCAGCGGTGGCATCGGACCGACGCACGACGATGTAACCATCGCCGCGGTGGCCCGCGCCTTCGAAGTGGAGTCAGTCGTCGACGAGCGCCTGCATCAGGCACTCGTCAATCACTACGGCGAGCCTTTGCTCGAAGGTCAGCTACGCATGGCGCGCGTTCCACGAGGGGCACGTCTCGCAACGATCGATGATTCGTCTTGGCCGACCATTGTCATGGAGAACGTCTGGATTCTTCCCGGCGTGCCCGAGGTCTTTCGGAGCAAGTTGGCGGTCATTCGCAAGTGGCTTCGCGGTTCAGTTCGCTTCACTTCGCGGGCGGTGGTCTGTAGTGCCACTGAGGTAGTACTTCTTCCCTTCATCGACCGGGTCGTGGCCGAATTCAAGACGGTGGCTGTCGGTTCCTACCCCGAGTCGTCGGCATCTGGAGCTGCTACTCGAATCACTTTCGACGGTACGGACGGCGTTGCGGTCGAAGCTGCACTGCAGAGTTTCCTCGACTCGCTACCGGGCGACAGCTCGATAGCAGTCGAGCAGCAATGACGTTCCGCTAGCGGCAAGACGGTCGGCGCTTCGCCGGCCGAGATGAAGCTGTGGTCGTGCCTAAGACTCGTTCCGCACGGCGCAGGTCTTGAGGCGAAGCTTCCCCCAACTGGCGCGCCAATGGAATCTGCAAACGCCCAAGCAATCGATAGAGCTCCACCCAGTTCCGCCCCTTGAGATGAAGCGAGCGAAGGTGCCGTGCCAGCGTCTCCGCGTCTCCGCGACGTACTGGACCCGTCAGCGCCCGAGCGACGCCCAGCTCGAGAACATTATCTTTGACCGATCCGAGCAGGGCGCCCAAGAGCCTCGAGACGCCTCGCTGGTTCAGGCCGGCCTCGACCAAAAGCTTTTCGGCAACGGACAGAAGTGCCACGGTACCGTTGGCCGCGAGCGCCGCCGCCAGGTGGTACGTGGGGCGATCGACGCCATGGCCCGAAACCGCGATGGCGCCGAGCATGCCCAACATCTTGCGTACCCTCGCACGGCCCACGCGGTCGCCATCGACCAGAAAGGGAACCTCTCGGAGGTCATGAACCAGCCTGCGAGAAGCGAAGCTCAAAAATGGATGCGCCTGCGCAATGCCCGCCACCTTGCCCTTCAGTTCGAAGAGGGGCTCCAGGCCCCACGCGCCACCAACGTGTGCTACGGCGATGGTTGGAGTCAGAAGCGACCTCTGACAGAGTTGCCTGACGACCGTCGCCAGCTGCCCGTCACGAACGCAGAGCAGCAATAGATCCGCAACGATGGGCCTGCGCGGCAGACCGTTTCGCCAACTGAAGAGCTTAGCCTTGGCGCCCGAATGGCGCAGGGCCGCGGTCAGGTTCCGACCCACCTTTCCCGCACCGAGAATGGCTATGTGCAGCGGTACAGCTGACATCGATCGATCGCCTGTAGCACTTGAGGGGGCAGCAGCCGAGTCAACTCCGTCGGACGATGCCCAGGCTCACTGCTCGACAACATGGCTCGGATCTGGGTCGACGATACGTCGGGAAGAACCGGCAACGGAGCATCCGGTTGAGGATATCCGTGGCGACCAAGCACGAAGGGCGGAGCAAGCTCGACGACGCGAGCATACTCATGCCAGCGTGCCGTCTCGGCCAACACGTCGCTACCAATGACCAACCGCAACTGCCAGCTCGGGTGTTCAGATGCGATCGCCTCCAGGGTGGTCAGCGTGTAGGTCGGACGAGGCAGTCGCCCCTCGAGGTCGGAGATCTGTACCCGCAGAAGTTCGCGAAATGCCAATCGGCACAACTCGACCCTCTGTTCGAAATCCGAGAGCGTCTTGCCAAAGGCATGCTCGTAGGTCGGCACTACCAAGACCAGATCGAACCCCGCCGCTCCCGCCAAATAGCCGGCACCCAGCACGTGTGCCACGTGGGGAGGATCGAAGCTGCCGCCGAAGAAGGCCACCTTCATTCGTCGACCAAGATGCCAAACAGGGCCAGGCCACCAATGAGGTAGACGGCGTCGAAAAGGGCCATGAGGCGGACATAGTCCAGAAGTTCGGAAACCGGCAGACCCCCCAAAAGCTCTCGCGTGGCCACGACTGCCGCCAACAACGTGGGGGCCAAGAGTGGAAAAAGGACAATCGCCAAGACCAGGTCACGGGCACGCGTGCGCACGGTCATGACCCCGAAAAGCGTGCCGGCCGCCGCAATGCCCGGAGTGGCGAAGGCAATGACCCACAACAACGGCACGAAGGTAGCGGAGAGGTCCAGAGCGAACAAAAGTCCTACCAACGGGACCACGACCACCTCGACTACGGCCAAGAACACCATGAGGCCCAGGAATTTTCCGAAGAACAGAGCACTTCGCGCGATGGGGGTCGCCAGAAGACCCACGAAGGCCGACTCCTCGCGCTCCCTCTGCCAGTTCCTCGACAGCGCCAAGACGGCAGCAAAGGCCACCGTCAGCCAGATGGTTCCGGCGGCAACTAGGCGTTCGCTGACCTGGCCACCGTGGAACGAGAGCGATGCAAGCACCACGACCAATACGGCAAAGAATCCGCTGGTCGTAGTAACCTCGCCGGTTCGTGCCTCGATGCGGAGATCTTTGCTGGCAACCACCAGGGCCTGACGAAACCATTCCATGGGGCGTCGTGCGAGTGTCCCGACCGGTAGCAGTGCCACGGGTCGATGTTAGACTCGACCTAGACAGGGGACCAGAGCTCGGCAAAAGATTGTGGCGATGAGCCGGGCAACCGCCGCGCCGATGGACTAAGCTCGGCTCATGCTCAAGGCCCGAATCGAACACGAGTTCGAATGTGACCAGGAGACCTTCTGGCGGCGCATATTCTTCGACGAAGCCTTCAATCGCCGCCTTTTTTTGGAGCACCTTGGCTTCTCTCGATGGACGCTCGTCAGCCAGGACGAACGAGACGACGCCATCGTTCGAGTCGTGGAGGTAATACCGGCGGTCGGCGACCTACCTGCGCCGCTCAAGGCACTGGTTGGCGAGGGGCTCGGTTACCGTGAGCGGGGTCGATTCGACCGCCGCACCAGGCGGTATCAGGTCGAGGCGATCCCCAGCCGCCTCGCTGAACGGCTCTCGATTTCTGGCTTCATCGAGTGCGGCGCTGCCGGCAACCAGCGCTGTTGCCGAGTATTCGACGTCGAGATTGCTGCCAAAGTCTTCGGCCTTGGCACCACGCTCGAGCGACGTATTCTGTCCGATCTGCAGCGAAGCTACGATCAGAGCGCAAACTTCATTAGACGGGAACTGGCTACCGGTTCCCTCGCAGCGTGTTGACCTGGACTGGTTCCAAGCGCTGTCGACAGACTACTTCGACGCTGGTGCGGCCGAAGCCTTATGACGGCGCGCGAGCGACGCGTGCAGATCCAAGAGGCGCGGTAGGGGATAGCGCTGCAGGCGTCGGCGATAGTCAGCGTCCTTCGGCCCGACGAATTCGGCGATATTGGAGATCAGCTTGTCGCGTGTTCCAAACCGCTGCTTGGCGTCGCTGAGCAATCGGTGCAGCCTGAGCAGCTTCGCGTTGGACACTCGCGACAATCCCTTGACCGAGTTGACTCGATCGAGCCACAGCTCCGAAGTGGCGAGCGCCTGTACAGCGGCAACGAGCTTTTCTTTGGACTCGAATCGGTCCTTCATGGACTTGGACGGTGAGAGTTTCATGCAAGCGCTCCGAAGGGCGTCACCGGGCTATCACGGCCTGGCGCAAGGGAGCGGTGTTTAGCAGCCGACCCCAGGCGCCGCAACCAGGCAGGCCGGCCCTTTGGCCTTCCCTGGGCTGGTGTTGATGACGCGACAGGAGCCAACGTGGTAGGCGCGGCTGGTGGTCATGGCGCCTCCCCGAGTTCGATTCGCCCCGTCTCCCAGCGGCTATCTCCACATTGGCGGTGCCCGAACCGCCCTGTTCAATTGGCTCTGGGCTCGACGCTCGGGGGGCTGCTTCATCGTACGTATCGAGGATACGGACCAGGAACGCAGCAGCCTCGAGAGCGTGCGGGCCATTTTGCAGTCCCTGCGCTGGTTGGGTCTCGATTGGGACGAAGGACCCGAAGTAGGGGGCCCGTTCGGGCCGTACTTCCAAAGCGAGCGCAAGAGCTTGTATCGCGAAAGCGCCGAACGGTTGATCCGCGAACGCAAAGCCTACCGCTGCTACTGCTCGAAGGAAGATCTCGACGCGGCTCGCCAAGCGCTCAAGCAGAAGGATCCCAAAGCTCAGTTCGTCTACCCGGGGACCTGCCGCAACGCCAAGGACGACGCCCAACGTCCCCACGTGGTTCGATTTCTGGCTTCGCGCGAGGGTTCGGTCGATTTCGTCGATAGGGTCTTCGGGCCCATCAGCACGCCCAACAAGGAACTCCAAGACTTCGTGTTGGTCCGACGCGACGGTTTGCCGCTCTACAATCTGGCCGCCGTGGTCGACGACCACGCCATGGGTATCTCGCTAGTGGCGCGCGGACGTGACCACCTCGGCAACACGCCCCAGCAGATCTTGCTGTACCGCGCGCTGGGATGGGAGCCCCCCGAATTTGCGCATCTTCCCATGATGCTGAGCCAAAAAGGGGAGAAGTTGGCCAAGCGCCATGCAGCCGTAAGCGTTCGCGAGTACCAGGAGCGAGGCTATCCGGCAGACGCGGTCCTCAATTACTTGGCGCGATTCGGTTGGTCCCTCGGGGACCAGGAGATATTCGGCAAATCCGAACTGGTACAGGCCTTCAGCTGGGATCGGGTCAGCCGTAGCGATGGAAGGTTCGATGAACGTAAGTTCGCCGATGTCGTTTTCGAACATCTCAAGCGGCAGGAACTGACCTCGGACGACGCATACATGGACAATACGTTGCCGTTTTTGGAGGAACGCGGACTAACGGTCGACAACCATGAGCAATTTCGCGCGGCCCTGGGGACCATTCGGCAACGGGCTCGCAGCTACGCCGATGCAGCTCAGGCGCTGGACTATTATTTCCGTGAGCCTCCTGAGATCGATCCGGCGGCGCAACGGCAATTCCTCACGCCGGAAGTCATTCCTCGCCTCGAAGCGGCCCACCGCGCGCTCGATTCGATCGAAACCTGGCAAGCCGAGCCTCTGGAAGCGGCACTGCGCGGGGCTGCTGAGAGCCAGCAGCTGGCTCTCAAGGAACTGGCGCAGCCACTTCGGGTGGCAGTGACTGGAAGAACTGCAAGCCCGCCGCTGTTCGACGTCTTGGTCATCCTCGGGCGTAGCGCGAGCCTGCGCCGCATTGCCCACGCTCGGGATCTAGCCTCGCGAGCCATATGAGCGCCGCGTCCCTGTACTGGTTGCCCGAGGTCGCGGCGCTCGCGGAGCTACGCCCTTTGGTGCCGTCGGGGCCATTTCGGGAATTGCCGCTGACCAAGCTCGCGGCTCCTTCGCTCCTCGATAGTTGGCTAGCGCTCGAGCCCGTCAAGGCGCTCCTGCCGATACCGATCCTCGCCCTCATTTTTCCGGCCATTTGGTGGTTTTTCCGAGGTACCTGGAGGGAACTCGACGTCGAGGCCGCGGCCTACAGAAGTGAGCTGGTTCAAAAGGGAAAGTTCGACACGCGACCCCTCGCTTGTCTGGTCATCGTCGCCTTGGTCCTCACGCTCCAGCAATATTATGGGGGCCGGATCTTCTACGATACCTCGATACATCCCTGGCTGGTCGAGCTGCAAAGCTCAGGATCGAGCTTCCTTCACCTGGAGCGTTTCGACGAGCTGTACGGATATGGGTGGTGGGTGGCCGCGCGGCTGATCGGCTACGTCCTGATTCCGTTTCCGGTTTGGAAGTTGCTGTATCCAAAGGACAGCCTGCTCGACCTGGGTTTTCGGATCAAAGGATTCACGTCCCACTTGTGGATCTATGGCCTGTGCCTCGCCATCGTGGTTCCGAGCATGTTGCTGGTGGCGGCTCAGCCCGATTTCGGAAGCTACTATCCTTTCTACAAGCTGAGCTCCCGAAGCTGGGCGGACTTCGCGGCCTGGGAGGGAATGTACTTTCTGCAATTCCTCGGGCTCGAGATGTTCTTCCGTGGTTTCATGGTGGGGGTACTTCGTCGTTCCATGGGAGCGGCGGCCATCTTCGCCATGGCCGTGCCCTACTGCATGATCCACTTCGGAAAACCGTACCTCGAAGCCAATGGGGCCATCGTGGCCGGAGTGGTTCTGGGATCGTTGGCGGCACGAACCCGCAGCGTCTATGCGGGATTCTTGGTCCACATTACGGTCGCCTTCCTCATGGATTTCCTGGCCCTGTCCCATCGCGGGGCCCTGCCAACCCACCTGTGGCCGGTATGGCCGTAGCGTCCGTGCACGGCCGTTCAGTTCACCGAGCTGTCACAGCCTGGTTCAATCGGGCGACCTCGGGACGTGACGCCGGCAGCGGATTGTCGTGCAGGTTTGCCGGCTCGTGGCAGACTCGGCCCGGTTCGAGGCTATGACACCGGAGGAAGCGCGTGAACGAAGCACTGCCCGGCAAGACCGCGATCTGGACACCCGAGATGAGCTCGCAGCTCTACCAGATTCAAGGGTGGGGAAGCGACTACTTCTCCGTCAATGATGCGGGCCACGTGATCGTGCGCCCCGATCCCCGCCAGGATCTGTCCATCGACCTACACGACCTGGTCGGGGATCTCACAATGCGCGGGTTGGATCTACCGCTACTGATTCGATTCTCCGACGTCGTAGGCGATCGAATTCGCCGGATCAACGAATGCTTTCGCCGCGCCATTGGCGAATACGAATATGGCGGCACCTATCGTGGTGTGTATCCCGTCAAGGTCAATCAGCAACGTCATCTGGTCCAGGAGGTCGTGGAGTCCGGCCGACCCTGGCAATTCGGTCTCGAGGCAGGATCCAAACCAGAGCTCTTGGTGGCACTCGCAGCCATGCACGATGCGGGTGGGTTCATCATTTGCAACGGCTATAAAGACGTCAAGTACATCGAAACCGCATTGGTGGCGCAGAAGTTCGACAAGACCGTCATCGTAGTCCTGGAACGCATCGAGGAATTGGACCTGGTGTTGCGCGCCTCCGAGCGGCTCGGGATCTCACCGCAACTTGGGGTTCGGGCCAAGCTCACGACCAAGGGCGTCGGACGCTGGGCGCAGTCGGTCGGCGAACGCGCGAAATTCGGGCTGACTACGGCAGAAATCGTCGATGTTATCGAACGCCTGGGCCAAAACCACATGCTCGACAGCCTGCAGCTGTTGCACTTCCACATCGGCAGCCAAATATCGAGCATCATTCCCATCAAGCACGCCATGCAGGAGGCCTCGAACATCTACGTCGAGATGGCGAGAATGGGTGCCAAAATGGGCTATATCGACGTGGGTGGTGGCCTGGCTATCGACTATGATGGTTCGAAGACCGACTTTCATGCGTCGCGCAACTACACGCTGCACGAATATGCCTCCGACGTCGTTTCGCACATCCAGGCCGCCTGCGCCAAAGGCGGTGTAGCTCCGCCCACGATCGTCAGCGAAAGTGGACGAGCCATCGCCGCTCACCATTCGGTTCTGGTCTTCGAAGTCGTTGGAGTCAACGAGGTGCGCTTCGGTGAACCGACGGAGCCTCCCCGCGACGCCCATCGGTTGGTCCGCGAAATGTACGAGACTTACCAGGGTATCGTCCCCAAGAACGTCCAGGAGTCGTGGCACGATGCCAGCCAGGCCAAGGAGGAGGCGCAGAACCTCTTCAAGTATGGCTACTTGACTCTCAAGGAGCGGGCTCTGGCCGAGCGCGTCTACTGGCATTGTTGCGAGAAACTCCAAACGACGCTGCGCCGGATGAAGAGCGTTCCGGAAGAACTGCAGCATCTCGAGCAAACGCTGAGCGCGATCTACTACAGCAATTTCAGCGTGTTTCAGTCGGCGCCGGACATCTGGGCCATCGACCAGCTATTTCCCATCATGCCCATCCATCGCCTGGACGAGCAGCCCTGCATCAAGGCACGTCTGGCTGACATCACCTGCGACAGCGACGGCATGATCGATCACTTCATCGACGTCGAGGACGAGCGTCAAACGCTCGATCTACACGTATACGATCCAGAACAGCCCTACTACCTTGGAATGTTCCTCAACGGCGCCTATCAGGAGATACTCGGAGATTTGCACAATCTATTTGGCGACACCAATGCCGTGCACGTCAAGTTGACCGAAGACGGGTACCAGGTCCGCCACGTGGTCAAGGGAGACAGCGTCTCCGAGGTGCTCCGCTACGTCGGATACGATCCGGAAAGCATGGTCGAAGCCGTGAGACATCAGGCCGAACGCGCAGTGGCTGCTGGCATGCTCACCAACCAGCAAGTCAAGACGTTGATGCAGCACTACGAGGAGGCGCTGCGCGGCTACACCTATCTCACCAGCGACTGATCGAGACCTGCGCAAGGCCGCACTGTTCATGGTTCCTTGGCGCAAGTTTTGCGCAGACTTCGCCCGCTACCAGCCGGAAACGAAGCACAACGCCGCGACACGAATCTCGGAAGGATCGGTTGGCCAACGTCGCCGGTTCCGGTATGACATCTCTCCGGCGAGCAGTGGCTGCCCGTCTTCGGAGATTTCCTCGGCGAGAGATCGCTCGCCAAGGTTCTTTGGTGATTGCCCATCGGCACGCTGCGGGTGTGCCACTTCATAGGTTCGACACATGGAACATTTGGTCCTCCCCCCCATCAAGGGACAGCGCTTTGGTTTGGACGAGCGCAATGCGCTCGACTCGCTTTTGGCCCCCAAGAGTGTGGCCGTCATCGGTGCCTCGGAACGGCCAGGCAGCGTCGGGCGAACGGTCTTCTGGAACCTCATCAGCAATCCCTTTGGTGGGACGGTGTATCCGGTCAATGCCAAGCGCTCCAACATCTTTGGCGTCCGCGCCTACCCGTCGCTGGCCCAGTTGCCCGAACCCGTCGAAACGGTAGTGATAGCCACGCCGGCCGCCACCATCCCAGACCTGGCGGAGGAGGCCGGACAGAATGGGGTGCGCGGGCTCATCGTCATCTCCGCGGGATTCAAGGAGATGGGCGCGCCAGGAGTGGAACTGGAGCGCCGTCTGTTGGCCGCAGCGCGCAAGCACTCGATGCGAATCATCGGTCCCAACTGCCTGGGTGTCATGAATCCTCTGACTGGATTCAACGCCACGTTCGCCGGAGTAATGGCGCGGCCTGGCAACATCGGGTTCGTGTCGCAATCGGGAGCCCTGTGCACCTCGGTTCTGGACTGGAGCGTACAGGAGCAGGTTGGGTTCAGTGCGTTCATCTCGGTGGGCTCCATGCTCGATGTGGGCTGGGGGGACCTCATCCAGTATCTAGGACAGGATCAGCGCACCAAGAGCATCGTCATCTACATGGAATCCGTGGGCGATGCGCGGTCGTTCCTCTCCGCCGCCCGTGAGGTTGCACTCAGCAAGCCCATCATCGTCATCAAGGCGGGACGTACGGACGCCGCGGCCAAGGCCGCCGCTTCACACACCGGCGCGTTGACGGGTTCGGACGCGGTACTCGACGCCGCCTTCCGCCGATGCGGCGTCATCCGCGTCTCGACCATAGAAGACCTGTTCTACCTTTCAGAAGTGCTCGCCAAACAGCCACTTCCCCGCGGCAAGCGCCTCACCATCGTGACCAATGCGGGAGGACCCGGGGTGCTCGCCACCGACGAATTGGTCAGCGGAGGAGGCGAGCTTGCTCCGCTGCCCGAAGAGACGTTCCGCGCGTTCGGCGACTGCTTGCCGCCTCACTGGAGCCGAAATAACCCGGTCGACATCCTCGGCGACGCGGACGCGGCGCGTTACGGTCGTGCGCTTCAAATCGCATCCGAAAATACGCAAACTGACGGTACGTTGGTGATCTTGACGCCGCAGGACATGACCGATCCGAC
>Ga0210133_1000507_pt1 | contig 13557 bp, 15 predicted proteins | sample Joice_ThreeSqC_D_2_FD_184874 | JGI IMG/M metagenome (GOLD analysis project Ga0210133, IMG submission 184874) | Wetland microbial communities from San Francisco Bay, California, USA, that impact long-term carbon sequestration - Joice_ThreeSqC_D1... | ecosystem: Environmental > Aquatic > Marine >...
TTAAATAATTATCGCAGTAAAAAAAATCTTAAAGACGGAGAAGTTCTTACGGAAAACGACATTGAAAAATTACCCGTCGTTAACAGCGGAGATAAAATTACAGCAAGCATTGTTAACGGAAATGTTTTGATCCAAACAGATGCAGTAAGCAGGCAGGATGGAAGTATTGGTGATGTTATCAATATTCTTACGGATGACAACAGGCAGTTCAAAGCAAAGGTTGTTGATTTTAATAACGTATTAATTATTGAGTAAGCAATGAAAACATTAATGAAAATATTTGTCCTGATGATCCTGGTTATAAATTTGAGTGCACAGGATATGCGTCAGAACGCTTTTGTTTCTCTTTTCTCAGATAAAAAAGCCAGCCAGGTTGGAGATGCAATTACAATCGATGTTATAGAATTTTCACAGGCTTCGAATGATGCGCAGACAACCACAGGAAGATCGAGCGATATCGGATTAAACGCCAGCGGTCAGGTTAATGGTAAAGATATCCCGGGTGCCGATATTTCACTTGGTGTGAATAACGATTTTAACGGTTCGGGCGCAACAAAAACTTCCGGTATGTTGAAAACAAAAATCAGTGCGACAATCGATTCTGTTTTAGCGAATGGAAATTTACTTATCAAAGGAAGCCGTAAAATTGTTATCAATGGAGAAGAACAAACAATTTTTATAAAAGGAATTGTCAGAACCTCTGACATAAATCCGGATAACTCAGTTTTATCATACAACATTTCCGAAGCAGAAATTAGTATAGAAGGAAGCGGAAGAATTGCTGATTCGCAGGGACCCGGCTGGTTAACAAAACTTTTTCACTGGTTATTTTAGGAAAAAAGATGAAGAAATTCTTAATCATAATATTACTGCTCTTTACTGCAAACCTATTTAGTCAGAGAATAAAAGACATCTCTTATCTCTCAGGAGAAAACTCGCAACAGATAATTGGTTACGGAATTGTTGTTGGTTTGGCAGGAACGGGGGATACTTACCGTACAAAATTTACAATGCAATCGATAACAAGTATGCTTAAGAGATTTGGTATAACCGTGCCGCAAACCGATCTGCGTACGAGAAACGTTGCAGCAGTCATGGTTACGGCTACGCTTAATCCGTATTTGAAAGAAGGAGCTAAGTTCGATGTGAATGTTTCTTCTATGGGTGATGCTACGAGTTTGCTCGGAGGTATTTTGTTGATGACGCCTCTTTCCTCGATGAATGGTGAAGTATACTCTTTTGCCCAGGGACCTGTTTCAATTGGTGGCTATGATTTCAGCACTCCAACCGGCGGAAGAATTGCAAAGAATCATTCGCTTGCCGGTAGAGTACCGGAAGGTGGAATTCTGCAGAAACCGATTTCACAAAATATTATAGGCACACAACAAGTAAACGTTTTGCTGAAAGAACCGGATATGACAACAGCTTTCAATATTGCAAATGCAATTAACTCACAGTTTGGTGATCAGACTGCGATAGCTGTAGATGCTTCCGAAGTTAAAGTAACAGTTCCAGCAGACAGGCAGCAAAACGTTGTCGGTTTTATTTCAGATCTTGAATCGATAACTGTTCAAACCGATAATACAGCTAAGGTTGTACTTAATGAAAGAACAGGAACAATCGTAGCCGGACAAAATGTAATTATAAAACCATGTACAATTTCTTACGGCAGCTTAAATATTATTATAAGATCGAACCCGATAATTTCTCAGCCGGGAGCTTTCTCAAACGGGACAACTGCAATCTATAACAACTTAGTTCCGACTGCGACAATAGATTCGACTAATACTGTTGCAATATCCGGCGCATCGAACGTGCAGGAAATTGCCGCAGCTTTGAATTCGTTAAAAGTTTCTCCGAAAGATATCATTGCGATCTTCCAGGCACTTAAAGAAGCGAATGCACTTGTAGGTGAATTAGTTGTACTCTGATGAATGAGATTCAATTAAAAATAACTCATCCGGGGGAACACTTCACAACCGAACAGATGCACGATCTTCAATCGAGATATTCTCCCCAGCAAAAAATCAAAATTGCTGAGGCTACGAAAGGCTTTGAAAGCTTATTAACATCGATGATGTTGAAAAGTATGAATCAAACAACCGGCGGGATGTTTGGAGAAGAAAGTCTTGGTGGAGATTATTACGATACGATATTCGAATCCGAGCTGGCTACTTATATGACACGAAGTAAAGGAATGGGAATTTCAGATTTGCTTTACAAAAAAATTACGGGAGAAGATATAAATACAGTTCCAACTTTAAAGGGATTAAATCAAATAAGAGATCTTAAAAATCTGAACATTAAACCGAAAGATTTAGACTCACCTTTAATCAATCCAACAGAATCATCTCTTAAACGGCTTGAAAATTATGGTCATTTCATCAGCGAGGCTTCACGGAAATTTCAGATCGATCAAAACCTGATAAAATCTGTGATTCTAACCGAGTCTGCCGGAAATGAGCAGGCACTTTCAAAAGCAAATGCAAAAGGCTTGATGCAGCTCATGGACGGAACGGCGGATCAGCTTGGTGTTAAAAACGTCTGGAATCCGAAGGAGAATATACTCGGTGGAACTAAATATTTATCCGATTTGCTTCGACAATATGATGGAGACATTAAACTTGCTTTAGCCGGATACAACGCCGGACCGGGCAATGTTGAGAAATTTAACGGAATTCCGCCATTCCCTGAAACTAAAAGTTATATCAGCAGGGTTTTGGGCTATTTAAAATATTTCAATAGCTAAGAATATGGAAAAAAATAAAATGCTGGTTCTGTTAGGGCAGCAGGATGAAAATCTTAAAGCCTTATTAAAAACCGTAACCAATAAACGCGATGCAATTGTTGCAAGCAATATTGCCGAAATTGAAAAGTTAACTTCCGATGAAGAGAAATTGCTGCGTACCATAAATCAGACAGAAAAAATGCGATTGGATCTTCTTGCTGGCTATGCAAAAGGTAATTCTTCCGAAATAAATTCATTTAACATCGATGAATATGTTCTGGCTATTTCAGGTGAATTGGATATTCGACAGCAGAAAGAATTTTCTAATCTACGATCGGAAATAAAAGACACAACTAAAAAGATAATGCAGGCAAATGATCAGGTAAAATATATAATTCTTCAATCACGATCTCTGATGAGTGATATCGTTTCTGCGATATTCAAAGACAGGACAAAATCATTGCTGGATGTAAAAGCCTAATATGATCAGCAATATATTCAATATTGCCGCTCGCTCTCTCGATGTTTACCGGAAAGCTCTCGATGTAACAGCGCATAATATTGCAAATGCCGATAATGAAAATTACACGAGACAAACAGCTAACATTTCTACTTCCTTTCCCGATAAAGTCTCCGGTTTAGTTTGGGGTTCCGGTGTTCAGATCGATAGTATTACAAGGATAAAAGATCAATTCATTGAAAGTCAGTACAGGAAAAACAGCGGAGAGAATTCTTTTTACAATAAACAATCTGATTTGCTTAGCAGGGTTGAACAGGTTTTTACCGAACCTTCGGAATATGGTTTATCGGATTTGATGACTTCGTTTTTTAACTCATGGGGTGAGCTGGCAGTAACACCAGATTCAACTAATTTAAGAGAAAATGTAGTAACCGCGGCGCAAAATATTTCTACCAGGGTTCAAACAATTAACCAGGATCTTGCAACAATAAAAGAAGATACATTCAATGAGTTCAATAGTAAGGTTCAAACGTTGAATAGCCTGTTATCTCAAATCCATGAACTGAATGTTAAAATTACACAGCAAGTTGGAACAGGGGCACAGCCCAATGATTTAATGGACAACAGGGACGCGCTTGTTAACCAGGTTACATCTATTGCGGATTCACAAGTTTACTATGACACAAAAGGATCGGTAAATATTTCGATTGGCGGAGTTCTCGCAGTCGATTTGTCTCAATCAATTCAATTTAGTGTTAAAAAAGAGAACGGCGATTTGAAGCTCACTACAGCAGCAGGACACATTCTGCAAAAAATAAAAGGTGGAGAGCTTGGAGCAATTTCGGATGTTTATTCATCAAAGATTCCTGACTATTTAGATAAGCTCGATAACATTGTCTCAACACTTTTTAACTCTGTTAACGGTATTCATTCAAAAGGCTATACGAATGAAATTCCGCCGCAGACAAATATTAATTTCTTCAGCAGTTACGAAGCAGGCTCTTTGAAAATTAACAGTGAAATACTCGACGATCCGTCAAAGATAGCTGTGTCAGCCGATGGAACAACGGGTAACGGCGATATCGCATTACAAATTGCCGACCTGAATAACAAGCAGCTAATAAACGGAAGTACACTTGTAGATAATTATTCTTCCCTTATTACAGGCGTTGGTAATGACAAATCTTCCTCAGATAGTTTATCTTATTCTTCAGGATTGGTTCTCCAGCAGTTGGATATTCAAAAATCTTCCGTCTCAGGGGTTTCACTCGATGAAGAAATGTCGAACGTAATAAAATTTCAACGGTCTTATGATGCTTCGGCAAAATTAATTGCAGTTGCAGATGAAATGCTTCAAACTTTAATGCAGATGGTTTAGAAAATGAGAATCACAGATTTAATGTCGGTTGATAATTATTTACTTAACATTAAACGTGTTAAGGAATCGCTATCAACGCTTCAATCTCAGATATCGAGTCAGAAGAAAATACAAAAGCCGTCTGATTCCCCTGACGGTACAGGCAAAATAATTCGTCTTCAGAATCAATTTAATACTTCGTCCGGTTACTCAAAGAATATTGAAAATGGTTTGTCATATATGAATGTAACCATCACATCGATGGAAAGTATTCAATCTTCTATAACAGATGTTTTGACGGCATTAGCAAACGCAAACAATGCAACCGTAACAGGTGGACTCGATGCATTTGCGGACCAGGTTAATAATGCTCTTGATGCAATTTTAAACGCAGCAAACGAAAAATTCAATGGAAAATATTTATTTGCCGGCACAGATTATTCAACGATGCCTTTCGGTTACAATTCGGATGGCAGTGCAATAGAAATTAAAGCCGGCAATATTTCCGGTGAACAGAAAATACAGATATCAAAAAATGTAACACAAAAAATTAATATTACCGGCGAAGAGGTTTTCGGTACGGTTGTAAAACAAACCGGTAACTTAGATTCCGGCGCAGTTGTAGGAAGTGTACAAACAAATCAAACCAGTGTTTACAGCGCAGATGGAACGGAATATACTTTTATTACAAATTACACTAAAACAGCAGCAAATACTTACGCACTTACTTATGATATACATGATAGCGGCGGCGCTTCTGTTTACTCTACTCCACCTTCTTCTCAACAGATAACGTTTAACTCCGCAACCGGCGAAATAAGCGGCATAAACGGAAAGCCGGCATCTTCATTAATCGTTGAAGCACCGTCGCATAATATTCAATTCAGTTTTAATTCCTCAAACATTAAAGAAACTGCAGGTGCTTCAAACTTAAGTTTTTCTGCAAACCAGCAGGTAGATATTTTCAACACACTTTTAACAATTAAGAACAAACTGCTCAATGGCGAACTTCCAACAGAAGAAGAAACTGCACGAGTGCAAAATTTCAATCAAAATATATTGAATAAAATTTCCAGTGCAGGAAACATTGTAAACAAACTTCAGGATACGCAGGATGTTCTTGAAAACCAGCAAAGTGTTATAACAGGTTTGCTGTCTGATGAACAGGACGTTGATGAAGCCAAAGCAATCCTGGAAATGCAAAACCTGGATTACATGCTGCAGGTAACATACCAGATTTCCTCGATGATTTTACCCAGATCCCTATTAGATTATTTATAATGAAAAAAGCAGGAACACTTTTCGGATTAATCTTAGGAATAGTTTCTATTTTCGGTGCCTTTTTGTTTGAAGGCGGAACCGTTAAAGCTCTCTTTTTACTTGCGCCGATTATAATTGTATTCGGTGGAACATTTGCGGCAACCATTATTGGTTTCAGTTTCGAACAGTTTTTGAATATATGGACGTTGATTAAGCTGGCATACTTTCCGCCCAGGTATGAACTTGAAAAGCTAACGGAAAGCATAGTCGATATGTCGATCAAATCGAGAAGGGAAGGATTGCTTTCACTCGATAAGGAATTAAAAAAAATAGATTATGTATTTCCTAAAAAATTAATCGGGTATGCTGTTGATGGTACGGATGCAGAATCGATAGAGAACATAGCGATGCTTGAAATGAAAGCAATGAAAGAACGGCACGATTCGAATATAGCCATCTTTACAAAAATGGGCGGTTACGCTCCTACGATGGGAATCCTGGGAACGGTGATGGCATTGATAGTTACACTTGCAAATGCCGGAGGTGAACCGAGTTCACTAATAAGAAATATTTCATCGGCTTTTATTGCAACGATGTGGGGAGTTTTCAGTGCTAATTTATTATGGTTTCCAATTGCAGATAAATTAAAAAAATGTCACATAGAAGAAAAAAATATGATGGAACTTTCTTTGGAAGGAGTACTGGCGTTGCAGAACGGGGAGATCCCTTCGGTGGTGAGAGCGAGACTGAACAGTATCTTACCGCAAAAACATCAAAGAAACGTTCTGCTCGCTTTAGGTTAGAGGAAGATCATTATGAAGAAGATTCGACAAGAGACAGGTACCTGCTTACTTATGCCGATCTTATAACCTTGCTTCTTGGTCTCTTCATTATTCTGTATGCTATATCGAACGTAGATATACTTAAATATAAAAAGATTAGTGCAGCACTTGGAGATGTGTTTGGTAACAAAGGCAATTTAGTTGGTCTGGAAAAGATAGATGTTACAAATCAGTTAACACCAAACGACAGGTTGAAAGAAGAATTGAACAGTTTGGTAACTGATATGAAATTAGATAACTCTGTCAGGTTCGAAGAAGATAAAAGAGGCGTTGTAATTCACATACTGGATAACCTGCTTTTTGCTTCTGCTAAAGCTGATTTGTCCGGGCAGTCTCGTTCGGTTTTACATCGTTTAGCAGAAATTCTTAAGAAGCTGCCAAACGATATAAGGATTGAAGGACATACTGATAATGTGCCGATAAGCTCGGATCAGTTTCCTTCTAACTGGCATTTATCAGTAAGTCGTGCTTTGAATACGGCGTACTATTTGGTTTCGGTAGAGAATCTTCTTCCGGATAAAATTTCAATTGTGGGTTATGCTGAGTATAAACCGATCGATACGAATGCTTCGCCGGAAGGCAGAAGCAATAACAGAAGGGTTGATATAGTAGTAATAAATAATAATTAGAAAATGAAAATTAATACATCACATTTTGGAGAACTGGAATTCGGAGAGGACAGGATAATCAGGTTTGCTGAAGGTATACTTGGATTTGAAGAACTAAAAGAATACCTGCTGTTAAAATCGGATGATGAAATTTTTTACTGGCTTACTTCTATTGAAAAACCTGAAATTGTTTTTCCGCTTATTGCAATCAGGCTTATCGATTCGGAATATATAGAAAAGCCGGAAAGTGAAGCATTTGGAATTGTAAAGCTCGATACCGATCCATCTAACATAACAGTGAATCTGAAAGCCCCGGTTTATATTAACCAGGAAATGAAAGTAGGAGTTCAGACAATACTCGATGCAGATAAGTATCCGATTTCTTACAGCTTGTTTACAGAAGAAACGGATTAGCAATGCTGATATTAACAAGAAAACTGAATGAAGAAATTGTAATCGATTCGAATGTTAGAATAAAAATTCTTGCTTTAAATGATAACCAGTTAAAAATAGGAATCGAAGCTCCGCAGAATGTAAAAATTTTCCGTGGCGAGCTTTACGATAAAATAGTCCGGGAAATGGAAGAAGCAATTAAGAAAAGCAGTGAACCGGTTGAAAGAATATCTAAACTAAAAGTAAACAGGATTAAATCGATAAAATGAATTTCCGAAAAATAAAAATATTGATCGTCGATGACTCAGACATAATGTTGAAAATTATGCACGAGTACTTCAGAGTTTATGATGTCATTATTGAAACGAGTATTAACGGACTCGATGGCATCAAGAAGGCAAAAGAAATTAAGCCTGATCTCATTTTACTCGATCTGCTAATGCCGAACTTCGATGGATTGAAAATGCTTCAGGTTGTAAAACTTTTGGATGAACTTAAACACATTCCCGTTATTGTGATAAGTGCGAACACTGATAAAGCGAATGTTCTCTCCGCAATAGAATCCGGTGCAGACCAGGTACTTGCAAAACCTGTGAAAAAAGATATGCTCATTTCTGCAGTGGAAAAAGCTATCGGAACGACGTTGAACTTCAAACCGGACCTCGGAAATGACATAATTGAGGAAACTGACGACGAGCTGAAAGAACATTTAATAAAATCCTTCGTTACAAAATTCAAGAGCGAAAAAAAGGAAGTGGATGAATTTCTTTTTAACAAGGATATTAATGGACTTAAAAATTTTGCGCACAATACAAAATCAATTGCTCAGACAATAGGTCATCCCCAACTGTTAAACATAAATGCAGAGGTTGAAAACCTGCTGGAAAAACCGGTTGTAAACTGGCAGTTAATTAAAATTAAATTCAACCAGGTTTATGCAATAATCAGGGATATAGAAAATTCATTAGCAGTATGGAAAAATTAGTATGTTCGTAATAATCGGGTTTGCTGTTGTCGCTTTATCAATACTGGTAGGTTTTATCATAGCCGGCGGAGATGTAATCCTGCTTCTTCAATGGGCGGAGTTTCTTATTATTGTTGGTGCGGCAGCGGGTAGCGTACTTATATCAGCACCACCATCGTTGTTAAAAAAAATTGCTGCCTCCATTCCAAAGGCAATCAAACCCGATCATTACAGCAAAAAGGATTATCTCGAACTATTAAAGTCATTTAACGATCTTTTCTTAGTTGCTCAGAGGGATGGGTTGTTGGCAATTGAAAAGCATGTTGAAAATCCCGAAGAGAGCGAAATCCTATCTCAAAGCAAATCATTTATGAAGAATGAAATTGCTAAAAATTTATTTGCCGATACGATGAAAGTTATGCTTTCTGGTGGAGTTCCTCCTCACGAACTTGAGAGTCTCATAGATACGGAAATAGAAACATTTGAAATAGAATCAAAACCAATTGCATCTACACTTTCCAAAGTAGCAGATGCAATGCCGGGTTTAGGAATTGTTGCTGCAGTTCTTGGCATTATCGTTACAATGGCTTCAATCAACGAAGGCGCGGAAACCGTTGGTCATCATGTTGCGGCGGCTTTGGTTGGAACTTTTCTTGGAGTTCTTCTTTCTTACGGGTTTATTAATCCTCTTGCAACAAATATAGAGCACGAGCTTGAAAATCAAATTCGTTATTTAGAAACAGTGAAATCTTGCATAGTAGCATTTGCAAAAGGAAATCCGCCTATCATTGCTGTTGAAATTGCGAGACGGACCATCTTTTCGGATGAAAGACCGACTTTCACTGAACTCGAAAATTATATGAGAGGGAAAACGGAATAAGAATGCCGGACGAACCCGAACAACGACCTGTAATAATTAAAAAGATTAAAAAAGCACACGGCGGTCATGGCGGTGCCTGGAAGGTAGCGTATGCAGATTTTGTTACGGCTATGATGGCTTTGTTTATCGTTCTTTGGGTCATGGGTCAGGATCAGGAAGTGATAGAAGCTGTGGCAAGTTATTTTAAAGATCCTATTGGATTCTCAAGTAAATCCAGCCAGTTTTTAGAAGGCAACAATAAAAATTTAGTAAGCCCTTCGGTTGAAGATGTTAAGCAGTCGAAAGAAAAGGAAGAGCAAGAACTTAAAGACATGGGTAAGGAGATAATAAACGAGTTAAAAGCCGATCCTGCCTTTAAAGAATTGCTTGATCAGATAGAAGTTAAAATGGTTAAAGAAGGATTAAGAATAGAGTTAATCGATACGGATAAAGATTTATTCTTTGAAATAGGAACGACCAAACTGAATCATAAAGCGGAATTATTTCTTGAGAAGATAGGCAAGAACCTCGCAAAATTACCGAACAAAATTGTGGTGGAAGGGCATACGGATTCGCGAAAATATAACGGTGATGGAAGCGGTTATTCAAACTTCGAGTTAAGTACCGAAAGAGCTAATTCCGCGAGACGCGCTTTATTATTAGGCGGACTTCCTGAAGCACAATTTGAAGAGGTACGAGGTTATGCCGATCGAATTCTAAAGGATAAAAACGATCCATATAGCTCAATTAACCGTAGAATCAGCATAATAATAAAATACGTCAACAACGATGAACAGGTCGAACCATCGCCCGGAATCAATAATTAGCCATAAAATTTATGGTGTAAATTTTTATTTTCCGGATCACAAAATGACAAAATAATATTCTGTACTCTTGTTATCTTTAAATTAATAAATGGAAAGGTTAAGTTTTTTTTGAATGGATTGCGGGGATATTAAAGATTTCCCCCTGATAAACTTTTGATACAGATGGGTAAAATATCAAACGAAAATATTAAAGCCGACCTGGATAAAGTACTTGTTGTTGAGGATGAAAAGTATACACGCCTGATAATTGAAAAGCTTCTGAAGAAAAATAATTATGAAGTGTACACAGCTACAAATGGAAGGGATGCCCTCGATGTAGTTGATGAGATAAAACCGAAATTAATTATTGCGGACTGGAATATGCCGGTATTGAACGGGATCGATCTTTGTAAAACCGTTAAGCGGAACAATAAGTTAAAAAGCATATACTTTATTCTTTTTACAGCTAAAATTTCTTTGGAAGACCGGGTTGAGGGGTTGGATTCCGGTGCCGACGATTTTATGATTAAACCAACCGAAAACGAAGAGCTGCTTGCTCGTGTTCGTACCGGCATTCGTATCGTAAACTTTCAAAGTGAAATAACTAAAATAGAGCATGATAAGGCGATAATTGAAATGGCTTGCACAATCGGTCATCAAATGAGTAATCCGTTAAATAGTTTGATTTTTTCATTGAAAAGTTTGCAGGACAAATTAAACAGCAGAGAAACGAAACGGCTGAATGAAGAAATGAACCTTGTAAAATTATCGATAGAAAAAATTCAAATATTGACTAATGAATTGATTAAACTTGAAAAACCCGAAATGACTGATTATAACTCCGGTTTAAAAATGTTGAAAATAGATTAAATTCATTCTGTTTAGACTCCCGCTTAATTTTTTTTCAAATTTATCCGATAATAATATCAGGTGTCCTGATATGCTTAATAAAATCAGAAATATTGAGCCCGGAGCGGACTATAACAGATCGGGTAAATATAAAGGCTATGAAAATTCTTCAAGGATAATCGACTCTTCACTAATCAGCATTTCCGATTCAAAAGAATTTTCTCCGGCATTGGCTTTCCTTGCCAGGATAAAATGGAGGCTTACTAATATAAAATTTATTGATAAAGACAGGATCACTCTCACCCTCAATATTAAAAATTATGAAATTTCAACAGTGCTTGATTTGGTTAATCTTTCGGCGACGGAAGAGATCACTTATAATATTGTGAGTAAACTTGAGGTGGATGGTTCGGAAAAGAAATATCTGGCAAAAATTAATAGTCTCGTTTTTTATAATAACGGTTTAGATGAGTCATTCCAGGTGAACCTGGAACCGATGGATACATTGTTTGAACGATTCGCTTCTCTAAGAATCAATTCAGAACTCAGGCAATCGGATACAACTTTGATTAAAAATTTAGTTGAGGACATTAAAAAAGAACTTGGGGAATTATTTGGTTATATAAATAAAATTTTCCTAATTTTTACAAGGAAACTCCTTCAATTACAAAACGTTGGTGTTTTAGAATCAAAGAATGATGTTGGTGAACTTATAACTCTCATCAGTATTACTTCTACTTCAATCTAGGAGAATTTTATAAAGTTCGACGGATGCCCGATATTCATAAGGATGATGTCCTGCTTATTGTAGACTGCCAGGGAAATATTTTATTCCCGGATTCGAAATCAGCCATTCTTAATAAGTTTGGTAAGGCGAAAAATCTTGCCGAACTGAATTTTGAGCCGCAGCTTTCTTACCTTCTGGAAAATTATAAATCCTCCGGCAACAACAATTCAATTCATCAGGTTAAGCAGAATGTTTTCTGTAAAAAGGAAAATAAAAAATATGATGTAATTATAAGAAAGACTACGGGAGAGAATCCTCAAAATTATTCGATCGAAATTCATTCGCCGCCGTCTTCCGGCGATTTTAATTTAAGCACACATGATTTTCAAAAATCTATGAACACAAATGATCAATTCCTTATTGTAACAAACGGAACCGGATTGATTGTGTATTGCACCGACATTGTTAAACGTAGTTTTCAAAACGGGATAAAAAATTTAAAAGGTAGAAAATTAATTGATATAATAGATAAATTTCTTCAACCCGCTGAAAGAGAAAATTTAAAAGCATCGATATTCGACGGCAGAGCGTGGAAAATTGATATTCAAATAAAAGAAGAAAAGGAAAAATTGATTAGCCTAAACTCGGTTCCGGTTTATAACGAAGATAAACGTATAAAGAACTTTTTGGTTTTTGGTAATGATGTAACTCACCTATTTAAAGAAAGATCTGCATACGAAAGAGTTACTAAGCTTACCAAAGCGATAATAGATAACATCCCGGGATTGATCGCTGTTTTTAGAGATAGAGACGACACTATAGTTCTTGGTGAGGCAAATGAGAAATTCCTGGAGACATTTAAGCTTCAGAGAAGTCTGGTAATGAACAGGGATATTAATACGATCTTCCAATCCGGTTTTCTAAAGCTTCTTCATAAAGTAATTGATTCGGCATTTATTAAAGATTATGCTTATTTCGAATTCACCAACAAGGAGGAAACATCTATTAGTTACGGAGCTAAAATTGTTTGCATAAAGGATATAATAGAAAATGGAAAATTCTTTATCCTGAATATGAGGGATTTGACTAACATATTAGAATATGAGAAACAGTTAAAAAGTGATTTTGAAAAAGAAACATATCTAAGTAAGCTAAAATCATCTTTCCTTGTAAACATGGCTCTTGAAATAAGAACACCTTTCAACTCGATAATGGCGTACTCGGATTTGATCGATCAATATATAAATGAAGGGGACAACGATTCGGTAAGAGAATTGTTGGATTCGACAAAACATATATTGAGTAGGATTTTCAAATTATTTAATAACGTAACTGAAGTTGCACAAATTGAATCCGGTGATGTTCATCTGAAAAATGATATTCTGAATTGTAATGAAGTTGTAAGAATAGCCTACGTTAAAATGAAGGAAGAAGTATTACAAAAGAATCTCGATTTTGAAATCGATTTGTATTCCGAAAAATTAATTATCAAAGCTGACTGGGCAAAGATTGAACACATTATAATGCTGCTTCTCGAAAACTCAATTAAATATTCTTCGAAGGGTAAAATAACATTGGGGACAGATAAGAAAAATGATTCTGCAGTAATAACGATTCTGGATACCGGGAAAGGTATTAGCGATGAAGATTTAATACAGATGACTAAAGCGTTTAATGTTCAGGAGGATGAGGTGGGCAGCTTGC
>Ga0210133_1000509_pt1 | contig 13489 bp, 7 predicted proteins | sample Joice_ThreeSqC_D_2_FD_184874 | JGI IMG/M metagenome (GOLD analysis project Ga0210133, IMG submission 184874) | Wetland microbial communities from San Francisco Bay, California, USA, that impact long-term carbon sequestration - Joice_ThreeSqC_D1... | ecosystem: Environmental > Aquatic > Marine >...
AATTCTCGCATCCCTTGCAATCCTGGTAATGCCTAACTCCCCTGCGTTATGGGTTGCAGCAGGAATGCTCTGGATAATGGATGCATCTATAAATATTTCGATGGAACCATTCAGAGCATTTGTAGGTGATATGCTTCCTTCCGAACAGCGAACTGCAGGTTTCGCCATGCAAAGCTTTTTCATCGGAACAGGTGCTGTTGTTGCTTCTGCTTTGCCATATATGATGACAAACTGGTTTGGAATTTCAAACGTTGCGCCTGAAGGAATAATCCCGGATTCAGTGAAGTATTCATTTTATATTGGCGGTGCGGTTTTTTTATTAGCAGTTGCATTTACAGTTTTAAGTACTAAAGAATATTCTCCCGAAGAGTTAAAAAAGTTTGAAGAAGAAAAAGATGATTCCGGTGCAATGGCAGAGATTAGGTCCGCACGTAAACAGGTGACAGCTAATAAGTTTTTAAAAGATGGAATGATCTGGCTGATTGCCGGTGTTGTAATTTCACTTATTCTTGCTTTTGTTTTAAAGGAAGATGATTACGGTTTGTACGTTCTATTTGTAGGTGCTATTATTTTCGGTTTGCTGCAACTTATCGCTTCCAAACTAACAAAAAACGGAAGTATAAAAAACGGTTTTGTTGTTGTGTTGAACGATCTTTACAACATGCCAAAAACCATGAAGCAGTTAGCTTACGTACAATTCTTTTCATGGTTTGCACTTTTTGCAATGTGGATTTACACAACACCCGCAGTTACACATCACATTTACGGAACAACCGATCCCACTTCTTATCTTTATAATGAAGGCGCAGATTGGGTTGGAGTTTTGATGGCTGTTTACAACGGCTTTGCTGCTGTTATGGCTTTTGTATTAGTCTGGCTGGCAAAAAGAACGAGTCGTAAAACTGTGCATGTGATAAGTCTTGTTGCAGGCGGTTTGGGATTAGCTTCGTTTTATGTTTTCAAAAATCCCGATCTTCTCATAATTTCCGAATTAGGAATTGGTTTAGCCTGGGCTTCGATACTTGCAATGCCTTATGCAATTTTAGCAGGTTCTCTCCCTCCGGAAAAAATGGGAGTTTATATGGGAATATTTAATTTCTTTATCGTCATTCCCCAAATTACTGCTGCAAGTGTTCTCGGCTTTTTCACAAGAACAGTTTTTAATCATGAAGCAATTTACACATTAATTCTCGGCGGTGTCTCGATGATTCTTGCTGGGCTGCTAACTCTTAAAGTTGATGATGTGGATGAGGTTAGATAAAATTGTTTTTATCGGCTTATTGGCAGGTTTGATTTTACATATTCAAATCTGTACTTTTGATCAACAAAAGTGATTAAAGCAATGACACAAATTATTATTTCTTCTTCTGACTCAAATAAGCAGGATATAGTTAATAAGTTGGTTTCCGGTGCATTAGAACGCGAACGCCGGATTTTACAATCTGCGATTGAAAAGACTCAACTCAACCTAACTGCATTCGAAGAAAAATATTCGAAGTCTTCAGCGCAATTTTTTGAGGACTACAAGCAAGGAACTGCTGGTGATTCTGACGACACAATAGACTGGGCTGGAGAATATCAAATTTACCTGGATTTGAAAAACAAGCTTGATTCGTTAGAGGATATTGTAGTTGAACATAAGTGAATATTTTTCTCATATTCGTAATCAGTTTTCTACATTTCCTTTTACTGGATCGATTCAAATTACAGAGGATATTCGTACATCGAGTGAAGGTTTTATAAAAGGAAACATTTCTTTTGTAGACGGCTCGGAGTTAAGTTTTCGCGAGTATGTTTCAACTGAAAGTGAACCTCCCAAAAGGTATTCTTATTCTTTTCATTATTCCAAAAACCAATCGCTCATTTTCCGTTACGACAATGCTCCACATCATAAAGAAATATCTTCGTTTCCACATCACAAGCATTTGAAAGAAAACGAGGTTCTCCCCTGCTCAATTCCAACCATTGAGACAATCCTGACTGAGATCAAGAATATTATTGCATCCCAGTAAAAACTAGAAAGACTACACCTTTTATTTACCAAGTTATTAATCCTGTTTTCTTCATTGTAATTTCTTAGATTGCCATTGTAAGTGTTCTCGGCTTTTTTATGCGAACGGTTTTCAATCACGAAGCAATTTATACATTAATTCTCGGTGGAGTCTCGATGATTCTTGCAGGATTGTTAACTCTTAAAGTTGATGATGTGTATGAGGTGAAAACCTAAAGTCTTTATAAGCCAAAATATTTTACATTATTGAAATGAACCTAATTATGAATGAACTTGTATATAATATCAAAAAGATTTGTTAAAATATGTGTAAACTAATCCCATTAACTATTGATTAGAAGTAAGGGTATGAAAAAGAAAAAATCATGGAGAGAAAAACTAGGAATTTTATTAATTATCACAGGTACCATAATTTTTATATTCTACATTGTCGGATTAATTTATAGTGGGTATTTAAATACAACCTTCTTGATTGACACTGAAACATCCGCAAACATAGGTGGTTTTATTGGAGGGGTAGCAGGTAGTATGTGGGCAATAGGTGGAATATTATTTTTATATGAAACTCTTAATTTCCAAAGAAATGAATTTGAAGAAACTAATAAGAACAATATTTTCAATCAAAAAGAAGTCACTTTTTTTAGATTTTTGAAACAGTTGAATGTGCTAATAAGTTTTTTATCTGGTGAGTTAACAGTCGAAGGTCATAAACAAACGTATACCGGTAGGTCCTATCTTCACAATGTATATGAATTATTTAGAATAAATCATAGTACAAAAGTAGGTTCAGCAAAGATGAATTGGGGAATAAGGGAATCAGTAAAAAAAATTAGGGAAAGAAAAGAAGACAATGTTTCAATGAATTTTGATGATATTGATTTAAATGATATTAAACGTATAATTATTAATACATACGAATCATTTTATGAAGAATACCATTATAATTTAGGACATTACTTTCGTTTTGTATATAACATCGTTAAGTATATAATCGATAACTTTAAAGAAGAGGAAGACCGATTAAAATACGCTGGAATACTACAAGCTCAACTTTCAAATGATGAACTGGGATTATTGTTTTTTAATTGTCTCTCAAAGTATGGTTTAAACTCAAGAAAGAAACTTCAATTCCACGAATGGGTTGACAAATATCAATTATTACAGAATATTGATGAACAAAGTATTTTCGACGCTAAATATGTAGATTTTTACCCTAATACCAAATTCAGGTTTATAGAAATAAAAAATAATAATTTAAACTTATAGACTCCATACCTCAGTGATTGTTTTAGTATTCTTCTAAATAACAATTACTAATCTGTTATCATATTTTTGTCTTAAACACCTATAACAAAATGTAAACAATAAATTTAATTGAGGGAAAAATGTACAATCCAAAACTTCATTCACCCCATGAGATAAAGAGGAAATACAAATGAAATATTTTTATGTGTATGTTCTTCAATCAGAAAAAGACAATCAGTTTTATACTGGTTATACTCACAATGTAAATCAACGTATTGCACAACACAACGCAGGAAAGGTTCAATCGACCAAAAACAGAATGCCTCTGCAATTAATCTATTGGGAAGGATGCTTGAATCAAAAGGATGCCCTACACCGTGAAAAATATCTAAAAGCTGCCTGGGGAAAACGTTATCTGAAAACCAGATTAAAAAATTATCTCACGGGGTAAATGGGAATTGGATGAATACTACAAATAATAAAATTATAATCGTAAACGTAGGGACGACCCGCCGGGTCGCCCGAGCCCAGGATAACAAGCAAAGGGCGATTCAACGAATCGCCCCTACAATACACCCAAACATTGGAAATTTAATTCCTTAAAAGTTATATTTTACCTTGGTAATGATGATATTAACCAAACAGAGGTTACGTATGATTAATTACATTCACACTACACAAAAAAAGGGTGATAAAATGAAAACTATTTTTACTAACCGAACAGCGCTATTTTTTATTCTTGCCTTCTTTATTTCATCGGGATTTTCTTACTCCCAATTCAATAATTACAAAGGAAAATTCGGACTCAACCTGAACGTACTCGTTCCGGACACTGAATTTGATAAGGACTTAAGACCTTCAGACGCACCGTTCAAATTTTCTTTTCTTGGCAGAACCTTTGTAAGATTTGAACTAATCACAAACGTAATTGAAACAGAAGTTGGGGCAGGATTCGGAAGACTATCCGGCGTTGATACAAACAATAAAAACTGGTGGACGTACATTATTCCGTTAGATCTCAGATTCATTGTCAGTCCATTTAAGATGGATGTATGGAATCCCTATCTATACGGCGGCGGCGGAATGATGTATTATAAGAACGATAAAAAACCATCAATTCCATCTCCACAAGATGTAAAAGAGTCCGGCTGGACAGGCGTCTTCCCCGTTGGCGCTGGAATTGAGATCGGATTATCAGAATCAATTGTTCTTGATTTTTCCGGCGGTTACACATTTACCTTAAGCGATGATTTAAATGGTTATAGTAATAAGGATGTGGCTAATTCAGATAAACGCAACGATGGGTATTACAACATAGGTGTTGCATTAACCTTCGTAAGCGGTGCCGGTTCGTCGGATAATGACCTGGATGGATTAACATTGGACGAAGAAAGACAAATGGGTACCGATCCTGATAATCCGGACTCGGATAGTGATGGACTAACGGACGGTAAAGAAGTGAAGAAGCATATAACAAACCCACTAAAACCTGATAGTGATGGCGATGGTATAGATGATGGAGAAGAAGTAACTAAATACAAAACCAATCCGTTAAGTGTTGATTCCGATCTCGATGATCTGACTGATGGAAAAGAGGTGCTTATTTATAAAACCGATCCTCTTAATAATGATTCCGACGATGATGGATTGCTGGACGGTGAGGAGATAAATAAGTATAAAACTAATCCACTTAAGGATGATACCGATGCAGATCTATTAAAAGACGGTGAAGAGGTAAACCAGTTTGAAACTAATCCGCTTAAACAGGATTCCGATTTCGATGGATTATTCGATGGTGAGGAATTAAATAATTATAAAACTAATCCGTTAAGTAAGGATACCGATGGCGGAACGGTAGATGATTTTACAGAAATACAACGCGGTACGAATCCACTCGACCCGGAAGATGATGTTATTAAAATTAATGTACCGATTGTTCTCGATGGAATTACATTCGAAACAGGTAAAGCCGATATCACACCTGAGTCTGAAGTAGTTCTGCAGAGCGCTCTTAAAACTCTTAAAACTTATCCAGATATAATTGTTGAAATAAGCGGGCACACCGATGATGTGGGAAGTAATGCAACCAATAAAAAGCTTTCTCAAAGACGCGCCGATGCAGTGAGGTTCTGGCTTATCAGTAAAGGAATTGCGTCTGAAAGAATAGTTGCAATTGGTTATGGTGAAGATTACCCGGTTGTACCTAACAATTCAGATGAGAATAGGAGAATCAACAGGAGAATAGAATTCAAAAGAATTAAGTAACCGATACATTCTGTTCATAAAATTATTCAAATGCCTTTGCACAATTTTGCAGAGGCATTTTTATTTGTGACGGCTTAATGTTACAATTTGTGATATTTTACAAACCCGCCTAAACATTTTCATATCTCTGCCGATAATTAGTTATGATATTGTACCTTTTTTATAATTCTATCAAATAATTTTCGTAAAAGGGTGAATATGGAAGAGAATTCTGTTACTACAACACTAACTGCCGAACAAACATTAGAACGTTTAAATAATGTTACAAACCTCCCCGCCATTCCCAAAGTTCTTCAGGAGATTTCTCAATTATTTAATTCACCGGATATCTCGGTTAAAAAAATATCCGGCTTAGTCGGGAAAGATCAATCCCTTACATTAAAGGTTCTGTCAATAGCAAACTCACCATTATATGGACTGCGAAGAAATGTAACTTCGATTGAAAATGCGATTTTGGTGCTCGGTATCCATGAAATAAAATCTATAGTCACTTCACTTAAAATGACATCGACAATAAAAATAAAATCGGATAAATTTTTCGATCCGAATAAATTCTGGCATCATTCTATGGTTGTAGGAATTCTGGCTCAAAGAATGTCTAAAGATCTGGGCTTCAACTTTGAAGGAGATGGTTTTGTTGCGGGTATGCTTCATGATATGGGTATACTTGTAATTCATGAATTCCTTCCTGATGAATATAAAAAGATCATCGATTTTTCCGAAGCAAACAATACAAATTTTCTTGAAGCAGAATATAACATTCTCGGTTTATCTCACCAGGAAATCGGTGAGTTCTTATCTGCTAAATGGTCTCTTCCAACAGTTTTTACAGATGCGTTACAATATCATCATCAGCCCAATTGCTCACTTGAAAATAACTATCTAACATCTATATTACACATTGCAGATTATGTAACGAGCATTTATGATGTAACGAATGTAATCTGGGATGAAGATTTTAATCTTGATTATTCAGTAATGGAGTTATTGAACTTTTTATCTCCCGATGAATTCGAAGCCTTTGTAGAAGCTTATAGGGAAGATTCAATAGAAGCAGCTAAATCGCATGTTGTGTAATGAAAACTAATTTCTCTTTGTCCTTTATTTTGTAATTACTTGAGGATAATCATCTTTTTTATTTTAATAAAATCTCCCGACTTAATTCTATAAAAGTAAATACCGCTTGATAAATTATTCGCATTTAGTTCAACCTCATAGTATCCTGCAACTTGTTCTTCATTTACAAGAGTAGCTACTTCCCTTCCCAATACATCATAGACTTTTAACTCAACCTTGTTTGTAACAGGTAAAACGTATCTTATTTTAGTTATAGGATTAAATGGATTTGGATAATTCTGAGAAAGAGAATAGGAAACAGGCACGAGTTTATCATCTGTTACATCACTGATCATTTTATTACTGTCGGAAGGTGTTGGGTTTTCAAAATATCTCCAATTATCAAAACCATCGGGATATCTTCCGTAAGAAATATTTGTTTCCTGTTCAGAGTAAGTAAGTGAATCTATAAACATGGTATCACTCTCAAGCACCTGTACTAACCCTATTTCTTCACCTTCATTATCCAATTTAAAGTTTAGATGAAGTATTCCTTGCGTGGTTTCATCATCTGCCCAAAGCAATAAATGACCCTTTGCAGGAATAGTTGTTTCTTCTTCAGAATAAAAAGGGATCCGATATTTATATGGATTATCTAAATTATCCGTTATATAAAGCCCGGCGGTGTTTATCGGGAAATCGTTATTATTAAACAGTTCAATCCAATCGTCATAATCTCCGTTTTCATCCGTATTGATATTATCATTGCTTGCAAGAAACTCATTTATAAAAACATTATTAACCTGATACGAATAGTTTGGTCTTCCCGGTGTTCCACCTTCAACATAACTGCTGCGCCAATTGTGAGACACCATATTTTCAAGAGAAATGTTTTGCAACTCTAACGATGGTCCGTGTCCATCCGGCTCACTTGCCCACCGGTATTTGCTGTCGTAATTAACAAAGTCGAGCACATTACTTTCGTCATCAACTAACAAAAGATTTCCTTTGTTGTTTTGAAGCTTGCCGCTTTCCCATTGAAAGACTGTGTAACCATTACCTTCATAAAGGCTTTTATCTTTAGCCAGAATGAAATACTCACCGGAAGCTATTACTTCATTTTCAAATTGGTATGAGATATCTCCACTCATTTTAAAATCACCAATATTGAGAGAAGAGTTACCGGCATTTACCATTTCAACGAATTGGTAATTTTCACCATTCACCGGATTATAGTGTATCTCATTAATTATAAGATTCGTCTGTTGATATTGATCGAACGGGTACGCACCGATATCTGCTATTGTTCCATCCGGATCGTACGGCAAAGAAGGATCGCCGGTGTTAATTGCAGGAGAACCATAAGATAAATACAAATTATTAATGAAGCGTGGATCGGCATAAATGTTTTGCATCCCAACAAGATCATTTGTGTTTGAAAGAGAATAAGAAACATTAGCAGTAGATAGCTCATCAACAAACACAGAAGAGCTTCTGCTGTTTGCAATGATGCAATTTACAACATCGGCATTACCGCCTCCGTGACCAACATTCTTTTCAAAGCTTGCGATACCGTAACGATTTGCATAAAATGTGTTTTGTTCGATGTATCCGTAAGAAAAATAATCTTTAATACCGATTCCCATATCGCAGTTGGAAATAATATTTCTTTTTAGAGTTGCAGTTGAGCCGCCGCCGATCGACACACCTTTATCGTTAATATTGAAGATGATGTTGTTCTCAATAACTATATTTTGCGCATCTTCACCAAGATCGATAGCATCGCTGTTGGAGCCGTAAATATTGTAAATTTTATTTCCCCTGATGATTCCTGATTTTACATGATCCAAATCGATCCCATCGGAATCAAATTCGTTATTACCTAACAAATCACAATTCTCAACGAGCACGAAGTCTGCATTCTTTACATTTATCAAATCACCGGATGATTCCGTGTAAAGAGCAGAATTTTTAATAGCAACATTACCATACTGTAAAAATACCGGCGCTTTTACATCTTCAACTGAAATTCCTTCCAAAGTAAGATTAGAATTAAAAGACGAGATAGCCGCTTTATCCCGTGTAAAATCTATTCCTGTTGTTGCTTTTTTAATATGCAGATCTTTTATTACAGAAGAGTCCGTTGCATTAACAACACATAGTGCTCCCCAGTTTTGAGAATTTTCATTCGGTGTAATAACAACAGGATTTACTTCTGTTCCTTCAACAATAATTTTTCCGTAAACAATGATGCTAGCATTTTCCGGCATCCTGATTTCAACTCCGCTTTCTACTGTTAAAACAATACTTGAATCTACTGTAACGTTACCGGCAGCGTAATAGGGAGAGTTAGCTTGTAGAAGTGTTGTATTGGTTGATATAACGGAAGGTATAATATTTATAGAAACAGGTTCAAACTGAGCTGTAATAGTCATAGTATCTTCTGTAACAGTAAATGAAGTTGGATTTTCATATTCATCAGCAACGCCTATCCATTTTACAAACCTGTAACCGACTTCCGGTATAGCTTTAAGTGTGATTGGAACATCTTTAAAATATGTCCCGCTATTATTCTCTTTAATAAGATCGACATCATTAACCAGCACCGATCCCATATTTTGATCTTCAATACTTACAGTAATACCGGATGTACCCGACAATCCAAAAAAATCTTCTATGTGCTGGCGTTGATATATGTATCGATGCCTTGCAAAGTCTTTCATCACTTCAACATTATTTAACCATGCTGCATAATCGGGGATGGGATACCCGTAGTAGTACTCGCCGTTACGCCATCTTGTTATGTGCCGAGGCATTTCCTGGCTTATATTATTTTGAAGTTGATTTATCTTTGCTAAAAGTGAATCAGGATAAAAAATAGAATTCAGATAGCTGGAAAAACGCTGTATAAATTTTGTTTTGAATTCATCATTTGTAAGAAGCTTCCTAAAAATAAGAGTAGACCATGCAGGCGGAACGAAAGGATCGCCAATATTTGTTGAAGTTGCAAATTTTAATGTATTGTTGCTGTAACCGATAGAACGTTGATTCGGCATACCGAAACCGTAATCGAGATCGTGTAAAATCCAGCGCCATTTTGCTCCATCCTCCCTTTCACGCCACATTCTTACATTCTGATCTAACCAGAAAACATTATCAAAGAATATTTCACTTAACTGGTAATTAATGTATTCATCGATATCCATCCAGCTTTCAACATACCTGTAATTTTGCTCAACTGTTAAATCTGTTGTTTGCAAATAGCTATAAAATGCGTTGTAATTATCTGCATCGCCCTCCATTACCTCGGGAGCCGGACTTTGGTTATATTCTAACAAATCAATGTTATCTGGATTAACATTATGAAGCGAGAAAATATAATTCTCATCAATCTTATCCCTGATGTTATAAATTCCCCAGTAAGATCCATTAAGAAATACCGTGACTGGAGTATAAGCCTGGCAATCAATATCTATCTTATTTATCAACAGGCTGTGTTGTAATGCATCACGAAAAAAAGTGCTTCGATTATCGGGAACTCCGGAGTTACGCAAATAAAGCGAAGTGAATACATTTAATTCCCTCTGCCGAAAAATACGATAATTGATTTCATCCGTTCCAAGCCTGTCATCTGTTTCTATCGTAAATGATTTTTGAGGATAAAATAAAGATGCTTGTCCCGTTAATCTTACTCCGGCATTTAGTCTAAAACCCGAAGCACCCCCAGTCTCAAAAAATTCAAAGCTTACCGGGATTTCTCTTTCCTTAAAGTTATTCTCATAAATACCATAATTTTCATCCCAGAAAACATCCGGTTGAACAGCAATAGAAATAACAGGAAGAGAAAAGTTTTCATCGATAAAATAAGTTTTTGTAATGATGTTTCCCGGTAGTTTATTTTGCTCGAATACTCTTACACTAAGTACAGTGTTTTGATCTACAAAAATAGGATTCAGATATAATCCCGATGAACTTGTCGGCTTGGAACCATCCAGGGTATATCGAATAGAAGCGCCGGTATTAACCGGTGTTATTGAGACCGATTGGCTGCCGTTATAGAATCCACTTTCCAACGATATTACGGGATCAGCAGAATATTCTGTATTTAATATTCCCGTTGTTGTATTCCATGCTGATGCGGTAGGTTCTCCAAAATAAAACCAGTTTACCGATCCATCCGGTTTACGTCCTCTTGAAACATCCTGTTCCTGGAAACCATACGAAACAGAATCTACAAGTACACCATCGGAATTAAACAAAGCAATCTCTTCCCCCGCACGGTCTAAGCTAAAATTAAGATGGTAGTATTGTGTGGTGAAATAGTCGTAAGGATAATAATCTCTTCTGTAAGTATGTCCCGGGATATCATCGTATCCATCAGCCCAAAATCTTAAATAGCCTTTTGCTTCTATTATTGTACCGGATGGAATTTCCCAGCGGGTAGGCTGATTAAAATCATCGGTAAGAAAATAACCGCCAAGATCAACATCAGAATTTTCATCATTGTATAATTCAATCCAATCGGAATAATCATCGAAATCTACGATGTCTGCATCTACAGATACATTTGAAGCGAGAAACTCATTGATAAAGATTTTAGGATTTTGCTGGGCAGATAAACTTTCTAATAAAACTATTAGAAAACCTAAAATTATTTTTTTTATCATAGTCTCCCTCGGAAATAATAAAATCTGCTTAGTTCATATTGCCTTAATTACCTAACAATCACCATTTTCTTAGTTGTTATGTGTTCACCGGCTTTTAACCGGTAAAAGTAAATTCCACTTGACAGATTTTCTGCATTAAATTCGATTTCATACCTGCCTGCCAGCTTGTATTCATTAACCAATGTTTTTATTTCTCTACCAAGGATATCGTATATTTTTATTGTTTGCATACCTGCTATTGGTGATTCCCAACTTATTTTTGTATTCGGGTTAAAAGGATTAGGATAATTCTGCTCAAGCATAAATTTGGCTGGTTGTGTTCCGTTATTATTATCTATCCAGGTAATTCCTGCATCCGTATTTCTTAATACCAAACCGCAATACCCAACAGCCCAGCCGTAATTATCAATTATTGTTATTGAGTTTAAAGGACAGACTAAGTTACCGATAATTGTTTCCCAATTATCTCCTCCATCTGTTGTTTTCAAAATTACCCCGTAATAATCTGCATTACCTCCTACTGCCCAACCTCCGTTTTTATCAAAGAAATACATATCGTTTATCTGGTATGGTATAGTTTCGTTTTTTATCCATGTTTGCCCGGAATCAGTTGACCTTAAAAAAATATTATTACCATCAGAATAACCACCGGATATCCATACGGCATCATCAACAGATATCACCTTATTTAAGGGAAGGTCCGTCACAGAAGGAATTTTAATCCAGCCGGTCTGTGCGGTATATTTTAGAATAGTCCCTTGTTCGCCAACTGCCCAACCTATAGAACCCTGATAACAAACAGATTGTAAACCGTAATATTCAGCTGATGTTTCTTTCCATATTAAATTCCAATGAATGCCGTTATCGTTTGTTTCCAAAATAGCAGATGACCACACATAATTAGAATCCTGACTATATCCAACAATCCAACCGATTTCTTCATTCCTAAAACATATCTCACTTCCACTAAAATAGTATTTTGTTGAATCGAAATTATTTTCGTAAATCAAATTCCAATCCTGTCCCATATTTGTCGATTTATAAACAGCCTGAGTTGTTAAATAAAATCCTGTTTGTTCATTCAAGAAGTAAAAAGATTTAAAAGCTGTTCTAAACGGATCTCCTATATCCCAGGAAATTCCACCGTCTGTTGTATTAAATATCCTTGATTGAGATAGATGTAATAAATCGGTTACTCCACCAATCATTCCCTGGTTATTATTAAGAAAGTAAACATCCTGATATGGATATGAGAATTTTTTAATCTCCCAGGTAGAACCGCCGTCGGTACATTTAAGAAGGATTGAATTTCCACTATTACTAAAATCACCAAGCAAAAAACCTGTTTCCCGACTAAGACAATAGATTTCAGATAACGTATATTGAAACGATTGAGTATCAAACCAGCTATTTCCGCCGTCGGTGGTTTTCATAACCTTAAATAGACTGTCGAATGTAGCTGCATAAGCTGTCAGGGTATCAATAAATTGATAGGAAATTATCCAATTTGTAAGTAGGGGTTTTGCTGTCCAGCTGTCAAATAGATCTACAGTCTTGCCAATAAAATTATTTCCTAATGCCTGCCCAATAAAATAACCTGCCGAAAAATTCAAAAATTGCAGGCTACTTACATTAGTAGTTTCATCAATTATTATTTTGTTCCATGTAGTGCCGCCATTTATTGTTTTAAAAACTACACCCTTGTAAGTTGAAGAATCGCGATAATCTCCTGCAACAACACCTGTATCCGGATTCAAAAAATACATTGAATAATAATAAGCATCGTCCAAGCCCGGGGAAACATCTATCCAGTCTGAACCACCATTTAATGTTTTGAAAATCTTTGCGTTCCCTGCAGTATAAACGTGTGTTTCATCAACAGCATAAATACATCCTAACCAGGTATCCTGCCATATTTTCTGCACCATCCAATTTAAGCCCCCATCCTCGGTTTTGATAATAAATGTTTGTTCTCCCCTTACTGTTGTAGTCCACCCAATTGATTCACTTATAAAATCTATGGATTGAAGATTTATGCTATCATTTAATACAATATTACTCCAGGTTTCCCCGCCATCACTTGTTTTGTATAAAATACTTTTATCGCCTATAATCCAACCGACCCTATCATTAACAAAATCTAAATTGCTTGCGCGTCCTCTGAATCCTTCTTTTAGCATATTCCATTGTGCATCTAGATTACTTTGTATTAAAATCGTAAATAGAAAGATTAAAATGATGTTTT
>Ga0210133_1000511_pt1 | contig 13437 bp, 8 predicted proteins | sample Joice_ThreeSqC_D_2_FD_184874 | JGI IMG/M metagenome (GOLD analysis project Ga0210133, IMG submission 184874) | Wetland microbial communities from San Francisco Bay, California, USA, that impact long-term carbon sequestration - Joice_ThreeSqC_D1... | ecosystem: Environmental > Aquatic > Marine >...
GCGCGACCACGGGCTGCTTGCCTGCCTTGGTCTCCGCCTCGCTGAGCATGGGGGCGTAGCGCCCTTCCAGCACCTGCCTGCGCAAGGCGTAGATGGTCTTGCGCTGCTGGTTCATCACGTCGTCGTACTCGAGCAGGCTCTTGCGGATGTCGAAGTTCTGGCCCTCGACCTGCTTTTGCGCCTTCTCGATCGAGCGGTTGATCATGGGGTGCTCGATGGGGACGTCCTCCTCCATCTTGAGAAACTCCATGATGCGCTTGATGCGCTCGGCGCCGAAGATGCGCATCAGGTCGTCTTCCAGCGACAGGAAGAAGCGCGAGCTGCCCGGATCGCCCTGGCGGCCAGAGCGGCCACGCAACTGGTTGTCGATACGCCGCGATTCGTGGCGCTCGGTGCCGAGGATGTGCAGGCCGCCGGCGGCCAGAACTTCCTCGCGTTCGGCATCACACTGGGGCTTGAACTTGGCGAACGCCACCGCGAACTTCTCCGCGTCGACCTCGGCGCCTGGCTGGCCAGCGGCCTCGGGATCGACCTCGGCTCGCGCCATGAATTCCGCGTTGCCGCCGAGGATGATGTCGGTTCCGCGGCCCGCCATGTTGGTGGAAATGGTGACCGCGCCCTTGCGCCCCGCCTGCGCGACCACGTGGGCCTCGCGCTCGTGCTGCTTGGCATTGAGCACGCTGTGCGGGATGCCTTTCTTGCGCAAAAGCGACGCCACGACCTCGGATTTCTCGACGCTGACCGTGCCGACGAGCACGGGCTGGCCGCGGCCGTGGCAGTCCTCGATATCGGCCAGCACGGCGCGGAACTTGCCCTTCTCGTTCTTGTACACGAGGTCGTGGTGATCCTTGCGCAGCATGGGCTTGTTGGTGGGGATCACGGTCACGTCGAGCTTGTAGATCTTCTGGAACTCCTCCGCCTCGGTGTCGGCGGTGCCGGTCATGCCTGCCAGCTTCTTGTAGAGGCGGAAGTAGTTCTGGTAGCTGATGGTGGCCAGCGTCTGGTTCTCTTCCTGGATCTCGACGCCCTCCTTGGCCTCGACGGCCTGGTGCAGGCCATCCGACCAGCGCCGCCCCGGCATCTTGCGGCCGGTGAACTCGTCGACGATGATGACCTCGCCCTCCTCGATGAGGTAGTTGACGTCGCGCTTGTACAAGGTGTGCGCGCGCAGGGCCTGGGTCACGTGGTGCAGCCAGGCGATGTTCTCGGGGTTGTACAGGTTGCCCACGTTGAGCCGTCGCTCGACCCGATCCACACCCGAGTCGGTGAGGATAGCCGAATGGGCCTTCTCGTCGACCGTATAGTCGATGTCCTTGCGCAGGGTCGGGATGATGCCGTTGACCTTGCCGTAGAGGTCGGCTGAGGCTTCGCCCGAGCCTGAAATGATAAGTGGCGTGCGCGCCTCGTCGATGAGGATGGAGTCGACCTCGTCGACGATGGCGAAGTTGAGGTCGCGTTGCACGTAGCGCTCGATAGACTCCTTCATGTTGTCGCGAAGGTAGTCGAAGCCGAACTCCGAGTTGGTGCCGTAGGAAATGTCGCAGCGGTAATTGTGCTGGCGCTCGGCATCGTTGAGCCCGTGCACGACCACGCCGACCGACATGCCAAGGAACTTGTAGATGCGGCCCATCCACTCGGCGTCGCGGCGGGCCAGATAGTCGTTGACCGTGACCAGGTGCACGCCCTTGCCCGACAGAGCGTTCAAGTAGATGGGCAAGGTGGCGACCAGGGTCTTGCCTTCGCCGGTCTTCATCTCGGCGATGGAACCGCGGTGCAGGATCATGCCGCCGACGAGCTGCACGTCGAAGTGGCGCATGTTCACCGCTCGGCGGCCGGCTTCGCGGCACACGGCGAAGGCCTCGGGAAGCAGACTATCCAGCGTTTCGCCGTTGGCGATGCGCTGCTTGAATTCGACGGTCTTGCCGCGCAGCTCTTCGTCGCTCTTGTTGCGCACGTCGGGTTCGAGCTCGTTGATGCGCGCAACGGCAGGCCGCGTGCTTTTCAAGACGCGTGCGTTCTTGGTGCCGAAGACTTTCTTCGCGATGTTGCTGATCAAGGGGTCCTTCCGCTCCGCGGCATGCGCGGGAACGCTAACCTAAAGGGGGAGGGGCTGCCTCGCAAGGGTTGAAAGAGGCAGAGGTCGCCAAGGGCACGGAGGGTGCAAAGGCCCAGGGGCTGGGATGCCGGGCTGGCCCACCCCTTCGTGCCCTCGTCTATCTTCGTGGTCCCGACGGCCCGCGCATGGCCACGCGGTCAAGCGCCTGCGCCACGTCGGCGACGAGATCCTCGGGGTTCTCGATGCCGGTCGAGACGCGCACGTTGGCGCCGGTGATACCGGCGTTGCGCCGGGCCTCGGGGGTCATGGAGGCGTGGCTCATGGTTTCGGGGTGCTCGACCAGCGATTCGACCCCGCCCAGAGATTCGGCGAAGGCGAAGATGTTCAGCCCCTGGATGAACTTGAAGGCGGCCTTCTGGCCCCCGCGAATGTCGAACGAGAGCATGCCGCCAAAGCCAGACATTTGTCTCTTTGCCAGCTTGTGTTGGGGGTGAGAGCGCAGGCCGGGGTAGTACACGTGCTCGACGGCCAGGTGAGTGGCCAGAAATTCGGCCAAGGCCATGGCATTTCGTTCGTGGGCGGCCATGCGCACGGGCAAGGTGCGGATCCCACGCAGCACCAGCCACGAATCGAAGGGCGACGAACAGGTGCCGAGCGCGTTGACCATGGCCGCCACCTTGACTGCGTCGTCCGCGGTGCGCGAGATGATGGCGCCACCCACCATGTCGCTGTGGCCGTTGAGGTACTTCGTGGTCGAGTGCACGACGATGTCGGCACCGAGGGCGAGCGGTTTCTGGAAGATGGGCGACATGAAGGTGTTGTCGACGATGGTGGTCAGGCCGTGCTTGCGGCCGATGGCGCAGATCGCGGCGATGTCGACCAGACCGAGCAGGGGATTGGACGGGGTTTCGATCCAGATGGCGCGGGTGTTGGGCCGGATGGCGGCGCGAACGTTGCGCGGATCGGACATGTCGACAAAGGAGAAGGCGAGCCCGCGTGCGGCGAGGATGGAAGCGAACAAGCGATAGGTGCCGCCGTAGATGTCGTGGCCGGCAATGACGTGGCTGCCGGAGGGGAACAGCCCCATGACGGACGTCTCCGCTGCCATGCCGGTCGCGGTGGCCGTGGCACCGGCGCCGCCTTCCAGCGCGGCCAGGCACTCCTCCAGCGCCGCGCGCGTCGGGTTGGCCGTGCGGCTGTAGTCATAGCCCTTGGTTTTGCCCGGCGCCTCGAAGGCGAAGGTCGAGGTGGCGTAGATGGGCACCGCCACGGCGTTGAAGGTGGTGTCCTTGCGCGTTCCTGCCTGAACGCAGACTGTTTCAGTCCTGTATTGGCCTGCACCTGACGGATTCTTCATGGGACCAGGTATCTAGCACGATGCTGACATGGAAACCCTGGAAGGGCTTCCATGCCTTCCCGCGTTGCGGCTCCGCCGGGCAAAGCCCGGCTATGCCATCGCGACTACGGCGGTGGCACCGCGGCCGAGTCGGGGTCGAAGCCGGCGCGTGCCGTGATGGGCGACAGATCCACGGCCTCGAACTGGCTCGAGCCCACCGACTGCACCTGTGAGAAGGTGCTGTCCTGCCAGGCGGCGCTGGGGTCGCCCTGGATGTACATGTTGGAGCCGCCGTCGGCGATGTACATGCCGTAGGTCTTGAGCGCCTGCAGGATGGCGCGCGACTGGATGTTGTAATTCGACGGGATCTGGTAGCTCGATTGGATGCGGAAGAGCTGGCCCATGGGCGGCAGGTTCGCGGAGGTGGTGCCGTTGCTGGTCAGGTGGCGCGCGGGCCAGATGTATTCGTTGCGAATCGAGCTCGAGCTGATGGTGAACCGCAGGGCGTGCTTGATCTCGCCTGATGAGGCCTCGCTGGCCAGGAGAAGAAGCGGGAGGATGGGGAAGCCTGCCGCATCCGCCGAGGTCCAGTCCGCGGGTCGCAGCTTGTTGGAGTTGAGGTCGAAGGTGGCCGAACCGAAGATGTCCCAGCCACCGCTGGTGTTGGGATAGCAGTGGTACAGCTCCCACAGGCGGCAGGTGTCGGAGTCGACGATGAGCATGTGGTGATCGCCGTAGGGCTGGCTGGGATTTGTGTCGATGCCGCCCTCGACGAGCGGCGCGGCTGGAATGGGAAGCCAGGGGTTGGGCGCCTTGCTGGACAGGCAGGGCGATACGAGGGTGTGGGCCGCGGCCGAGGACTGGTCGACACAGTCGGATTCCGAGAGCGGATCCCAGCCCATGTCGGGATCCGTCGAGGAGTAGCTGACGCGAACCCAGGTCGAAGTGTCGCCAGCGACCACGTTGTAGGGAATGCCGTAATACTCGGCGCTCGTCATGTCGGTCGAGGTGCCGAGGTCGAGGTGGATGTTGCGGTTGCCGATGGTGCTCATGTACGCGGCCGAGTTGGCGTGGACCGGCAGATTGTCGATGGGGGTGTTGAAGATGTGATTGCCGGGCAGGATCTGGCAGCCGCCGATCGTCCTGCCTGCGGGCGGCGCGGCGCCATCCGCGCCGGCTTCGGCCCGGGTCACGTCCGCGGCGGGTGGACCGTCGCTCAACAAGAGCACGTCCTGCTTGGTGGCTGCGTCCGGGTTGGGAGCGAGATCCGCGAGCGTGGCGGCGTCTCCTGCCGCGTCGATGCTCGGGTTCGTCGAGTCGGGGCCGGGGAGGTCGGCCTTGGCCGTCGCGTCGGAAGCCACGGCGGCGTCCCCGGTGCCCGTGGAATCAGGCGTGGCCGGCACATCCGGCTGCGCGACCGGGTCGCTGCCTCTGTCCGTCGCCGCGTCGTGAAGCGGCGAGATCGGCGCATCGGACGCGGAATCTGCCGGCAAGGCATCCTTGGCTCCCGGACTGGTGGAGCCGCAACCGGGGGCAGCAACCACCGCGAAGGCGAACAGGCAAGCCGTCACACGCATGGAATCCTCCTCGCGAGATCCACCATGGTAGCAGCAGCCGGGGATATTAGATCTGCGTCTTCAAGGCGCGGCGGGCGGCGCGTCGTTCGATGGCGAGGTCGATGAGGCGGCTGACCAGCTCCTTGATGGGCACGCCCGAGGCCTCCCACATCTTGGGGTACATCGAGATGGCGGTGAAGCCCGGGATGGTGTTGACCTCGTTCACGTAGAGCTCGCCTCGACCGACATCGAAGAAGAAATCCACGCGCGACATACCGGACAGCTCTAGCGCGCGGAAGGTTTGCACCGCGAGCTGGCGCACGTGCGCGGTCGCATCGGCGGGAATGTCGGCCGGGATCTTGGTGTCGGCGCCGTCGGCGTCGACGTACTTGGCGTCGTAGGAATAAAAGCCGTCCTTGTGGTGCACGACGACCTCCGCGGGGATGGACGCCACTGGCTCGTCGTTGCCCAGCACCGCGCACTCGATCTCGCGGCCGACCACGGCCGCCTCGACCAGCACCTTGGTGTCGAAAGCCAGGGCGGCGCGCAGGGCCGGTTGCAGCTCGGACGCGCTTCTGACCTTGCTTACTCCCACCGACGAGCCGGCGTTGGCCGGCTTGACGAAGACGGGGAAGCCCAGCTCGCTTGCCAGCGAAACGCAGCCCGCCGGGTCTCGTTGCATGGCGTGGGCCGTGACGAGGCGCCACGGCACCACGGGGATCCCGGCCTGCGCGAGCAGGCGCTTGGTCATGTCCTTGTCCATGGCGACGGCCGAGCCCAGATGCCCGGGGCCGACGTAGGCGATGTCGGCGAGCTCGAGCAAGCCCTGCACGGTCCCGTCCTCGCCGTAGGTCCCGTGCAGGACGGGGAAGACCACGTCGTCGGCAGCCATGAGCGGACGAGCGTCATCGGGGGGCGAGAGATCTTTGCTCTCGGGGTGCACGGGCACCGCCAAGGCGCGGCCCGCTGCCACCAGCTTGAGCATGCGCGGATCGCCGGTCGCGTTCAGCAGCGTCTTGTCCGGTTCGATTCGCCACTGACCTTGCTTGTCGATGCCCACCAGCAGAGGCTCGAAGCGCTCGCGGTCGAGAGCCAGGAAGACGTTACGTGCCGACAACAGCGAGACCTCGTGCTCCGCCGAGCGGCCTCCGAACAGGATGATGACCCGGGTTTTCTTCACTTCGCTTGCTTTCCTTGCACAGGGGGTGGTGGCGCGGACATCCCGAGTTGCTCGAAGAGGAACGAGAACTCGTCGGTGTACTGGGCGATGATCTTGGCCATGGGCTTGCCCGCACCATGGCCGGCCTTGCCCTCGATGCGCAGCAGGATGGGCGCCTTGCTTGAGGTGGCTGCCTGCAAGCGCGCGGCGAATTTGCGCGCGTGCATGGGATCCACGCGGGTGTCGGACTCGGCCGAGAAGATCAACGTCGCGGGATAGGCGACGCCGTCCTTGACGTGGTGGTACGGAGAGTACGCATAGAGAAAGGCGAACTGATTGGGGCTCTCCGCCGTGCCGTATTCCGGGATCCACAGGCGCGCGATCTGCAGTTTCTGGTAGCGGAGCATGTCGGTGAGCGGCACGCCGGCCACCGCGGCCTTGAACAGGTGCGGGTGCTGCACGACCGAGGCGGCGACGAGCAGGCCGCCATTGGAACGTCCGGAGATGGCCAAGTGCTGCGACGACGTGATCTTGTCGCGACAGAGGTACTCGGCCGCCGCGGCGAAGTCGTCGAACACGTTCTGCTTCTTGCCGAGCATGCCCGCCTCGTGCCAGGCCTCGCCGTACTCGCCGCCGCCCCGCAGGTTGGGCACGGCGTAGACCCCGCCACGCTCGATGAAGGGTCCCACCCACGCCGCGAAGCTGGGGGTTAAGTTCACGTTGAAGCCGCCGTAGCCGTAGAGCAGCGTGGGGTTCTTTGCGTCCCGCACCAGATCCTTGCCGTGCACGAGGAACATGGGGATGAAGGTCCCGTCCTTGGACGGATAGTGCACTTGCTCGACCACGAACCGGCTGGTGTCCACGGGTGATGTCAGCTCCTGCCACAGCTTGGTCGTGCCGGAGGCGATGTCGTGGCGCAGGACCTTGGTCGGCGACAGGAACGATGTGAACGAAAGATACGCATCCCGCCGGTCGTGTCGGCCGTTGACCGCGCCCACGGTGCCGAGGGTTGGCAGCGCGATCTCGCGCACGAGCTTTCCCCGATCGGAATACACGCGCACCCGGGACGAGGCGTCCTTGAGGTAGACCGCGAGCAGCTCGTCACCGGCTGCGGTCACCGATTCCAGCGTGTCTTCGCCCTCGGGGATAATCAGTTTCCAGTGCTCGCGCCCCAGCTTCTCGGGATCCACCTCGAAGAGCTGGTAGCGAGGCGCTTTGTCGTTCGTGAGCACGTACAGCCGATCGTTCAATACGTCGGCCAGGCTGAAGATGGCGTTCTTGCCCGCGACCACCGGCACTGGCGGGCCATTCTTGTGCCGATCGAGAAGATAGAGGTCCGAGCGGCTCCAGCCCTCGGAGACTTCGATGCCGAGAAAGCGGCCATCGGGTGATAGCGCCACGTTCGGCCACGAAGACAGACCAAGGCCCTCGCCGAAGATCCTTGCGTCCTTCGCCGGGTCCTCGCCGAGATGGTGGAAGAACACGTGCCGGTGGTACTGCTCTTCCCCCGCGGGCACCTCGCCCGCCGCCGGGTAGCGGGTGTAGTAGAAGCCATCGTTCGAAGGCAGCCAGGCCAGGGAGCAGGCGCGGGTGCGCGGGATGGTGTCGATTCGATCACGGCCGCTGCCCACCTCGCGTACGCGCAGGGTGGAATTCTCGTCACCGCTACCCGAGATGCCGTAGGCGAGCAGCGAGCCGTCCTCCGAGGGATACCACCAGTCGAGCGCCTGCGTCCCATCCGCAGCCAGCGCATTCGCGTCGAGCAGAACCCGATCCTCGCCAAGGCGTCCCTTGCGCACGTACAGCACGGGCTGGTTCTGCTTGCCCTCGCGCCGCGTGTGAAAGAGGCGCAGCCGCTTGCCCTTGCCGCGAGCCACGGGCGCGCCGAGCGAGCCGGTCTCCTGCCATCGCCAGAATCGCTGCTCCAGCCACTTGCGGCCGGGCACCGCGTCCAGTTGTTCGCGCAGGTACCTGTTCTGCGCCTGCGTCCACGCCTTGACCTCGGCAGAATCGCCATCTTCCAACCAGCGGTAGGGGTCGCGCACCTCGACGCCGTGGATCTTCTCGACCACGTTGTCGGTGCGTGTCGCGGGCGGCGCCGCCAGCAGGGCCATGAGCATGATTGCCAGCACTTCCTATCACGCCCTCCCGGCCATGAGACGTTTCACGAACGGCGACACAGCGAGCAGCACGGTCCCGGCCACGAAGGTCGAGACGACGAACATGAGGAAGAAGTCGGCCTGGCCGCCGAGGAGATGGAACACCTGTCCCTTCTCCACCTTCTCCACCGTGCCGGCGATGAACCCCGCCAGCAAGTCCGAGATGAACATCGAGAAGAACCACGCGCCCATGGCCAGCGAGGCAAAGCGTGCCGGCGCCAGCTTGGTGACCATGGACAGGCCGATGGGCGACAGACAAAGCTCGCCGCAGGTGTGCAGCACGTAGGTGGCGATGAGCCACAGGGGGCTGACGCGAACGCCGGTATCGGAGATCCGCGCGCCCACCACCAGAACGATGAAGCCCGAGCCGAGCAGAAAGAGGCCCATGGCGAAGCGAACCGGCGTGCTGGGCGCCCAGTTGCGCGCCTCCAGACGCGTCCACATCCACGCGAAGACAGGGGCGAGCAGAATCACCGAGATGGAATTCACCGACTGGAAATAGGGTGCCAGGAAGTTGATGCCGAGGAACATGCGGCGGGTGCGCTCCTCGGCGAAGAAGGTCATCGACGAACCGGCCTGCTCGAAGGCCATCCAGAAGAAGATGTTGAAGAACGCGAGCACGGCGATGGCGGCGATGCCCCGCTTCTCCAGATCCGTCAGCGGCTGCTTGGGCGGTCGAGGAGCCGTCTGAGCGGCCGGCCTGGCCTTGGACGCCGGCACGTCGCCGATGGTGCCGAGGAAACGGCGCTTGAGCAGGAGATAGACCACGAGGCCCAGCACCATGCCGAAGCCGGCGGCGCTGAAACCAACGTGCCAGTTGTAACGGTCGGCCAGCTTGGGGCAGGTGATCTGACCGATGGACGCGCCCAGGTTGATGCCCATGTAGAAGATGGTGAAGGCGGCATCGCGACGGCGATCGCCCTCGGAATAGAGCTGGCCCACCATGGTCGAGATGTTCGACTTGAAGAACCCCGTGCCGAGGATGATGAGCCCGAGCCCGAGAAAGAACGTCCATTGCGCGGGCACGGCCAGGCAGAAGTGGCCCGAGGCGATGACGATGCCGCCGACGATGATCGAGCGATGCGTGCCGATGAACCGGTCGGCCAGCCAGCCGCCGAAAAGTGGGGTCAGGTAGACCAGGCCCTGGTACCAGCCGTAAAGGTGGCTCGCCTGCTCCTTGCTCCAGCCGAACCCGCCCGCCGTGCTGATGAGGAACAATGTGAGAAAGGCGCGCATGCCATAGAACGAGAATCGTTCCCACATCTCGACGCCAAAAAGCAGGAACAGGCCGGGCGGCTGACGGCCGAGATGGGCCGGGGCACCGGCGGGCGCTGCATCGCTATTCATTGCCATCGACAATCAGGTGCTCACCTCGATTTTGCAACGCGGTTTTTCGCGAGCGCCGATGATAAGTTGTATCGCATGCATGACGTATGGATGCGGGCAGGAAGGACGGCGGTGCTTTCGCTGCTCGTTTTCGCCTTGCCGCTCGCGGCCCATGCCGACGCCATTTCCATCAAGATGGTCACCACCGTGCCCGCGGGCCAGCACCCGCGCCTGACCATCACGGCCATCGAGCCAGTGGACAAGGTCGAGGTCCTGCTCAATCGCGACGACGGCAAGATGGTCGACGAGAGCATCGGCCAGCTTGCCGCTGGTGCCCGGCACGACGTCGTGCTCGACGGCACCGTGGGGAAGCACCGGTACAGCGGCCGCATCACTTGCGTGTCCCATGGCAAGCCAAGCTCGTCCCAGGTGGAGTTCCAAACGGCCGTCACGGGCTCGGTCCGTGTGTCCATCGACAAGTCGAAGGTGGATCTGGCGGCGGGTCGCATGGAGGTGATGGTGTCGATTCCCGAGGGCAAGGTCGAGGTGAAGATCCTCTCGGCCACGGACGGCGCCGTCCTGGTCGAGCAGGAGCAGTCGTTTTCGGACCACGAGCCGGGCACGCCGCTCGTCGTGAGGTGGAAACCGCCCGCCAAGGGCTCGGAGGTCGGCAGGGTGGACGTGCGTGTCTCCGACCCGACCGGCGCCTACCAGAGCTTTTCGCTCTTTCCGTGGTCGGTGTACATCCCGCACGAGGAAGTCGCATTCGCCACCGGTTCGGCGGCCATCGCGCCCAGCGAGACGCCCAAGCTGCAGGCGAGCTTGGCCAAGATCGCCGACGCGTTGGCCAAGCACCGGGACCTGGGCCCCATCAAGCTGTACGTCGCCGGACACACCGACACCGTGGGCAAGTCCAAGTACAACCTGGGGCTCTCCCTGAAGCGCGCGCAGTCCATCGCCGGTTGGTTCCGCAAGAACGGCCTGCGCATTCCCATCGCCTTCGAAGGCTTCGGCGAGCAGGCCCTGGCCGTGGCCACCCCGGACAACACCGACGAGCCACGCAACCGTCGCGTGGACTACATTCTCTCGGTCGAGGATCCCGTGCTGCGCGCGACGGACTTCCACCCGGTGTGGAAGAACCTCAAGTAGTTCGGCGCGGCCCACGTGAGGCCGGCGGGCCGTCTCCTTTGAGCGGGTTCGACCATTGCAGGCCCTGGAAGTGGATGAGGTCCACTTTCGCCGTGTGCAGAACCCCATCTTGCTCCACGGCAATCGCCGCGATCTGCGCATCGGTCACCAGATTCCTCGCAGTCCCGAGTGACCGGAGCAGAGCGAGCACGCGCTCGGGGCGATCGGGCGTGGTCTGCGGGATCGTCACAACCTCCTGCCCCCAGCCAAGCTCGCACGTGCGAGCTGGCTTCGGCTGCGGTCATGGGATGACGGAATGCCTTGGCGCTGCAAAAAACACTTTTCGAATCCTGTGTCTTTGGCATACTGCGCAAGTTCTCCTGACTACTACTAACTTCTGTCTGGCTTGCTGGAGACGTGGGGCGATGGATGAGACGAAGAGCTGGAAGCGCTTGGTTCGCGGACGAGGTATTGGAACTTCGAGATCAGGAGCCTCGACCGTGGTCATCGCCACCATGGCCATAGCTTCGTTATTGCTTGTCAACCAATGGGTTCGCGCGCAAGACATCGCTTCAACAAGCGAGCCTGACCAAGCACCGGCAAACGCCGACCGCAACGGCGGGGGCGCGAGCGAAGGAGAAGGTGGCTCTACTACAATGGTGCTCTCGATCGACGGCGGGGTGCCTCCTGCACCTTTGACCACTTCACCTGATAGCCAGCGCGCGCCGGCGGATCACGGTATCGATGGCGGAACGGCGGCGACTGATCCTGCGGGCACGCCGACCGGCGACATGGCGAGGGCCATGGCAATTCCATCCGTGGCTCCCGAGTTGGCAGACAAAGGGCGGCCGATGGCCGCGGTCGAAGCTGATACCGGCACCACCCAGCCTGCGTCGGTGTCGCATTATGGGTTGACGGCTGACATCGGGGTTTCGGGGCCGCTTCTGGATGCAGGGCTCTTGCTTACGTTGCGCCCCATCCGGTGGATCCAGGTGCAAGCGGGCTCCGGCTACAACGGTTTCGCCTTTGGTGTTCGCGGTGGCGCCACGCTGGTCAACCCGCTCTTCGTGCCCTTATCGCTGACCTGCGAAGGCGGCCACTACTTTGAGGGTGACGCCAACAAGGTCGTGCATTGGTTCAGCAGCGATGCGCAAGAGATCGCGTCCCTGCGCAAGTTCAGCTACGACTATTTCAATCTTCTGGGTGGCCTCGAGCTGGGGAGTCAACGCTTTTCGATTTACCTGCGTGGCGGCTTGACCTGGATGCACACCACCATCAAGGAATTCGAGCAGTCTGTGCGCGATGTTACCCAAGTCGATTTGCGATCGTCTGATCCCAAGGTCAGCTACCGCGGCCCGACCTTCAAAGTGGGTGCCCAGTACTTCTTCTAGGAGCCACCGCATGGCACGCAAATGGTTGAGGCTGATGGGTTGTACTCTCCTCGTCGCAGGCGGCTGTGGGCCCGTGGTGAAAGTCGACATCGATTGCAAACGGCTGTGCTTGGCCGCCCCAGGCCCGACTATTCCTGGGTCGTCCTCCACGCTTGCCTATTCTATCGACGGTGCCACCCCCGATTGGGGCAATGGGGTTTGGGATGGCGGGCTGGATGGGTATCTCGATGGCGGCGTGGCTAGCAACCTTCCCGAGAATCTGCCGAGCGTGCGCGATCTTGTATGGGTCGCGGAAATGGAATTCAACCAGGTTCTCGCGCAGTTGCCGAGCGCCGCCGTCAGTCTTTCGGCCGACGTCCGCTTGACGTCCGTTACCTTGACCAGTACGACCGCGCTCGACTTCATTGAATCGGTGGACGTTGTCATGAGCCATGGCACCGCAAACACCGAGGGAGACGCGCCAAGCAGCTCGGGCACCAGTGCGGCTAGCGTCGATTCGGGTGGCGGTCTCTCGTGCAAGGAAGCCGGCTCCGTGCTGCGCGTGGCTTACTTTCGCAGAAATGGAGACGTGGCCGCAGGATCGACCATCGATCTGGTCATCGTCGAGCCCAATTTGAACGTCTTCGATTGCATCAAGGACGAACCCGCCAGGTTCGAGGTCACGTTGACACCGCATCTTGGGCTCGCGCCCGCAACCGATGCTCCGTTGAGCTTCGGCACCTGCATCGGTGCGGAGACGCACACGACCTTTCCATAGCCCGCGCCGGAAAGATGCTGCTCGGCGCGTCTGGGTTCAGCCCCGTTAGTGTGGTGTGGAACCGCCCGGATCTGGTCGAGTCAGAGCGTCCCCAAGGGGGAGGAACGGCCGTCCTCACCGTTAGGACCGACGACCACCGGTGAAGGATGGATGCCAAGAAGAGAGCCTCACTCTCGGACTCCGATAAGCAGAGAGTGGGTTGGCAGCCATGAAGGCCTTCTCCACCTGAAGTGGAGCGGCGGCGGAGGGCGATTGGGAGGTCCGTGGATCTTGGATGCTACTTCAGCAGTTGAGCCAAGGCGTTCAGAAGGGCCGCAATGGCCCCGATGAAAACAGCGACTTCTTTCCACGGGAACGGTTTGCGGACGAGCGTTCTCATAGATCACCACACCTTTCGTTCATTGCACGGACGATGCGTAGAGATAGCCCGTCGCCGCGCTTTGCGGATGCCTGCGCAGTACGAGAGGGCGCTTCACTGCGCCCCTGCGGCCCCCAGCCCTACACGTACCGGTTGACCAGGTTTTCCAGCAGCTCCTGCTGGCCCGAGCGCGGCTTCGGGTTGATGTTGC
>Ga0210133_1000513_pt1 | contig 13431 bp, 9 predicted proteins | sample Joice_ThreeSqC_D_2_FD_184874 | JGI IMG/M metagenome (GOLD analysis project Ga0210133, IMG submission 184874) | Wetland microbial communities from San Francisco Bay, California, USA, that impact long-term carbon sequestration - Joice_ThreeSqC_D1... | ecosystem: Environmental > Aquatic > Marine >...
TCCGACCCGCCAGAGCTGCCCGCCGGTTCTCCTCGGAAGCGTAACGCGCTTGCTTGGGCCGGCGACCTCGACGAGAAGTCCTGCACCACATCGTCGACCTCGGTCGAGCGCTCGGACTCGCTCGCCGTACCCCCTCGGTGTGTTGCGGCAGAAAACCGGCTCGCCGAATTTGTGTGCCAAGCGGGCCTCCACGGCAGAAAATGGTCGGGGGTATTCGCAACCGGACCCAGTGAGCACCACATGAACAGGATAAGGTTCATCGGTCTGCTGAGCATCGCTGGCCTGGTTGGCCTGAATCACGGCTGTCGCAGCACGAGTAGCAGCGGAAGCCACACCGGAGGAGCGGCGTCCACCGGCGGAGCGACCTCGAGCGGTGGCATCACGGGTCGGGGTGGTGTGACCAGTCAGGGTGGCGTGACCGGATCCGGCGGGACGCTTTCAAGTAGCGGCGCCACGTTCCAGGGAGGCGCGACAGGTGCGGGTGGCGCGACCACCACCGACGGCGCGATTGCCATTGGCGGGGCGACCAGCACGGGCGGCGCGACCGGCACGGGTGGAACAACAGATGTCGTGGACGGGGGAGCTGCGTCCGGCGCGTGGTCGATGGGCTACTACGCCAGCTGGGCACCGGATCAGTACCCCATTCCCGAGATCGAATGGTCCGGCCTGACCCACGTCGCGATGGCGTTCTACCTGCCAAGCCAGAACGGCTCCATGACGCTGGCCGGCGGCAACCCTCAGCTGGCGACCGATCTCATCGCAGCTGCCCACGCCAACGGCGTGAAGGCCGTGGCATCGATCGGCGGCGCCGATTCGCAGGCGGGCTTTCGCGCCGCGACCGCCAGCGGCAGCATCACCACCTTCGCCGACAACCTGGTCTCGTTGATGACGACCACCGGCTACGACGGCATCGACGTCGACTGGGAACCCATGGACAAGGCCGACGAGCCCGCGGTCATCGACATCGCCAAACGTATCCGCCAAGCCAGGCCCGGCGCGCTCATCACCATTCCCATCGGCGAGATCAACGTGAACATCCCACCGGACATCTCGGGCTTCGCAGCCATCGCGGCTGTCTACGACCAGCTCAACATCATGTCCTACGGCCAGGCGGGCGCGTGGTCAGGCTGGAAGAGCTGGCACTCGAGCGCGCTCTACCACACCGACTCGGCCACGCCCGAGTCGATCGATTCGACGGTGCAGCTCTACCTCGCGGCCAACGTGCCCGCGGCCAAGCTCGGCATCGGCATCGGGTTTTACGGACTGTGCTACTCGTCACCGGTCACCGGCCCCGACCAGGCCTTGAATGGCGCCACGCTGATCGCCAGCGATGGAACGATGTCGTACGCCAACATCATGGCCAACTACTACAGCTCCGGTGCACGCCAGTGGGACGCGCTAGCGCGGGTCCCCTACCTGTCCTTTGCCTCGGCACACGCGCCCGACGGTTGCACGTACATCTCGTACGACGACGAGCAGTCGATCGCGGAGAAGGGAGCCTACGTGAAAGCCAACGGCCTGGGTGGCGTCATCCAGTGGGAGCTCAACGAGGGTTACCTGTCGTCGGCAGCGGCCGGGCAGCGCAATCCTTTGCTCAAGGCGATCGCTGCGAGCGTCCTTCACTAGGGAGGTACCATGGCAGACATGAACACATGCAAGGTCGTTGTCTTGGTGGTACTGGGAGCGCCCGGGCTCTTCTTCGGTGCGTGCTCGAGCTCGAGCGGCCCCGTCCAGGACGCTGGGCTGGGCGGCGCGTCGGCCACCGGTGGCCAGATCGGCGCCGGCGGCGCGATGAGCTCCGGCGGACGCATCGGCGCAGGCGGCGCGACGGGTGCCGGCGGCCAGATCGGCGCAGGCGGCATGACAAGCCCCGCGACTTGCGACGGCTCCGCTTGCAACACCCCACCCGCGGGGCTCTTGAACCCGGACTACGTCACGACCTGGAACCCCGGCATTGTCGCCGACACGCCGACCGGCAACGCCCTCGGCCCCGACAAGCTGCCCGTGCGCACGACGGTCTGTGCATCGGTTCCCGTGCCCGGCGGCGATGCCACTTCGCCCATCCAGACCGCGCTCGATGGCTGCAAAGGCTCGCATCAAGTCGTTGCGCTGGCCGCCGGCAAGTACACGGTTTCGGCCACGCTGAAGGTGCCAAGCGGCGTGGTGCTGCGGGGCATGGGCTCGGACGCGGCCACCGGCACCACCATCGTCAGCAGCAAGGGCGGCCCGGTCATCGAGATCGGCACCGAGCAAGACCAAAGTTGCTACGACTCGAATTTCGATTCGAGCGCCAAGCCCCTGCTGTCGCAAGACGCGTTGAAAGAAACCAGCACGCTGTCGGTGGCGAGCGGCGCCAATTTCAAGCCGGGCGATCTCGCGCTCGTCGACCAGGCCGACAGCGGCGAGATCTCCGCCTGTGACTTCTTCGAGCGCCTCTCCGGCTATGCGCTGAGCCAGCGGGTGGAAGTCGCGTCGGTCACCGGCAACACGCTCACGCTCACCACGCCGCTGCACTTCACCTTCACCAAGGCCCAAGGCGCCCGCATCTCGCGCGTCGCCAACCCGTCGATCAAATGGGCGGGCATCGAAAGCCTGCTCGTGCAAGGTGGCCGGCCGGGTGGGTACGCGGGCCAGAATGCCGGCGGCATCGACGTCAGCAACGCGGCCTATTGCTGGGTCAAGGATGTCCAGGTCGACGGCACCACCGCGGGCATGCCCATTCGCCTGAACGCCACCTACCGCTGCGTGGTGCGCGACAGCCACGTTCACAACTCGTATAGCTACGGTTTCGGGCAGGACAACTACGGCATCGTGCTCGCCTGCGGCGCCGCCGACAACTTGGTTGAGAACAACGTCGCGCGCTTCATGAACAAGCCGATCCTGCTCAACAACTCGGGAGGGGGCAACGTCATCGGCTACAACTACGCCGACAACTCGTGGTCGTGCGACGGCAACAACGATGACGGCTGGCAGGAGGTCGCCATCGACACCCACTGCGCGTTTCCGCACATGGAGCTCATCGAGGGCAACTGGGGGCCGCACATGGGCGCGACCACGACCCACGGCAATGCGGGTTACCTCACGTTCTTCCGCAACTACGCCTCCAGCCAGTCGGCACCGAGCAATCCAAGTCAGGCCAGCTCCGCGATCATCTGGAGCCAGCCCTTCTCGCCCCAATACGGCAATGTGACGGCGCTCGATTTCCCGACGACGGATCTCAAGATGACGATCATCGGCAACGTGCTCGGCAGCACCACCGATGCCAGCCTGGGGCTGCCGCCGGATCTGGGGACGACCAGCGCGAGCCAAGGCGGCCCGGCGACCACGTCCAAGACCTACATCGCCGGCGTCAACGCGGGTGGGCCGGCGATCATATCGACGGACAAGGCCGACATCGTGTGGACCTCGATGTGGCTCACGGGCAACTTCGACACGGTCAACAAGCAGACCATGTGGAACGCATCACCCCTCACGGCCTCGCTGCCCACCTCGGCACAAACCCTGCCCGCCTCGCTCTATCTCACCGAAAGACCAGGCTGGTGGCCCTCGGGGCAGGCCTGGCCGTGGGTCGGACCGGATCTCGCCACCAAGGTCAACACCCTCCCCGCACACGACCGATCCATCGCGTTCGACTACAATTCGGCCGCGAATGCGAGCTGCACCCTCAATTGCGCCAACTACTGTTGTAGCGTCGGGCCGTCCTGCTTGCTCTGACGGTCTGCCTAGGTTGCCGCGGTTTTGGGCTTGTCTTCTTCCACCACTCGACCCACCGGTTCGAGCGAGGCCGGCGATCAACCCAGCAGCGCATCGGGCATCTGCACGGCCACGATCTCGCCGCGCGCGGTGACGACGCCGTTCGCGAACAAGGTCGCCTCGACCACGACCTTCCGCCCCTTCACTTCCCTGGCGCGGCCACGGATCTCCAGGGTCACGCCGAGCGGTGTTGGCTTCAAGTAGTCGACCTTCAGCGATGCCGTCACGAAGCGCAGCGGGGGATCCGAGTCGAGCGCCCTGCCCTGGGCACGCGCCACCGACGCCGCCGCGGTGCCGGTTCCGTGGCAATCGAGCAGCGACGCCAGCAGGCCGCCATACACGAAGCCCGGGACGGCAGTGTGGTTCGGCCGGGGCAGGTACCGGGTGACCGCCTCGTCACCCTCCCAATGGGTCCTGATGTGCAAACCCTCGGAGTTCAGCCGGCCGCAGCCATAGCAGTGGGAGACGTTCTCCGGGTAGAGATCTTGAAACGCGGGCTCGTTGCTCGTCGGGGCCATTGCGTCCTGTGTCGAGGGGCGAGAGTCTACTCCCCCTGAAGGGTGACCAGCACCGCGCGCCGGCTCCGCGGTCCGTCAAAGTCGCACAGGAAGACGTTCTGCCAGGTCGACAGGGCGAGCCGTCCAGCGCGAAGCGGGATGACCTCGCTTGGACCGACGATGCCGGCCTGGATGTGCGCCGAGCCATTGTTGTCAACGCGGTCGTGACGCCAGCGCCCCGGTGGGGCGATGCCGTCCAGGCAGTCGAGCACGTCGAGCGTGATGTTGGGATCATCGTTTTCCTGGATCATCAGCGCAGCGGTGGCCCCTTGAGCATAAAGCGCGCAGGTGCCGTCGCGGATCCCGGAGCGGCGGACTTCCTCCCGCACCTGCTCGGTGATGTCCACCAGCTCGCGCTCGCGCGCGGTGCTGACCTCGATGGTTGCCAAGAACTGTTTCATGGCAGGCAAGAGTATCCCGACCCGGCCGTCCTGAGTATTCCTCAGATGGCGGGAGGCCCGGATGCATTCTTTCGCCGTTCCCGGCATCCAAGGGGCATGCTTGATTTCGACAACAGGAGACAGACATGAGCAAGATCGAGGTGGGCAAGAAGGCGCCGGCGTTCACGCTGCAAGACGAAGGGGGCAGCAAGGTCAAACTCTCGGACCTGGCAGGGCAATGGGTCGTCCTTTACTTCTATCCCAAGGACGACACCCCAGGCTGCACGGTCGAGGCCTGCGAGTTCACCTCGGGGCTCGCCGGGTTCGAAAAGCTCGACGCCACCGTGTTCGGGTGTAGTCGCGACACCGCCGAGAGTCACCGCAAGTTCATTGCCAAGTACAAGCTGAAGGTGAAGCTGCTCTCCGATCCGGACCACCGGGTCATGGAGCTCTACGGGGCCTGGGGCGAGAAGAGCAACTACGGCAAGAAGAGCATGGGTGTCATCCGCTCGACCGTCCTCATCGACCCAGCGGGCAAGGTGGCCTACCGCTGGCCCACCGTGAAAGCCGCCGGTCACGCCGAAAAGGTTGCCGAGAAACTGGCCGAGCTCGCGGCCTGATCCCGGCGCGGGGCGGGCCAGCGCATATCGGCCCGGAGGGGGAAGGCCCTACCCTAGATGAACCCGCAGGTCGTGCCGCAACAATTGATCGTGCAGTCGATGTACGCGTTCCAAGCGGGGCCCGAGGAATTGTCCGAGCAATCCGTGTCGTTGATGCAATTCATGAGCTGGCCGCAACATGAGTTGTATAAGCAAAGGGAACAGGTGTCCGTCGAGGCCGACGCCGCGCTGGAGCATGTCGTGGTGAGCGGCGTCGGGGTGCAAGACAAGCTGCCGGTCCAGCTGGAACATCCGTTGTAGTAGCACCAAGTGGCCGAGGTGTAGCTGCTGCACGCCGATGGCGTCCCAGAGCAGAGCCCACTTGTCGCATACCAGGTACAGCCATTTTCCAAGGCGCAATCCGCCGAACTGGCCTGCACTGAACAGGAATACGGCGTCCCCGAGCACAGCGAAGACACCACCGTGCTCCCGCCCGTGCCCAATCTGCCGCCCGTACCCAAGCTGCCACCCGTGCTCAAGCTGCCACCCGTGCCCAACCTTCCGCCCGTGCCCAGGCCCCCCCCTGCGCCGATCATGCCACCAGTTCCCAAAGCCCCTCCAACGCCGATGAGGGTGCTCCCCCCGACGCCGGCGGGCACCGTGGCACCGCCGTACCCAATCGCGCCACCCGCGCCCGAGTCGGGCACGGTGCCGTTGGGCAGACAGGCATCGCCGTTGCAGTCGGGATGGTAGTTGGCGCTCGCGCAGATCACGTTGGTGGGATGCTTCGCCGTTCCGCAAAACGCGACCGTCGAGCATACACCTGGCTGGGCCCAGCACGTTTTGGACTGCGAACAGTAAAATGCAGCGCCGGGATCACAATAGGTCTTGTCATCGACGCAGTAGTGGACCGCACTCGTGCCATCGTCCACGCAAACAAACCCACTCGGGCACAACTTGTCGGTCGAGCACTGAGTCTTGCCGCTCGTGTAATTGGGTGAGCAGGCAGCGGCGGAGATTAGCATCAACAATCCAAAGCGTTTCATGGCATCCTCGACGAGAGACTTCGACTAGAAACTTCCACTCAGCGTTGCTCCGGCAAGCTCCGGCCCGACCGCCGGCGCAAGAGCCACCGCCCCGGATGAGCCGCCGGTCACGCCAACGATGATCGCGGTCACGAGAGCGGCGGCACCGACCCCGTAGCAGATCCCGGCGCCCACCGCGTAGTTCTTGCCCTGCTTCTCCAGCGAGGGGTCGTACTTCTTCTGCACCTTGCTGAAGTCGTCCAGGGACTTGTAGGTGAGGAACCCGCCTGTCGCCAGCGCGCCAACACCGGCGATGCCGATGATCCAGGCCGCGACCTTGCGACCGCTCCCGGTGCTTTGCGGCGGCGGTTGGGTCGCCTGCGCCGACACGCCGATGGGCGCCGGACCCACCGCAGGATATTCGCCCTGTTGGTACTGGGGCGCATACCCCGGGCCGGCGGGCGGAGGATACTGCGAGGGAGCGGCCCCCGGCTGCGCGCCATACGGGCCCGGCGCGGGCTGCGCGCCATACGGGCCCGGCGCGGGCTGCGCACCATACGGGCCCGGCGCGGGCTGCGCACCATACGGGCCCGGCGCGGGCTGCGCACCATACGGACCTGGGACTGGCTGCGGACCATACGGGCCCGGCGCGGGCTGCGCACCATACGGACCTGGGACTGGCTGCGGGCCGCTCGGACCGGGCTGTTCACCGTACGGACCCTGCGGTGGATTGGCATCCCCCGGCGTGGATTGCGCGGCAGCGGGCGACGCGGGCGCTGGCGGAATCGGGGCGGAACCCACCGACGCGGGCGTCGGCGAGGATCCTGCGGTCGACGCTGAGGGCAACGGCGCCGCCACCGGGACTGGCGGGGCAGGCACGGGGGCGGGCGTGGCCCCCGGGACTGGAGCCGGGGCCGGTTTGGCCACCGCGGCGGCCATGGCCTGGTCGCGCAGGCGTTCCATCTCGCCGATCCATCCCGAAACCTCGGCGCGATCATCCGCTGCAATGTCCGTCTGCCGGTGCAGGTAGTCGCGGAGGTTGGACAGGGCGGGCTCGTACCGATGCAAGTAGTAGTAGCAGGCACCGAGATTGCGCACGAACACCAGCATGTCCGGATAGGCAATGCTCAGCCTGACGAAGAGCTTGGCCGCGTCCTCGTAGTTGCCTTCCTTGTAGAACCGCAATGCCTCCTTGGCGTCGGACCTACCCTTCTTGTCGAGCTCCGCGGCAAGAGCGGACGAGGGCTGCGGCAGGCTCGCTGTGATGGTCGAAAGGAGAACGCCAAGTAACAGAATCCTCAGTGAACGCGCCATTCGTCTCCTCTGTATTGGTCCTTGTTCTGCGTTGCCTTGGGCGGCTTGCTCTGCACAGCCGACTTGCGAGATGCCGTGGAGCGACCCTCGTGCTTGCGCGCGCCATGGGTCGCACGGGATTCTACCTTTTCCAGATCGACTGCGGTATCCGAGTCGCCATCGAGGCCGACCGCGACGCTCTTGTCCTTGTAGCCCTGCAGACGCATGACCAGACCCAGCGTGCCCTTGCCTTGAGGGTAGGACTTCTCAAGCGGCGTCACGCCCAGCACGCTCCCGTCCTTTTCATCCGATACCGTGGCCCCGGCGGGCGAGCTGCGAAGCTGCAAGCGAACCATGACGGGTTCCGGCGCGGGCGGTGGCTGTTTCGCGACGGGCGGTGGTGGTGGCGGCGCGGCGGTACCCACGGCGTGACCTCCGGGCCGAAGCACGAAGAACAGTCCGGCCGCGGCGGCCAGACCGAACAACCCAAGCACGAGCGGCCAGCGCCTCGGCTTGATGGTCTCGAGCTCCGCATCGCTCGTCGCCGGTTCCCGCTCCTGAAAAGCAGCCTCGCCCGTGGCATGCGAGAGCGTGGTGATGGTCTGGCTGGGAACCGGCGCGGGGGCGGGCGTGATCCCGACCCTGCTGGGATTGCTGCCAATGAGCATTGGCGGCGGCGTCTTCTGGTAGCCAAACCCCTGGGTCGAATACAGGGATTGCCCAGGCGGGCGATTCAGGGGAGCCACAGAAGTGGGCGCACTGCCCTGCGCGGTCAGCGCGGGGTAGTTTCCTTGCAAGGCACCGACGAAGTAGTCGACGCTGCTGAAGCGCAGCTCGCGATCCTTGGCCAGGGCGCGCATGACCGTCTGCTCGACGTATTCGGGCAACTCGGCCAGGTACTGGCGCAGCGGGGGAGGATCGGCGGTGATCTGCATGACGAGCATCTCGGTCGCGGACTGGGACACGAAGGGCGGCACGCCCGCCAGCATCTCGTACACGATGATGGCGAACGAGTAGATATCCGAGCGAAGATCGACGTCGGAGCTGTCGCGGCATTGCTCGGGCGACATGTAGCAAGGGCTGCCCATGAGCAACCCCGCCTGCGTCTTCATGGTCGAGCCTTGATCGTCGCGGTGCTTGATCTTGGCAATGCCGAAATCGAGCACCTTGACCCGGAAACCGAGGGGGGAGCCCGGGTCCGAGATCAGGAAGAGATTCTCGGGCTTGAGATCCCGGTGGACGATGCCGGCGTTGTGCGCCGCGGACAGGGCACTTCCGGCCTGGCGGGCGATTTCCTGCACATTGCGCAGCGGTATGGGGCCCTGCTGGAGGATCAGCTTCTGCAGCGAATCTCCCTCGAGAAACTCCATGAGAATGTACGGCTCGCCGTCCGCGGTGACGCCGGCGTCGAACACCTCGATGATGTTGGGATGGCGAATCCCGCTCGCAGCCCGCGCTTCATTGAGGAAGCGCCGCACGAGCTCTGGATCCTGGTCCATGCCCGTGTGCATGATCTTGATGGCGGCTCGGCGCTGCAGGAAGGGGTTTTCGGCCTCATAGACCTCGCCAAAGCCGCCCTCGCCGAGCAAACGCACGACCCGAAAGTTCCCGAAGGTTTGTCCGGCAGCCACCGCCATGCAAACTAGACCTCTAGACCGTTGATACTACGACAAGGCCGGGAAATCCGAAGTCCTTTCTCCATGGCCATGCGGATGTTCCACACTTTGCGTAACGGGCATTACGCCTGGCCACGACACGCGGAAGTTGACGCACCTAGCGCCGCGCCATTTCAACGAAGTCTTGCGAGCAACGGATTCTCCAATGATAATCCGGCGGCCAGGGTGATAGGGACGAGCATAGGCAACTACGAGATACAACGCCTCATCGGAGAAGGGGGGATGGGACAGGTGTACCTTGCCCTCCATCCGGGCATCGGACGCCAGGCCGCAGTCAAGGTTCTGACGCCTGGAGATGCAGGGGATCCCCAGATCGTCAGTCGCTTCATCACGGAGGCTCGCGCGGCAAACGCGATCCGCCACCCCAACATCGTCGACATCTACGACTCGGGCGTGTTGGCCAACGGCACCCCGTACATCGTCATGGAGTACCTCGAGGGCGAGACGCTCACCCAGGCGCTGACCCGCGGCCCGCTTGACCTGGCGGATGTCGTGGACTGGGGTTGCCAGGTGGCCGAGGCCCTGGCTGCGGCACACGCCTGCGACGTCGTGCACCGCGATCTCAAGCCCGACAACCTGTTCCTGGTTCCCGACGCGCATCGACTGGGCAAGAAGCAAGTCAAGGTGCTGGACTTCGGCATAGCCAAGCTGCAACGCAGCCGGCTCGATCAGGCACACAAGACGCGCACCGGAGCGCTGCTGGGAACGCCGCTTTACATGTCGCCAGAACAGTGCATGAGCCAGAAGGATATCGACTTCCACACCGACATTTATTCCCTCGGCGTGATCCTCTACGAGATGGTCACGGGCAAGCACCCCTTCAACGGCGACGGCGTCTACGCCATCATCAGCATGCACATCAACGACGCCCCGGCCCCGCCCTCGACCCTGCGCCCCGACGTGCCGCGCATGCTCGAGGAAATCATCCTGAAAGCGATGGCCAAGGCGCCCGCCGAACGCCAGGAATCGATGGCGGTGGTGCACTCGCAACTCGAGCTTGCGCGCGGCAACGCCGCCGCGAGCAACGAGGCACTGATCCGTGCACAACGCGATCGCGTCCGGCCCATACCTCTCGATCCCGCGCTGCCCACCGCGGTCCCGGAGATCAAGACCCTCGGCGACACGGCCGTATCACAGATCGCCAGACAAACCGCGTACGGGCGAAACGCTCCACGGCCTTGGCTGCTCATCATGGGAATCGCCGCCGCGGCGCTGGCAATCGTGTACTGGATCGTCGGTACGGCGAACAAGCTGCCCCCGCCCCCCGCGTCGCGCGCCGCACTTGCCGTGCCCGCGCCTTCTCCGGCCCTCCCACCGCCCGTGCCCGCTGCCCCCGCACCCATCGAGATTGGCCTCGCCAGCGCTCCCACCGGCGCCGAGGTCTACGTCGACGATGTTCTCGTCGGCACGACGCCCGCGAAGTACCTGGCGGCCGCGGGGGGCAAGCCCGTGGAGTTCATCTTCCGCCTGGAGGGCTTCGAACCGGAGCATGTCCGCGCACTGCCCGCAAAGGGGTTGACCGTCACCGCGAAGTTCATCCCACCACCTGCGCCGAAACGTCCTGCCTCGACGAAACGCAAGCACGGCAAGGCCGAGCCGTCCGCTCCATCGAACGACATCCAAACGGAGCGCTAGCCAAGACCACCATGCGAAGAGGGCTGCCCGTCACGCTCGTCCTGCTGTTTTTCGCCGTTTCACCCCCGGCGGCTGCTGGCGATGCACCCACGTTGGCCGGGCAGGCGGACGAGGCCCAGTTCCACTTCCTGCGTGGCAACCGCGCCTACCAGGAGAAGCGCTTCGAGGACGCGCTGGCCTCGTACTACACTTCGTATCGCCTGGTCGCCAATCGCAACGTGCAGTTCAACATCGCTAGGTGCCTCGACCGGCTGGGGCGATACGACGAGGCCTACCGCGCGTGGTCCACGCTGCTCGACCAGCCCCTGGCCGACAAGGAAAGAACGGCGGCACAAGCCGCCATCGAACAATTGCGTCCCCACCTCGCGCTGCTGGAGATCGAGAGCACGCCGCCCGGCGCGACGATCTACGCCGGCCGGCGCGACCTGGGCGCCCTCGGCGTGACGCCCAAGAAGCTAGCCCTGCGTCCCGGCATGACCAGAATCATCCTCGACCGGGAGGGTTACCACCCTGTGGAGCTGGAAACCGAGCCGTTGCGGGGCAAGGAGATCAAGCTCTCGGCGACGCTCGATCGAATCTATGGCGAGATCGAGATCCGCCGCGTCCCGACGGACGCCGAAATCCGACGCGATTATCTCGACGGCGAGGTACTTCGCCGCGGTCCCGGAGTGGTCAGGATGCTCCCTGGACCGGCTGTGATTTTCGTCTCCGCCCCGGGCTTCCAGACGGAACGCATGATGGTGAATGTCCCGCCCGACGCTCGAGCTCCGGTGGACGTCCTGCTTGCGCAGGCCGAGGCCCCGACGGGAACCCTGGTGGTGAGATGCAATATCGCCAGCGCCCTCATTCGCGTCGACGGCAAGGAATCCGGCTTTGCCCCCGCGGTCATCGATGGCGTGCCCACGGGAGCACGGCGGGTCGAGATCCTGGCAGAGAGTCGCAAGACTTTCGCGACCACCGTCGAGGTGAAGAAGGGCGATCGCACCTTCGTCGATGGCTACCTGGGCCACGCCGATCCCGAGGTCACGGCGGCGACCAAGTCCTCCATCGCCTCGGAGTCCGCGCCCGCGTCCATCACCGTGGTCACCGCCGACGAGATCGCAGCGTTCGGCTACACCTCCTTGACCGAGGCCCTGACCGCCATCCGGGGCGCCTTCGTATCGAATGACCGCAGTTACGAAGCCATTGGCTTCCGCGGCTTCTCCCCGCCCGGGGACTACACCAACCGTGTGCTCGTGCTGGTCGACGGACATTCCACCAACGATGCGGTCGCCGGACAGGGTTACGTGGGGCACGACTTCGACGTGGATCTGGCCAACGTCGCGCGCATCGAGATCGTGCGTGGCCCTGGGTCGGTGCTCTACGGAACCGGCGCCCTCTTTGGCGTGATCAACGTGGTCACCCGCAGCGTGGACGAGGGCCAGCACGCCTGGGCCAGTGGTTTGGCGGGAACCTTGGGTCTGGCCTCGGGGCGCCTCACCGCCAGCACGCGCAAGGGCTCGGCGGCGTTGATGGTCAGCGCGGCAGCCATGAACGCCGACGGAGAAAGCCACTATGTATGGCCCGCGGAATTGAACGGTGGCGTGCCGGTGACCGTGTACGGCGCCGACGGCGAAAAGGCCACGCATGCCGACGTGGCGGGACGGTTGGGCCCCCTGTCCCTTCGCGCGAGCTACAACCATCGCAAGAAGAATCTGCCCACCGGAGCGTACGACACGCAGCCCCTGCCTGGCACGTACAACGACGACCATCGCGCGTTCGTCGAGCTTCGCTATGCGGGGGACTTGCACGCCGTCGGGGTGGCCGTCCGCGCCGCCTACGATGCCAGCTGGTACCACGGCCACTTCATCGATGTCGATCCCACGAACTTCACCGAGGAGAATCTTCAGGCACAGTGGCTGACTGGGGAGCTGCGTCTGGAGTTGCCGACCTTCCTGCGCCAACACTTCACGGTCGGTGGCGAAGTCGTCAGACAACTGCAGATGCGCACCGACGAGACGAATGGGGGAGGTCCCTCGCCCAAGAACGACCTCGTCCTTTCGGCGTACCTGGTCGACAGTATCCACCTATCCGGCCGGCTGACCGCGAATCTCGGCCTGCGCAGCGACAGCTACACCGAAAGCTCGGGAACCACGGTCAATCCCCGCATCGCCCTCATCGGCAGACCCTACCAGGGGGGCAACACCAAGTTCTTTGTCGGGCGCTCCTTCCGAGCGCCTTCGCCCTACGAACGAGCTAACTCCACCGACCCGGCGTTGCGTCCGGAAATCCTTTGGAGCGCGGAGATCGAACACTCGCACGCCGTCAGCGATGACGTGCACCTCGTGGGCGTCCTTTACGCAAGCTGGATCGACAACCTGCTCACCAGCGTCGCGGAAGGCCCCTCGACCGGGTACGTCTTCGTGAACGACGCGAACCGCATCCGCAGCATGGGTGCCGAGGGCGAGGCGCGCTGGGAGCCGGGCGGAGGCACGCTGCTCTCGCTGTCCATCGCGCGGCAAAAGGTGGAGGAG
>Ga0210133_1000514_pt1 | contig 13391 bp, 9 predicted proteins | sample Joice_ThreeSqC_D_2_FD_184874 | JGI IMG/M metagenome (GOLD analysis project Ga0210133, IMG submission 184874) | Wetland microbial communities from San Francisco Bay, California, USA, that impact long-term carbon sequestration - Joice_ThreeSqC_D1... | ecosystem: Environmental > Aquatic > Marine >...
TAGATATCTAATAAAATTATGTTTGGTTCAAATTCCCGGATTATCCGTTCAGCCCTATCCGGGTTCAAACATGTTTCCACCTTATACCCCAATTTTGTAAGCACCTTGCTCATCGATAATGAAACCAAATCGTCATCATCGATAATAAGTATTCTTATCTGAGAACTAAGCATTTATTTTTTCTTCATCGAGTTTAAATTTTATATAAAAAGTTGTGCCTTTCCCGGTTTCGCTCTCAAATGTCAATTGGGCATTTTTAGCTTCCAAAATTTCTTTGCAAACACCCAATCCCAATCCTGTACCATTACTTTTCTTCGTAAAGAAATCGTGAAATATTTTTGCCTGATCATCTCCCTCAATTCCGACTCCGTTATCCCTGATGGACCATAGAACATTATTATCATCCACGGTGCGTGTTTTTATATTGATTAACCCCTTCCCTTCGCAAGCTTCCACCGCATTTGAAATCAGGTTTAGAAATACCTGCAGTATACTATTCTTATCGCAATTTAATAATGGAATACTTTCATCAAAATCTGTTTCAAATAACAAATTATCAATTCGTGGTGTGCCTTTAAAGAGATTTATTGCCTGTCTTGAAACATCATTTAAATTACATGCAGATGAGTTCTCATAATTGTGTCTGGAAAATTCAAGTATATTCTCAATCAGGTACTGTACCCTGTCAAATGCCTCTCTTGTAGAAGTAATAATTTCCATTACGTCATTCGGAAGATCTTTTTCGAACAATTTCATGTAGTCCAGATTAAGTTTTATAGCGGATAGAGGATTGCGTAACTCATGCGTAAACCTTGCGGTAAGTTTCCCCAGCATCATCATTTTATTAGAAGTTATTTTATCACTAACCATTCAGGGTTGTTATTCCGTGCAGATTTCCACAAAATTCAGATTTATTGGTTAATAATATACAATTCTTAATTTAATTAATAATATACCGCGGGGGGAATTTTTTTAGAAAATCGGGATTGCTTCTTGTGTGTGGTGGAAAGCTGTTATTTAGCTTTTATATCCTTCAGTAATTTATCGGCAACTTTATCAATTACTTCATCCGAATCGTAGAATTTGGAATTTACTCTTTCATTAATTACTTCAAGCTTTTTGGCTTCATCTTTTTGTGAATTACTCAGAACTTTTCCTTCGCCGGAAATTTCCAGTTTATCTTTGCCTGACTGGCTGTCTGCTTTTTCCGTTTTACTTTTTTTAATGTTACCGAAGTATTGATACTGGTTGTTGATTCCCTTGATGTCCATCTTTTTATCCTAAATAATTAGCTATTTTTTTCCTGTTGCCAATCTGCACTAATTTTTGAGCAATTTCAAGTGATTCGGTTTTATGATTCTCAATTAAATTATCGACAATTTTTTGAATTTGTTTAGATAGTGCACTTAGCTTGTTATAATAATTCTTAAGTTCCTGTTTCTGATGCTTCATCTGGAGCTGTTTCTTTTGAGCAATTACAAGATTTATTTTCTTTTTTATCTGCAATATTTTATCGCTGAAGTTTTCGTTAGTTATCTGCAAAATTTCTGCATAAGTACCATTCAGTAAAATTTCCATCTGGTTTATTTCATGCTCAAGCTTATTCATAAATTAAGAACTTCCGAGTGAAGCAAGTAAATTTTGAAGTGAAATAAGATCGGCAAGCTGAGACTGAAGCTGTTCATAGCTTCTTCTTAAATTATCAGATCCTTTATCAATTCTTTTTTGGGTAGAAGTAATACGGTCATTGTAGCTCGTAATGTTCCGATCATAAGATGACTTTGCCAACGCCAAATACCCCCCCGCACCAAGGTAAGGATCGATTTTATCGTAAAGCGTATTTGCAATACCGTTTGTGGAATTGAATAGCGCCTCTACCCGGGAAGAATTTTCAGAAATTTTATTTTCAAGTAAGTTGCTGTCGGAAATGCTAAGTCCGTTTACAGAATCAAAAGAAATTCCTACCTGGTTGAGCATGTTCAAACTGCCGGCAGAAAGACCGGAAACGCCGGTATAACTAATTGATGTTAGACTTGATAGAATTGTGGAAGCATTGGTATCTCCCATAAAAAGTCCACGTTCGCCGTTGCTTGTAGTGCTGTTGCTTTTCAGATAAGAATAAAGATCATTAAACTTTGCTATGAAGTCTTCTATTTGGGATTTTACGGAAGCAACATCGCTTCCAACAGTTAGGTTTACTGTAGTATCTGTCGACTGCATAACAGAATTCAACTTGAAAGTTACACCGCTTACCAGGTCACTTATAGAATTTGAATCTCTTTGCAGAGTTAGTCCGTTGAATGAAAATCTTGAGTTTAACAGATTATTTTCATCCGTTATATCAGAATAAAGAAAACCAGATGTATCGGGATCGGTTGATTGATTGTATGCTGTTCTTGTTGTACCAAGATTTAGCCCGATAGAATCCAGCGCACTCGATCCGCCGCCGTCTGATAATTCAGTAATTCTATAACCAACACCTGTTTCTTTTGAAGTAATGGAAAGCTGCGATTTTGTGCTTGTGGGTGAAAATGAAGAAGCCGTTACTATTCCCGAAGCACCTTTTTCCTGGGTTACACTAATACTTAGATCTGTTGCTAAATCAAATCCTGTAGAATGACTTATCGATATATAATCGGAAGAATTATCGACTGTTAATTTAAGACTTACATTTCCCGAATCGACAACTTTCTCAGCAGTAACTCCGTCAATATTTTCAGTTATACTTCCGGCTATCTCGTCGATCAGATCTTCATAAGTGCCACCGCCGTTTACAGAGATTGTAGTTTCAGTTCCGTTCAGATCGATAACAAACGAACTTGCACCACCGGAATACGTGGAAGAAGCAGTTTTTGAATCGGACTGAACAACAGCTTTATCGGAATTAATTGCATCCGATATTTTTTCCATTACAGTTGCATTTGTTTCTGAACCGGAAAACGTAACTTCGACATTACTTACAAATTCACCGCCGCTGCCATCGCCTGTTTTAATTGAAAAACTATGTGTGCCTGTTAAACCGTTTGTATCCGACGCTGTAAAATCATTTGAGATTGCAATATCATTCTTTGCCAATTGATCTACCCGGAAACTATACGCACCGATGGAAGCCGAACTTGCTGCGCTTGCTGAAACGAATGAAGAATTTGATGTGGTAGCTGCTTTTGTTTGAAAGAGTGAATCCGAACCAGTGAGTTTTAAATTTGTAAGAAGAGCTTTTAACGAACGAAGCTTTGAACTGAAAGTTCCATACGCAGTAGACAGATTTGAGTATTTAGATTTCTTAGTCTGCAGCGGCGTAATATATTTCTGGGATTCATTCGTTGCATAAGAGCTAACAAGAGAATCAATTGTTGAAGTCGATAATATTTCATTAGCCATAAAATTGCCTAATCGTTGTTGCTGCTAAAAGCCTGCATCCAGCTCTCCCGAAGCTCCGATAGAATACTTGCAACAATACTATAATTTCCTTCCCTCATCTTATCCTGGCAGAATTTATACAACCTGAGAAGTCCTGTTGAAATCTCTTTAACATTCTCATTTTCAAAATTAAGCCCGTTTATCAAAACCTGGATTGAACTGTTTGTTCTTCTTAGATCATGTTTTTTGCAGCTTACTATAGCCAAATCGTACAGTTTGATCACAAGCTGTTGAGGAGTTGCTTCTAAAATATCCTTTACAAGATACGGATTCATCTTTATGTGTCTGCCGGTTGCTGCTGTAAAATTCTGCATAATTAGAAATACCCTATGTTAATAAAAAACCCTCTCCCGTGGTGGTGATTCCGGGAGAGGCTTTACTATATAATCTACTGATTTAATTCTTATTGGAATAAAGCCAGAAGATTTTGTGGTTGTAAGTTGAGCTGTGCCAACATCGATGTAGATATTGATTGCCCAATTTGTCCTTTAGTTGCATTTAATTGTTCTAATGCCATGTCAGCGTCAAACAATCTGCTTACACTTGAAGTAGCATTTGATATGGCGTTAGTTAAATATTCATCCTTAACATTTAGTCTTTGGACGAAGTTACCGATTTTGCCCAGTGCATCGTTTACAGAAGTTTCAATAGTGGAAACACTCAGCGAAGCAATGTTAGCTGAAGTTGCACCACCGGATGAAATAGATGCCAGGTTAATTGCATTCAATGTTCCAAAGTTAATTGTAGTTTTCTCCGTTTCACCGGTCTGGAATACAAAGTTGCTAGCTGAAGGTAAAGAAGAACCGCTAAGCAATGTTGTGTCATTAAATTTGGTGTTCGAGAATATTGCGCTGATTTCATCACCAAGAGCATTGATATCGTTAGCCAATGCTGTTAAGTTCTTGGTAGGATCGTTAGCTTCGGCTATCTTTCCTTTTATCTGAATCAACAGATCGTTAATGCTGCTTAAAGCAGATTCAGCTGTAGATAAAGTATCGACTGCAGCACCTAAGTTACCCTGAGCTGCTTGCATCAATGATACTTTACCCTGAAGTTCTTTACCTACACGGTAACCGGATGTATCATCGGCAACTGAGTTTATTCTTAGCTGGGATGCCAGACGTAGCTGAGCTTTATTTGTCTTTGCATTTACCTCTGCTAAAGCATTGTATGCTTCCAGCGCATTAACGTTGGTGTTTATTTGGAAGGGCATTTTATACCTCCTTGTATAGTGAATAATTGACGGATATCCTTATCCGCTGTTAAATGAGAATACTTTCTCTGAATAATTATCGGAAGGAGGTTCTGTAAAGTTTAGTTTTTTCTTTAAATTTCTACTAAAAATCGACTTAATTTATCCCTCAATAAATTGACCTTTTGCCTTAAAACAAGGTTGCTTTCATATCTTTTCTCCGCAGATCCGATCAACGGCAAAATCTTGGAATTATTATCATTGTTTAAGTAAACTGAAACAAGGTAGAATACGATTGAAGGATCCGGATCATTCAATGATAATAAGCGTTCCAATATTTCTTCAGCTTTCATGAACTCATTATTCTTTAGAAGTAGGCGCGCATATTTATTTAATGCCGCAATGTTTGAAGGAAATTTATCACACAGTATTTCAAACAATGATTGCTTTGTTTTCGAATGCGAATAATTTTCAAGCAGCCCGATTATAATGTTTACCTGGTCCTCACTTTTAATTGATTCCTTATACTTGCTTAAATCAATTTCCGAAATACTGATATTATCAAATAGGTGATTGAAAAACTCCGCGTTCAGATCGTTATCGTTTTTATGCAATTCATTTTTATAAGTTCTATACTCGTTATAAAAATATTTGAATGATTCTTTATCATTCAACCCGGCAGAAATATTTATGCATTCATCCAGGATCGTTTTCTTATCCAATAAAATTGCCTGGTATGATGAGCGGGTACCGGATGAAAATTCTTCATTCATCCGGTATGCTTGTTTGCAATAAATTTTAGCTTCGTCTATTTTATTTAAACGATAATAAATTTTAGCAGCCACAATTAGTGCTACAGGTTGAGTTTCATCTGCTGCCAGACTTTTTTTAATATATTCGAGTGCGTTATCCCATTCTCCTCTTTCTGCAGAGTTAACACTTAAATACCTGTTTGCTACAGAAAGATATTCCGGCTTTAGCTTTTTATCGTTGAGTGAAATCTGAAAGAAAGTCTCTGCATTTCTTTTATCATTTAGGATTCCATACGTTTGTCCCAGCTGAAACGCAAAATACGGCGAAGGATTTTTCTCATACTCTTTTTTAAGAAGATGTAGGTTTCTCGCCGCTTTTTCTTTCAACTGTTCATTGGAAAGATTGTAACCGAGATGTTCGATAACAATGGAAGAGTCTTTTAGGGTATAATTTTGATCGATGAGCGAGTTTTCAATTTGTTCGTGTATCCTGCCGGTGAACCTAATAGATTTATCATTCGGGAAAAGACGAACATAATTCATAACCGACGGTCTTCCGTTAACTTCATCGATACTTTTAACAGTGCAATAATAAGCCGTCTTGCTTTTTATCATAGTTAGATTTTTTATATCTCTCTTCGATGAATCTGCAAGTCTTTCATCTGCATCCATGTATAAAATCCAATCCCCTGAAGATTGTTCCAGCGCAAAATTCCTGGCAGAAGAAAAATCATCATTCCATTCATAATTAAAAATCTTGGCCTTGTGTTCCTTCGCTATTTCTATTGTGTTATCCGTTGAGCCGGTATCAACAAGAACGATTTCATCCGCAACGCCCTCAACGGAATCCAGGCAATCACGCAAGTAACGTTCTTCATTTTTAACTATCATACTTAGTGTAAGCATAACACTCTTCCGAATTATTCGATTTAATTTGTTTTATAAATGATATCAATCAACTTATCGGCAGTATTCGCCCAGGTAAATTTCTTAAGATGTTTTGCTGCACAGTTGCCTATAATTTTTATTTTATCACGGTTGTGATAAGCAAACTCGATCTTTTGCACAATTTCATCGAGATCAGGTTCACTCCAATCCGCAATTATTTTTTGGTCCTCATCAAATAATCGAAAATCTTTTTGAAATTTTAACGGAAGTGAATTTTCTTCATTCAAAATATCTTTATGCCCGCTGTTAAAAGAAGCAATTACCGGTTTACCGCACGCCATATATTCCATCATTACTAAATTTGTTCCGCCCTCGCATCTGTTCGGGAATAAAGCGATATCAGATTTTAGATACAGATCACGTAACTTTTCATTCGGAACTAATGGCAATGTAAATATTCTTGAAGGATCGATTTCGTTTATTTTATATATCGTCTGCATTACATCCTGCCAGTTAGTTCCTTCATACTGATATCGAATGTGTTTAGAACCTTGCATTGTATCCATCGCTTCTCGCCAGAAATTATACCAGGTGTTAATAAGAATAATATCTTTATATTTTTGCTGTAAAATTTTGAATGCCCGAAGAACAAGATCCTGTCCTTTTCTTAGTTCAAACTTTCCACCGGAAAAGATGACGAATAAATTATCATTCATTTTTTGCTCACCGGGATAAAACAATTCGGGATCGATTCCCTGGATCAATAATTCTGTCTCTTTGATCCCTGCATCTTTGAGCTTCTGTTCACACCATGATGAACCGGCGATGATCGAATCGAAATGTTTGGCGTTTTCCAAAGAAGTCTTTGTAAGTTCGTTTTCAAAAAAAGTGTAACCATAAGTTTTAATTCCTTTTGAATGATATAATCCTTCCAGGCTATTATTTTTTATTGCGGTAAAAACATTACCGGGAAGGACTACATTCTGCTCTATCACTTTCATCTTATCCAGATCAATTGTTTCCACTTTGCCGGATAAACCGCTGCGTAAATATTTACTGCAAACGCCCCAGCCAAAGTTATCTCCCCGACTTAATCCAAGGTAAAGAGGAATATCCTTTTCACTTTTAGTATTTCGGAATTCAGTGGGAAAGGAATGTGTTTTAATAACAATCGATTTATCTTCTTTTGATTTCACCATCGTTTGCAAATCGTAAGCAACTTCATCAATAACACTCTTCCAATTTCCCCTGGATTGCTGTCGGTACAACTTCATAGATGAATACCATGGGGTTTCCGAACGGTCTAAGAGCCAACGCCAATCGGGAAGATATGTAATTAGATTCCAAACAGGTTTACCTAATGCACCTGAAAGATGCACAACTGAAGTATCAACACTTATAACAAGATCAAGATTATTTATTATGGAAGCTGTATCTGCAAAATTCTTTATTTGTTGATCCAACCGAACAATAGGATAGTAAAAATCATTTAACTGTACTGCAGCTTTACCCATTTGCAAGCTGTAAAAGTCGATACCTTTTATTGAAAGAATAGGGATAAAATCAGCTAAAGAAACGGAACGAATTTTATCGCGGTTATTTTCCGGATTACCAGCCCAAACTATACCTACCTTAAGATTGTTAGTGCTTTTAAAAAATCCTGACCAAATTTTATCGTTCTCAAAATTTGAAATTAAATATTTTTCCGGTGAAGGAATATTTTCACCATTGGTTTGGAAATAGTGTGGCAGACTTAATAAAGCGATTTGATAATCATACTGAACGTTCAGTTCATCTAAATTATTACAAACGATTAACTCGTCTATCCATTCCAAATTTTGGAATAAAACAGCAAGCGAGGAACCTGAAAGAAAAATAACATAACATCCTTTTTCTTTAAGCAGCTTCAGATAACGAACAAACTGAATTGTATCACCCAATCCCTGTTCAGCATATACCAGGATTCTCTTGTCTTTTATATCCTGATCATTCAACTCCGGTTTTGTGAGTTTCGGTTTTATAAACTCTACCCTTTGCTTACGCCATTCATATTCTTCCCAGCCGTTTTTATAATCACCCTTCAACAAAAGAGCATGCGCTTTGTTGTAATGTGCTTCAACCAAATCGGATTTACTTGTAATCGCTATATCGAAAAATGAAATTGCTTCATTTATTTTTAAATCTTCAAGGCTGCCTACACCCAAATTTGTAAACGCAAAAACTCTGCTTGTTTCATCTTCAATAGAATTAAGGAAATATTTCTTTGCTGTTTCTGTATCTCCTTTTTGTAAAAATATTTTTCCGATGTTCACATAAGCGCTTTTCAAATCCCGGTCTAATTCCAATGCTTTTTTATAATTGGAAATAGCTTTATCCGTCTTACCGGTTTCCTGCATGATAAAACCAAGGTTGAAGTATGCTTCAGCATTCTTACTATTAAGAGAAATTATACGGTGATATAAATTAATTGCAGCTTCAATATTGTTAAGTTTTGTATGAACTAAAGCTAAATTATTCAATGCACCTGAATGATCCGGCTTAAGTTGAATTGCTTTTTCATAATTCTCAATTGCTGAATCATAAGACTTCATTTTTGAGAAACAATTACCGAGATTAAAATAGCTTTCACAATTTGCAGAATCGTACTTCAAAGCATTTTTATAATTTATGATTGCTTTATCCCATTTATTAAGCCTGAAGTAAATTCCGGCAAGATTATTATACAATTCCGAACTGCCGGAATTAAATTGAATAGCAGTGTTGTATAATTTTTCCGCTTCTAAAAATTTTTCTTCTGTAATTAATATTTGCCCGAGGTTTAGATATGCTTCAATGAATTGCGGATCGAGAGAAATTACTTTTTCAAAATTAGCTGCAGCAAGCCCGGCATTTCCGATTTTTTCATAACAATAACCAAGATTGTAATAAGCTTTAGCGTGTCCTTCGTATAGGAAAACAACCTGATTAAAATAATTTATTGCTTTTATATAATTGCCGGAATTCTGCTGTATTACACCAAGAAAATTTATTACATCGAAGTCATCATCATTCGTTTCTAGTAATTCAAGTAAGATTCTTTCTGCTTGATGATATTGTTCATTCGAAAATAATTCAACGGCTCTATCGTAGTTCGCAACTAAATCAGTTTCATTCATCATGTCGATTGTTCAACCAGTAAAGAATTATGTTTTTCATCGTAACCAAGAAGTGCATTTACTTTTCTTAAACCTTCCGATGCAGTTATATTTTGGGCATCATTTGCTACCGCCCATTCATACATCATCTTAGCGGATTCAAAATTCTTTTCAACGAAGAGTAATTCCGCGAGACCGAAACATGCATTTGAGGAATCAGGTTTTGCTTTGAGCGCTTTTTCAAAATATTGTTTTGAATTTTCAAAATCGTTTAGAATGAGCGCTGTGTTTCCGGTTAAAAGAAAAAGATCATACAAAGATGTATTGAATTTATTTTGTTTCTCACTCCGGTAAGAGTAAATGCACAATAACAACTCACTAAAAGCTTCGTCGAACTTATTATGGTTTAAAAAATTTATAGCCGATTCAAAATGTTCTTCAAATTCTATTTCAACTTCTCTAATGTTTTCCTTCAATCTATTTATAAGCGACAGGTAAAATTCGGAATCAATAAAAACTGCATAGCTCGAAACAGCCTTACTGAATTGCTCAAGCTTAACTTGTTTCTCGTTTTCAGAAAAGGTTGAGTATTGCTGCTCGAATTCCTTTATCTCAATTTCAATACGTATGCCTGCTTCCCGTTTGTTTATTAAATCCCATGCTTTTTTGTAATACTGTTCACCGTCTTTTGCCGATTTAATAAGCTCTAATTTTTCTTTAATTCTGTTAACATCATTCAGATTAGCAATATTTCTTTTAAGATATTTTTTCTGAATCAGTCCGTTTTCTTCTTTCGTTTGCTTTGTGTTCCTATGTTCAACACTGCTGTCGGAGTAATAATAAAGCCCGAGTATTTCATTGATGTGATAAATTTTTGCTTCCCTGCTGATCCTCAACCAGAATTCATAGTCACCCACAATACTTAAAGTTTCATCAAACAACCCAAATTTTTTATGAAGACTTTTTTTCCACATTGGCTGCGGACCTAAAAAACATCCGAACAGGATTAAATCTTTATCAAACGGAACCCAGTTAGTAGTTGTTTTTTCTGCGGCTGAATTAAAAGAATCATTCATTATCCTCGTGTTGTAAACATTTGCATAAACAACATCAACTTCATTATTCTTTTCAAATACGTTTAACATCAACTCCAGTGCATTTTCTTTATGACGGTCATCTGTGTTTGCATTGGTAATGTATTTTCCCGAAGCAGCTTCGATGCCTCTATTCCATGCCTTGTAAATAGTTTCTTTTTCTTCAGTGATAATTAATTTTATATTTTCATATTTCTTCCGGTATTCTTCAACAATTTGCTTTTCATTTTCCTTTGATCCGGAAATGACGATAATAATTTCAAGTTCGCCTTTTTTATAAAGAGTCTGACTAAGAAGATCTTCGATACATCCCCGAATAAAAAACTCGGAATTGTAAGCAGAAACTATCGCCGAAACTTTTACATATAATTCTTTGTGTGATAAAGCATCTAATGAAATTGACCGGGTATTTTCTTTATTGTCTTTCATTATTATCTCGACTCCCTCTTTAATCTGCAAATTAGTTTTCTTTGAATAATCCGGGTAGACAGGAACTGTATTGTGATCGATCCAGTTTAAAAGTGAATCCAACCTTTTTTCGAGCGTGTGATGCTGCAGAAATTCCCGGTGTCCGTTTTCGGCAATATCTTTAAACGCGATGGAATCATTCTTTAATAAATTTATTTTCTCGGCAAGAGTATTTATATCATCCCTGTTAAAATAGATGAGATGTTCACCATCTTTAAAAAGAGCATTGTTCAATGGACGATTTTGTGGAAGATACTGGAACAGAATATTTCCGCTTGCCAATGCCTCAAAGGTCCTTACATTAAAACCACCGAAAACTCCGGGCGGATTGATCGCCGCAGTATATTTATTATAGCACTTAACAAGCTCGCTGTTGGTAAGAAACTCTTTTACTATTTCGCACAGCTCTGAGTTTATCAGAACATTAAGAATATTTTTTCTGAGGGTATACTCGCTCCATAGTTTTCCTTTAAAGAAAGGGATGTTTTTTCTTTTATCGAATGGAACGATATTTTTGAAGAACTTCTCATCAACAAATTGCGGAAACCAGACCGCTTTCTTTTTTTCTTTCTTATAGAAAGAGACGTCATTCTCATCGGCAGAAAGATAGTGCGAAAATATTTTCAGACCGTTTTCCGTCCGCTGCCGGTAAATTTCATAAAATGCTTCACGGCTCGATTCGTATGAGTAACAAATTTTCGGATTTTTATATCTTTCCCAAAATGTACGCTTTTGAGGTGAGTCATTAAGAAAATGCAAATGATGATCTCCCCCAAGAGCAATTAGAAAATCAGATGAACCGCCTTTATTTAGATATTCGAAAAAGTGACTGTACGATTTCTCAGATACATAAAAAGCCCGGTTCAACATATCCCTTGCACTTAATGCAAGAACCCAGGCTTCTTTCAAATGCCAGGAATGATTATTTGATGGCGGAAGCAGTAAATCTATTTTCGGTTTGCTGCCTTTATTTTTTAGAATACTAAAAGACTGCAATGCTTCATCCTGCTTTACAAACTTTTCTTTTAGGTTTTTATCAATTATTTCAGAAAGAACTTTTACTACTTCCTTGACTTCTATTTCTTTTATACATTCGTTCGTTTGTTTTGTACATTTCCAATTACAGTTAAAACAATTCATTTCTTTGTAAACTGCATGAACATGAGTGTGATCAGGATAAGGAAAAAATCTTCCGAAATGTCCGCCGCCTAAAATCACTACTGTTTCTAAATTTAACGCCGCAGAAAAGTGTGCAATGCTTGTATCCGAGCCAATATAAAACTTTGAATATTTCAGAAGCTCAACAACCTGTAAAAGATTAAATTGTCCCTGCAGCAGGATAGGATTCGTTTTGGTTAGGGAAGAAATCTCAGTACAAACATCTTCATCATCTGGTCCACCAAGCAGCAGAACTTTTATTTTCCATTCTTCCTGTATAAAATCTATTACTTCGGCAAATTTTTTGGAACCCCAATATTTAATTGAATTAATACCGCCTTTGGAGCCGGGAAATACAATAGCATAGTTATTAATGTTATAGTCTGATAAAAAGTTTGAAATAAAACTCACGTCCTGAAGCGATCCCCATATTTCAGAAAGTAAATCAGGATTTAATTCTCCTCCCAAAAGTTTGATAATCTCTGCATTACGATACAACTCAAATTTATTATGAGTGTCATCGGTTTCGATCAGGAAGTCATAAAACTTTTCCGTTACCTTCAAAATTGCAGGATCGATATTTGAGTGATCGCCTTTAACACCGATTTTTATTTTGACATTAATGAATTGGACTATTTCTTCTGCCTGAAATTCGCGTGAATAAAGTGGATTAATTAAAAGATCGTAATTGAATTTCTGAAGTCCGGCTAAAACTTTTTCACGGTAAAATTTATCCGTATTAACCAGAGTTCTATCCATATAAATTTTAGTATCGATGTAAGGGCAGTTATCAATCAGATCGTGAGTTTCATAATAACAGACATAAGTAATGTTTGTATTGGGAAAAAGCTGCTTTAATTGTTTCATAGAATTTGAGAAAAGAAGACAGTCTCCAATTGCATCAAGACGGACAATAACAAGTTCCTTTACATCACCATAGCTTTTAATTAGCTTCTCATGAAGTACTTTTTCCAGATCATTGAGTTCATTTCCCAAATCCGATTTTGATAATGCGGGGCTCATTTTTTTTAACAGTGAAACAATATCGTCGTACATTTTAATTCCGGTTGCTTAAATAATTTCCGATGATTAAATTTAATTTTTATTCAACCAAACTTTCTTTAAGAAGCTCTTCAAGATATTTCAGATTCCCCAAAGCAGTTTCGTTATTCCTATCTTTATCTAATACTTCCTGAAGATATTTAACCGCCTCTTCATAATTCTTTTCCAGTATCTCAACAACAGCAAGATTATTTATTGCGTTCAAATTTTGGCTATCGAGATC
>Ga0210133_1000515_pt1 | contig 13387 bp, 13 predicted proteins | sample Joice_ThreeSqC_D_2_FD_184874 | JGI IMG/M metagenome (GOLD analysis project Ga0210133, IMG submission 184874) | Wetland microbial communities from San Francisco Bay, California, USA, that impact long-term carbon sequestration - Joice_ThreeSqC_D1... | ecosystem: Environmental > Aquatic > Marine >...
TCGTTGTATACAGGAGCGGTCGCGCCTGACGCTGGTCCGCCGGATCTTCGCCGGACGCATCCAAGCACGCGGCCATCGTCGTGGACACCAGCATCAACGAAGGACAAGAACCCGAATCGGGCAGCGTGACTTCAGGCAAACACCCCCTGCCGGGGATCATTGCCGGGGGCATTCGACGGATCTTGCCCTGGCTGGCCTGGGGCAAGGTTTCCGACGCATGGTGTTTCTACGTCTGCTACGCATTGCTGCTGCCCTTCTTCGTGGCGCCGCTCTTTGCCACGCGGCTTCTGCCCGGGCTCGATCTGCCCTTCCACATGGCAGCCGCCGATATGCTTTCCAAGATCGGCAATCCCGCCTCGCCGTATGCGCCGTACTACGAGGGCGGCTTGCGCATCGCCCCCTATGCGGCCCACTTCGTCGCCCTCGTCGTGTTCGGCAAGATCGTGGGCCTGCTCGCCGCGCACAAGCTCATCATCGTCTTGTACGTGGCCGGTTTGCCCATGGCCGCGGCGTCGCTTCTGTCGGCCTGCCGGCGCAGCCGCATCCCGGCCCTTTTGGCCTTCCCGCTCGCCTACAATTTGACTCTGCACTACGGCTTCATCAGCTTCGCGCTGTCCCTGCCCGTCGTGCTGTGGCTGCTGGCGGAGATGACCAAGCTCGCACACTGCGAGCCACGTCGTGCCTTCATCCGGCGCTGGTTCGTCACCGCCGCCGTTGCAATTCTGCTCTACCTTTGCCACCTGCAGAATTTCCTTTACGGCGTGTGCGCTGCGCTCGCCTTCGCCGCGCTGGCTGCGGCCCCGATTCGCCGCAAGCTCATCTCCGCGACTGCGCTCGTGCCCGCGTTCGTAGCTCTTGGCTACTGGCACCTCACCACGCCCCCGGTGAGCGGACAGGCTAAGCTCACGCCCTCGCTGGCGTGGCTTTTCTTGAAGAGCCATCGCCTCAACGATCTAGGGCGGCACAAGCTGCTCGACGATTTGTGGCAGCGCATCCTGCTCATTCCATCCCACGCCATGCGTGCCTTCGTCGACCAGATCAACGTGCCGGCGTGCCGGGGATTGGTGCTCATCATGGCGGCCTATCTGTGCATCGGGTTGCTGGCGTGGCGGCCGCCGGACGCGCCCTTGCGAGACCGTTCGGCCCGCCGGCGTCGCATGCGCCTGGCCGGACTCGTCGCCTTCGCCGGCGCGCTCACGGCCTACCTGGCCTTGCCTCACCACCTCCAGGAATTGGAGCTGATGACCTTCTTCCCTCGCTTTTCGGTGCTGGTCCTCCTGATGTTTCTCCTGCTCGTGCCGGCCGGGCTCCTGCGTCTTCGTGGCGCGTTCTTCCTGGCGCTGCCGCTGCCGGCGCTGGTCTTCGGTGTGCTCTACGGACGGCAGTTGTACCTGCACTACAAGGCCTATGGCACGGAGGTGGCTGGCTTCGTGGCGGTGGCGGAGAAGGTGCCGCCCGGGGGCAAGGCCCTGGGCCTGGTCTTCGATCGCAGGTCCAGGGTCATGCAGGTCGAATCGGCCCTCATCGGTTTACCCGAATTCTACCCGGCGCTTCGTCCCGCCCTGGGCAGCATGGTGCCACCGACCTATTGCGGGCTTCGTCACATGCCTTGCCGTCTCAAGGTCTCGGCCGACTTCGCAACCTCGCCGTGGGTGCCCGCAAGCTTCTCGCCCGCCAAGATGCTGCCCACCTTCGACTACTACTTCGTGCATAGCGCGCCACCCGGTTGGGATCCGTGGCGCGGCTACCACAACATGTTCGAACCGCTGGCCGTGTCCGGTAGCTGGGCGGTGTTTCGCAAGCGCCCAGGGCCGATCGTTCCGGATCCACCTCCCCCGGTGCTGTCCCCGCCGGTGACGGCGCCGCCCCCGGCGCCGAAGCCATTGCCCTCGCCGGCCGCATCAAGGAAACTGGTACCCGCAGCCAAGTCGCCCCAGAAGGCGCTTCGGCAAAGGAGATCACGTGGCGAGACATCGAAGACTGGAGACTCTGACCCTGATGAAGGAGACGGGAATCGTCCCGATCTTCTATGAGCCGGATGCCGAGGTCGCTCGATGCATCCTCGCGGCCTGCGCCGACGGTGGTGCGCGCATCGTCGAATTCACCAACCGGGGCGATCATGCCATCGAGGTGTACCGACAGCTCGATGCGTGGGTGGCCGCGCACCGCCCCGAGATCGTGCTCGGCGCGGGAACCATCCTCGACGCACCCACCGCGGCCATGTACATCGCGGCCGGCGCCAACTTCATCGTGGCGCCCAACCTCGACGAGGATGTCGCCCGTTTGTGCAACGGACGCAAGATCCCCTACCTTCCCGGCTGCGCGACGGTGACGGAGATTCAGCGGGCGCACACCCTCGGCGTGGAGATCTGCAAGATCTTCCCCGCTGCCGAGCTCGGTGGACCCGCCTTCGTGAAGAACGTACGCGGTCCCTGTCCGTGGGCCGACCTCATGGCCACCGGCGGCGTCGCGCCTAACAAGGAAAATCTCGGTGCGTGGTTTGGCGCCGGCGTGGCTTGCGTCGGCATGGGGTCGAATCTCTTCACGCCGGAGCTGGTCGCCAAGAAGGACTACGCTGGCCTCAGCGCCCGCGTTCGCGAGATCTTGGCGCTCGTTCGCCAAGTCAAGCGCGCCCCGACATAGAACTGCGCGCACATTCCCGGTTGAAGCCGGACGCCGCAGGCGGCATAGTGCGCGCGGAACCTGCCCATGGCCAAGATCGAGATATCGGCATCCATTCTGTCCGCGGACTTCACCCGGCTTGGCGCCCACATCGAAGAGGCGAATGCGGCCGGCGCCGACCGCTTTCACCTGGACGTGATGGATGGTCGATTCGTCGCCAACATCACCTTCGGTCCCTTGGTGGTCGAAGCTGCCCGGCGCTGCACCAGCTCGCCACTCGAGGCGCATCTGATGATCCTCGAGGCAGACCGATACATCCCGGACTTTGCCAAGGCCGGCGCTGACGTCATCCTCGTGCACCAGGAGGCTTGCCCACACTTGCACGGCACCCTCCAGCAGATCCGGAGGCTGGGGAAGAAGGCGGGCGTGGTTCTCAACCCCGCGACCCCGCTTTCCACCATCGTGGACGTCCTTCCCGAAGTGGATCAGGTGCTGCTCATGAGCGTGAACCCGGGATTCGGCTGGCAGAAATTCATCGAAAGCTCCACGGCCAAGATTGCGCGCCTACGCGAAATGATCGACGAGCGCAAGCTCGACTGCGCCATCGAAGTCGATGGCGGCATCGGGCCGGCGACCGCGGCGACCGTGGTCAAGGCCGGCGCCTCCGTGCTGGTGGCCGGCTCGGCGGTTTTCGCCGCCCCCGAGGGAGTTGCCCAGGCCATTGGCCGCCTGCGCGCAAGCGCAGGGTCGGCCTGATGGTTCGAGGTGAATCCGCTCCGCGAGGCCATCAGGCCTTCGTGATGCAGGCGCGCCAGGAACGTCGCCTACTCGACGACGAGGCGTGGCCCTAATTTCAACCCACTCACAGCCGCGACCACCATTCCGGTGATCCGAAACCAGCGAGCGAGTACCAGCGCTCGGTCATGGAATGCCCGAGGCCTTCGTCCTCATCCTCGCCGTCGTCGTAATCGGCCTCGTCTTCATCGTCGTCGTCGAGCTCTGGAAAAGTCCAGACCTTGTTCGGAACTGTGTTCGTCTGCTCCGACACTGCTTGGGACGAATTGATCATAGATGCCTCCTTTTCCTCCACCCACAAGGTACAGAAACCAAAGCGGCGGCGCCGAGACGACTGGGTAACAGCTCTGTTTCATTCCAATCGGGCCGGCTCAGGCCGCCACGAAGACAGAACAATTAGAGTCCGCGAGAGGCAGAAGCTTGTCATGCGTAGGGGGCGAAGAGAAGGCGCAAGATCAGTTTTCGTCTATCGATTGCTGATTTGTATGAGCGCTAACCAAGTCTGAGCTGACCGCTTTGTGTCTGTTGCTGTTCCGTGACCTGCATACGCATTCGGCGTTCCGACGGCTGTCCATTGCCGGTCCTTCGGTCTTCCTCGGCGAAGCATCCCTCGCGCGGTGAGCCGAAACCCTAGGAGTGCGCCAAAGAAAAAGCCCGCGGGCTCCCGTTCCAGGGAGCCGTGCGGGCTTTCACGAAGCAGGGGAGGACTACTTGTGCTTCTTCTTCGCCTTCTTCGCCTTCTTGGTTGGCGGCGGCGGTGGCGGCGGCGGCGCCGGTGGGGTGGACGTCTCTTCCTCGGCTGCCGCTGGGGGCGCCGCTGGCTCGGCTGGAGCTGGAGCCGGCTCGGCCTCGGCTGCTGGAGTTGCTGGCTCGGGTGCGGCGGCTGGCGCGGGAGCTACCTCCGGAGGCGGAGTTTCTTTGTGCCCGCAAGCGAGTGCGAGCGCGATGGGGAGCGCGAACAGAGCAAGGGTCAGTTTCTTCATTTGCGTGTCCTTCCGATGTTAACGGCGGGTCTACGGAACCATGAAAACCGTGGAGCCGCAACCCTCGGTCGAGGCAGCGGTCAACGCGGTGCACGTTGCGGCATTGTTGTCATCGAGCAGCACCGGCTGGAGCGGCAGGACCTCGCCACTGGCCTTCTGCAGGAACACCGTGTAGTGCTCGGGCGCGCAGGTGCACCCCAAGTAGGCGGCGCCAGATGCGACATAGGACTGGTCGACCTCGAACACCTTGAGGTAGGCACCCGATTTCAACTCCTGCGCGGGTCCGGTGCCGTCCACCGCGTTGCCAATCTGAAGCTGAAGCGTCCCCGCATTGAGCGAGAAGTAACCTTCGTCGGAAACAGTAGCGCTGACCGTGGCGTCCGCCGGGCCCTCGGTGTAGGCCACCAGGGTTGCTTCGTCGAAGGTGAGGCCGTTCGCGGCATATTTGCAATTGCCGCCGGAGCAATCCGTGTTCTCACAGGCGTTGCCCTGCGGATTTGGATAGAAGACCGCCGAGCCCTTCATGCCCCAGCCGAGCACGCCCGAGGCGTCATACAGCGTGACCGCGTCGATGTCGGTTCCCGGGCCGTTGGTTTCGCAGGCCACCTGCTCGGTGTCCTGGATGACCACATAAAGGTATGGCTCGGGCACGACCACGGCGGTATCCACGGGGGCTGGGGCCGTATCCAGCGGGGCGACGGCCGCGTCCGGCGTGGAGCCTGGTCCAACGTCGTCGTTCCCCGTTCCAGTCCCGCAGGACGCGAAGCCCAGCGCAAGAACAGCCGATAATCCGAACATCAGTCTTGTCTTCATGTCGCTAGCCTCTCCTGTGTCAGTTGTCGAATTGACGCTCCCCAGAGCCGGCGTATTCTTACTCCCCCATCGATAAATCGCAAAGAGACCCGGTGCCGGATCGCGCGTTACGCGGCCGGCCATGAAAGTGAGAATTCCATGCAGCGTTCGACCGTTCGCCTACTGCCCCTTGTCCCAGTGGTCCTCGCGCTCGTCGGTTGCGCCACTGCTCCCATCACCGGGCGGCGGCAATTGCTCCTGCTCTCGGAAAATGAGGAAACCGCGCTTGGGCTGCAGTCGTACCAGGAGGTGCTGACCAAGGAAAAGCTGTCGTCCGATCCGGTGGCCAATGCCCTCGTGCAGCAGGTGGGGGCTCGCATCGCGGCCGCCACGGGCAAGAACTACCAGTGGGAGTTCAAGGTCGTGGAGAAGCCAGACACCGTGAACGCGTTCTGTCTTCCGGGTGGCAAGGTCGTGGTGTACAGCGGCCTTCTGCCGGTGGCGCAGGATGCAGATGGCCTGGCCACGGTCATCGGCCACGAGGTGTCGCACGCCATCGCACGTCACGGAGGCGAGCGCGTTAGCCAGGGACTGCTGACCAACATGGGCATCGAGGCGGTGACTGCGAGGATGGGGATGAAGGATCCGCAGACCGTGCAAACGGTGTCCGGCCTTCTCGGCGCAGGACTAGCGGTTGGCGTGACGCTGCCGTTCTCACGCGACCAGGAATCCGAGGCCGACCACATGGGCCTGGTGTACATGGCCAAGGCGGGATTCCATCCCGACGCCGCTCTGGCCTTCTGGAAGCGCATGCAGCAAGCCTCGCAGGGCGCGCCTCCTGAAATACTCTCTGACCACCCCTCGGACGCCAACCGCATCCAGAAGATTGAGGGTTGGCTCCCCGAGGCAAGGGCAGCGTTCGTGCCAGGACCGGCCATCGCGCTGCCGCCGCCCACGGCTGCGACACCGGTTGTGCCAGCAGCACCAGCTCCGACCACGGCTGCGCCCGCCGCGCCTCCACCGCCGGCCCGCACTGCTGTCCCGGCGCCTCCGCCACCTGCCCCCGTTGCCGCGCCCGCAGCGCCGGTACCTGCGCCAGTCCCGTCGCACGCTCCTGGGGCACCGCTCCCACCGCCTCCACCACCCCCACGCCGGTAGCCACAGACTGAAACCCTCCCAGAAGGGGTTTCAGTGCAGAAAGGGCACCTGCCCGGACAAGGCCAGGGGAAGGCGCAGGGGGCCGAAAGGCGTTCCGATGGCGAGCGCCCCTGCCAGGCTGTAGCTACTGCTCTGGCCCCGAACCATCTGCAAGATCGCCAACCCCGCCTGCGAGGTCGAGACAGCGACCTTGATGCCGATCTCGTGCGCGGCGCCTGCGGCGAGGCTGGCGGCGTTGGTCAGGCCACCCTTGGTCAGGCTGAAAGCGCCCAACTTGATGTCGTAATCGAGCCCAGCCACCTCGAAGGCGAAGGCGTTCGGATTGCTCACGCTCAGCTTGAGCAGTCCCGTGGCGCCCGCGAGCGACAGGTTCTGCCAGGTCACCGAGGAGACGGCGACCTTGGGCGGGGCCGGCACCGGGAGTTGACCGTCCTTCTCGATGGGCAAGCGAAGCACGCCGACGATGGGGGCGTTCACCGACAAGCCAAGGGCCGCGTGGTACGGAATGATGGCACCGGGACGAACCGCTTGCAGTACCTTGAGGAGCTCGAGATACACCACCTTGGCCGGCAAGGTGACGGTCTTGCTTTGGCCCACGGGGATGGTGCCTTGCAGCGGAGCCTGGCCTTGCAGAAATGGTTGCGCCTGGCTCGCCAGGGCGTAGTCGATATTCACCAGCGGCAGCGGGACCGAATAGGGATTGTTGATCGAAACGTCGAAGGCCAAGGTCAGGTCGGTCAGCGAGAAGTCGGTGATGCGCACCCCGGTCACCGAAACCGTGGGGGTGGGCCTCGGGCCGAGCAGGCTCTGCAGGAGAGCGCAGCCGGGCAGAACGAGCACACAGCCGAGAAACAGACTCAATCGGATGTGGTCGGTCTTTGCGGAATGCATGGGGCCTCCTCGAAGGCGCAGTCTATCCCAGCCGGGTTCCGCCGGCGCGGACGGATGACATTCTAGGCGAAGCGCGCCGTTCATTGGATGCTAGGTTTGTCTCATGCCTTCCCCCGCGCGTCCCGAAACCCTCGAACGGTTGAAAGCCATCGTTGGTTCCGCGGGATTTTCCCTGGATCCCGACGAGATCGCTCCGCACCTGGTGGAATGGCGCAATCGCTTCGTGGGCAAGACGCCGCTGCTGCTCAAGCCGGCGAGCACGCGGGAGGTCGCGGCCATCGTCGCCGTGTGCGCCGAGTCCGAGGTGGGCATCGTGCCGCAAGGTGGAAACACGGGGCTGGTCGGGGGCCAGATTCCCCGGCCCGAGGGCTTCGACCTGCTGCTTTCCCTGGGCCGAATGACGAAGATCCGCAAGGTCGACGCCATCGACAACACCATGCTGGTCGAGGCCGGTTGCACGCTCGCGGTGGCTCAGGAAGCGGCGGTTGCCGTGGATCGACTGCTGCCGCTCAGCCTCGCCGCCGAGGGCACGAGCCAAGTAGGCGGTAACATCTCGACCAACGCCGGCGGCATCCACGTCGTACGCTACGGCAACGCTCGCGATGCCGTACTGGGCCTGGAGGTGGTCACCGCCGACGGCAGAATCTGGGACGGCCTTCGCTCCTTGCGTAAAGACAATACCGGGTACGATTTGAAACAGCTCTTCATCGGCGCCGAAGGCACGCTCGGCATCATCACGGCCGCAGTGCTCAAGCTCTTCCCGAGGCCGCGACAGGTCGAGACATTCATGGCCAGCGTGACCGACCCCGACAAGGTGCTCGGCCTGCTTTCGCTCGCCCGCGACCTCACCGGTGACGGCATTCTCGCCTTCGAGATGATCTCGCGCTTCGCCCTCGAATTGGTCACGCGCTACACGCCCGGTACCAGCGATCCGCTGGCGATGCCTTCGTCGTGGTACGTGCTCGCCGATCTGACCGTACCGCGGGCAACGGCCGAAGCCGTGCTGGCCGCGGCCTTCGACAAGAACCTGATCACCGACGCGGTTCTCGCCGGCAGCTCCACCCAGGCGAAGGCGCTGTGGAAGCTGCGCGAGTCGGTGTCGGAGGCACAGAAGCACGAGGGCGGCAGCATCAAGCACGACATCTCGGTGCCGGTGTCTCGCATTCCCGAGTTCCTGCGCGAGTCGCTCGCGGCCGCCGCGAAACTCATCCCTGGCATCCGGCCGGTACCCTTCGGGCATGTGGGCGACGGCAACCTGCACCTCAACTTCACCCAACCCGCCGGGATGGAAACCCGCGCCTACCTGGCGAGGTGGGAGGAATTGAATCGCATCGTGCACGACATCGTGATCAGCCACGGTGGATCGATCAGCGCGGAGCACGGCATCGGCGTGCTCAAGCGGCAGGAGGCTCGCCGCACCAAGAGCGGGCTCGAAGTGGAGCTGATGGCCAAAGTGAAGCAGGCGCTGGATCCCAAGGGCATCATGAATCCCGGCAAGGGCGTGGTGTGATTCGTCCGACGAGAATCCCCGAGGTGCGGCTGGCGCAAGCCTTGGCCGAGGAGGAAGGAGTGGCGGGGCAGGGGTGCCCGGGGCTGGTCGGGCTGCCCAAGTCGGACGTCCACTGCCACGCGCTGCTCAATTGCCCGCTGGCGGCCTACGAGGACGTTCTGGGCTACAAGCTGCCGCTGCCGCCGCCGCGCTTCCGCGACTTCGGCGAGTTCGGTGGCTACCTTGCCGCCAACCTCTTCCCCGCTACGCGCACCATTACCGGCATGCGCGCGCTCGTTCGCGCGGGGCTGGAACGCATGGCCGCCGAAGGTGTGGTCTACGCCGAGGCCAGCGTCGATCTGCTGCTGCCCATGCACGCCAAGGTTTCGCCGGAGGCGGTGATTGCCCTGGTGGCCGAAGAGCGCGATCGCATCGCTCCCCGACTGCGTCTGGCGCCCGAGATCGGCATCAACCGCCGGATTTCGCCGGAGCGGCTGTGGCCGAGCTTCGTCGCGCACGTCGAATCGGGCATCTTCTGCGCCATCGATCTCTACGACGACGAGCGCAGCGGCGATCTGCGCGAGTTTCAGCGATTCTATCGACTGGCGCGCGAGCGGGGCATGGTGCTCAAGGCGCACGCTGGCGAGATCTGCGGACCCGAGCACGTACGCGAGACCCTGGAGGTCCTCGAGGTCGATGCCATTCAGCACGGCATTGCCGCGGCCGGCGATCCGCGCTTGCTCGAGCAACTGGCCCAGCGGGGCACGCAGCTCAACCTCGCCCTGGCCAGCAACGTCGCGCTCGGTGTGGCGGGTGGCTACGAGGACCACCCCATCCACGCTCTGCTGGCGGCTGGCGTAGACGTGGCCTTGGGAACCGACGACTACGCGCTTTTCGGCGCCGGAATGTGCGACGAGATCCGTCGCCTACGTCGCGCGGGCATGCCGCTCGCCGATCTCGCGAAGATTCGCCTCGGCCCACCCGAATAGGCTGTCGATGCGGTTTGCCGTTGGGCCGGCCGGCAGCCCGAAGCGCCGAAGTGAGAGGAACCGCGCCTCCCTGTGGTACGCGGGCGAAAATCGCTACTCTGCGGCGCCAGCGGTGGCCCTTGCTTTCGGTCGAACGGCGAAGTTCACGTTCTGGTAGCCGGCAGTGGCCGCGGAAAACATGACCTTCCTCAACATTCTGAATTCGACGTTCTTGTCGGACTGGATGATGCACACCCCTTTGAAGTCCTCGACAGGATGCAGCAGCTTGTAATTGTTCTTCGCCGTGACCAACTCGTCGTGCAATTCGGCGATCTTCATGTCGCCGGTGGCCGAGTCCTTCATCAATTCTTCACCCGTGGCGACCTGCCGGCCGTCCAGGGTGACCACGTCCCTGGTCACGCCGATGACCGGTGCCCGTTCGAGGTCGCTCCAGTTCTGCGCGTCCGGCAGCGTGATGTTCTTCTGGATGAAGAGAATCTCGCCGTTCGCCTGGAAGGTCATGAGCAAGAAGATCACGAGGACTGTCATCATGTCGATGTAGGCAACGAGATTGAGCGATTGCTCTACGCTCTTGCGGCCTACGTGCCCAAGCTTGTTCTTGGTCGTCTCGAGTTTGATCGAATGATACAGGTGAGGCGCTGGTGCATTGATGGCCATGTCAATATTCTCCTGTCCTAGAAAACAGACGCGCTCGCGGCGAGGCGTTCCGCCTACGCGCGCCCACCAAGGGCGTTGATCGAGCCTGCAGCGGTGCTGTGCAAGGCCCACGCGACCGTGAGCCGTGGAGATCGCCTCGAGCCTGGGGATCCCTCTCCGACCACGCCAGAGAGCAGGTCACGCCCCTCGGCGGGTGGCACCGTGCCCCTACTCGATACCGTGGCCTGACTGCAACCTCTCATCGTTGCCTCTCCTTTCCACAGGACGCTCGCCCGAGCGTCTTGCCAACCACGGGTGGGACGCTAGCACCGTGCCCAGGAAGCGAGCAAGCGGAAATCCATGGACGGGATCCCCGCGTCAATTCTGGAAGGCCGGACTCCTGGGGTGCTAGCCTCGGAGCGCCAGGGCGGCCGTGAACGCCACGTACAGCGCCGCCGCCAAAGCCCCCTCGACTCGCGAGATGGTGCGTTCGTTGCGCAGGAGCACCGTTGCGAGAACCGTCAGGACGACCAACGCAGCGAGGTCGAGACCGAGCGAGCGCAGGGGAACCGCCACCGTTCCAGCAAGGCCGGCGGAGCCGAGGCACAGGAGCACGTTGAAGATGTTGGAACCCACGACGTTGCCCACTGCCAGGTCCGAATGGCCGTGTCGAGCGGCGATCACGCTCGTCACCAGCTCCGGCAGCGAAGTGCCCACGGCGACGATGGTGAGACCGACGAGTCGTTCGCTCATTCCGAGTGCATGCGCGACCGAAACCGCGGCCCGGACGAAGATGTGACCGCCGACGAGCAGAACCGTCAAGCCGACCGCCGCCGTCACGAGCCCTCGAAGGGAACCGCCCGCCTTGGGAGCACCGGCGGCATCGGCCGCTTGGCTGGCTGTCGATACGGCAAGATTCGCGGTGGCCAGCACGGAAGCCGCGCGTGCGGCACCGACCATCCACCCCGTGTAGGCGATCGCTCCGAGTACGAGCCCACCCGCTTCCCATCCGCTCAGCCGGCCATCGGCCAAGACCAGCGGAAGGAAGGCCGTGGTTGCAAGGAGCATGGGCAACTCGCGACGGCGCAGGTTTCCGTCGACGTGTGCCGGTCTGACGAGCGCCGCGACGCCGAGGATGAGCCCGATGTTCGCGATGTTCGAGCCAAGGACATTGCCGAGCGCGACCTCGCCGTGCCCCGCGCTCGCGGCTTGCACGCCCACGATAATCTCGGGCGCCGAGGTGCCGTAGGCCACCACGGTGAGCCCCACGAGAAGCTGTGGAACACGCAGGGCCAGCGCGAGCGTCGAAGCGCCGCCCACGAACCACTCCGCCCCGAAGTAGAGAAGGGCCGCTCCCCCAACGAGCTGCACCCAATCGGTCATCTAACCTCCACCCAAACGGGCGCACCTGGGCGCGAATCCATGCCGGTCGGTGCCGCCGCCGTGCCTCGGTCCATGCAGTTGGTCAGGCATGGCGGGCTGGAGCGCCGAATGTCTTCACGGCCCATCCTCCGATTTTCACCGAGGGGCCCGCATCTGGCAAGCCAGGCAGTCAAGCTGGCAATCAGGTAGTTTTCTCACGGTTGGCACTGGGCTAGCCGTGCCCGGGTCTGCGATCCTCGCGCATCCAGCGTTCGCAAAGCTCGCGCAGCGATACGCCGGGGGGCGCGGCGGCGATGCGATCGAAGAAGCGCAGGCGGCCGGGGCTGAGGAAGGCCAGGTGGGTGGCCCAGTCGGCCAGGCCGTCGAGAACGTGGGTGGCGTAGAGGATGGTCACCTCACGCTCCTCGCTCTCCGAGCGCAGGAAGCGCAGAAGGTCGGCGCGTGACAGCACGTCCAGGTCGGCGGTGACCTCGTCGAGCAGAAGCACCGACAGGGACCGTTCGAGGTCGAGCAGGATCTGCACTCGCCGTCGTTGACCGTCGGAAACGCGGTGCATGCGCCAGGCCGGATCGACCTCCAGGACTTCCATCACGCGGGCCCGGCGGCGGGGATCGATCCCCTGGCGAGCAGAAAGGATCTCCGCGACGCTGATGTCGGCTGAAAAGGGGAACGGGCCGCCCAGGAACGCGACTTCGCCGGCGAGCGAGGTGTCCTGGAACGCAGGGCGGCCGAGCACGGATATGGTCTCCGGCGCGATCATGTGCCGGCCGGCGACGAGGCGCAGCAGGGTGCTCTTGCCCACGCCGTTCGCGCCGAGGAGCAAGCAGCGCGCACCCCTCGCAAGCGAAAGCTCCATATCTTGAAGGACCGGCTCGTCTGCCCCAGGGTACCGGAAGGTGAGACCGCGTATGTCGATTGCCGAGGTCATGAAAAGGGTTGGTCAGCGAAGAAGGAACGGCCGGTGGATCTTCAAGGCAGCCTGAGCATCGCGCGTAGGCGGACATCGCGCGAGGAGCTGCTGGCTCGGATCTCGTATGCCCCGGGTTCGATCTGCCAGGCCTGGCGCTCGGGCCGGGCCGCATCGAAGAATGCGAAGGCGCGCGGCGGGAGCACAAGCGCGATCTGTCGTTCCTCGCCGGGGGCGAGGTCGACCCGGCTGAACGCGCGCAAGTCCTGCTCTGGCCGTGGAACACGGGTGGCAGGTCCGTGAACATAGATTTGCACGATCTCCGCGCCGCGCCGCTTGCCCGTGTTCTTCACTTTCAACCGAAGGCTCGCGCCGCGCTCGTGATCGAAACGGGAGACGGCCAAGTCGCGGTAGGCAAACGTCGTGTACGACAGGCCATGGCCAAACGGGAACAAAGGTTCGACCTTGCGCGTGTCGTACCAGCGGTAGCCGACCAGAATGCCTTCTTCGTAGGCGACCTTGCCGGCCGCTCCGGGAAAGTTGCCGAACGAGGCTTCGTCCTCCAGCCGCCTGGGGAAGCTCACCGCCAGCTTGCCGGATGGGCTGACCTCGCCCAGCAGGACGTCAGCCAAGGCCGCACCGGCCTCCTGCCCAGGGAACCAGGCGTGGAGCACGGCCGGGACTTTGTCGAGCCAAGGCATGGCGACCGCCGCTCCCGTGCTGGTGACGACCACGACCCTGG
>Ga0210133_1000517_pt1 | contig 13355 bp, 12 predicted proteins | sample Joice_ThreeSqC_D_2_FD_184874 | JGI IMG/M metagenome (GOLD analysis project Ga0210133, IMG submission 184874) | Wetland microbial communities from San Francisco Bay, California, USA, that impact long-term carbon sequestration - Joice_ThreeSqC_D1... | ecosystem: Environmental > Aquatic > Marine >...
ATTTATAAAACACATCTGATTTTTTTTGTCTATTTGCCCGAAAATATCCGCCAACACCGCGATTACAGACTTGTTAATCTCTTTGTTTTTAGTTGCATTATTAGTCAATTTTACGTGTTAACAGGGAAGTATTATATGAGGAAGAGCGAAAACTCAATCTTTTTTCCAATTCTTTTAAACCTTCAAAAATTCCCCTGTTTAGTGGTTGGCGGTGGTGAAGTTGCCTTAAGAAAGGTAGAATCTCTCCTTTTATTCAACGCAAATATAACTGTAATCTCACCTAAAATTTGTAATCCGCTGATGGTGTTATACAAAGAAAAGAAAATAAAAGTTGTACTTAAGGCTTATTCGAAAGAATTTATAAAGAATTATAAAATAGTTTTTTGTGCAACGAATAACCCCCTTCTTAACAAACAGGTTCATAACGATTGTAAAAGAGAAGGAATCCTGTTGAACATCGCGGATGATCCGGTTCTGTGCGATTTTATTTTACCTGCAAATGTTAAACGAGGAGCCTTAACAATTTCTATTTCCTCACAAGGTACTGCTCCTTTTATGGTTAGTGAGTTAAAGAAAAAATCCGAACATATTTTTTCACCGACTTATAACGACATAATGGAATTAGCCGGTGACTTCAGAAAAAAATTAATGGCAGATGAAAAATTTAAATCATCAAAAAGCAAAACAAAGGCGTTCAACAAATTTCTTATGGTTGATTGGGAATCGATCCTTGAGCAGGATGGAAAAAATAAAGCATATAAACATATGCAGGAAATCTTAAATGGCTTCATATAATTGCCGGACTATTTTGAGGTATAAAAATGAAAGAATTCCAAAAGGTATTAAAGAACAGAGTGCTTTTCTCTTTTATTGTCATTATTATTTTAATTCTTACAAGCGGTGTTTTAGGCTGGGTACTGACAAAGCAGGTAGAAAAAAGTGACAGCATTATCGAAACCGTTCACCAGTTTAAAGAAGCCGAACTTCAGTTAAGACGAGAAGAAAAAAATCTTATTATCCGTGGTTATTCTCAGCAGAGATTAGAAAGATGGCAAAAAGCAAAGGAAGATTTTAACCAAAGATTCGGTCAGTTAATTGGTATGGGAGCTTTAACTCAGGATGAGATTAAAGAATTAAAATCCACTATCTCGGAAATGTCGGATGCCTACAACCAATTTTTCCATGATATTCAAAACCACAAATTAAGCGATGATGAAATTGCCCTTTACGATACGCATTTTAAACAGATCGGCAGAAGTTCCCTGATAATAATTGATAGCATTTTAAAAAATGAAACTGAAAATGCAAAGACAGTTAATTCGAGAACTGATCTCCTGATAATAATATTTTCAGTTGTATTCGTATTAATAGCTGCCTTCCTGGTAGTGAATGTGTTAAAAAACTTATAACTATTTAAGCTAATTATGCAAAAATCATGAGCATTAGATCCGGTAAGGTTTATATTGTAGGAGCGGGACCCGGTGATTGTGGGCTTCTAACTGTAAAAGGATTGGAAAAATTAAAGATTGCCGATGTTGTGGTTTACGACAGGCTAATCAATAATGAATTGCTGTCCTGCTGCAAAGAGGAATGTGAAAAGATTTTCGTTGGAAAAGAATCCGGTTATCATCCAATTGAACAGGAAAAAATAACTGAGATCCTTTTAGATAAATCGAAAGCAGGATTTACTGTTGTCAGGTTAAAAGGCGGAAATCCGTTTGTTTTCGGTAGAGGCTCCGAGGAAGCGATATCACTAAAAAAAGCAGGGATTGATTTCGAAATAATTCCAGGCATTACCTCCGGCTTAGCTGCCCCAATTTACAGCGGCATACCTATTACGCAAAGAGGACTTATAACACAATGTGTTTTCGTCACTGCACACGAATGCCCGGACAAACCGGGAACGCAGGTTGAGTGGGAAAAACTTGCAAAGCTTAAAAACACCTCGCTTGTTATTTACATGGGGGCTTCAAGAATAAGGATAATAAGTGAAAAGCTGATTGAATATGGAATGAGTCCTGAAACTCCTGCTGCTGTTGTAGAAAACGGAACCTTACCTAATCAGAGAACAATAACTGCACGACTCGATTGCATTGCTGAAGAATTCAAGAATCAAAATTTCCATGCCCCAGCAATTATTATGATCAGTCCGGCAATTACTTTAAGAGACGAAATTTCATGGTTTGAGAAGAAACTTTTGCTTAATAAAAGAATAGTTATCTGCGGAGAAAAAGATCAACAGTACGAATTATATCATCAGCTAAGCGATTTGGGTGCGGATGTTATAAAACTCCCGTTAATCAAAAAGAAGATTAAAAATCCAGATATAAATTTACCCGAACTATTCTTAAAAAATAATTTTGAGTGGGTATGCTTTACCGGTGAAAGTGAAGTTATATCTTTTTTTGAATTGTTAAAAGAAAAACATTCGGATGCAAGAATATTCGCAAATAAAAAAATTGCCTCGATCGGAATCAATACATCTAAAGCATTAAAATCTTTCGGAATAAATCCGGATTACTCGCGTGAAGAAACCGTATCATCCTTACCGGCAGATAACATTTTTAATAAGTATCAAATGAATGGTCACCATCTTATATGGATAAAAGAATTTAATGAAAAGAAAGAGATACCCTTCGAACTTAAAAAAATTGGAGACAAAATAAGAACAATTGATGTGTGTGAATATCTTTTTGATGAACCCGAACCGGATTTGGTTGAGAATATTCAAAGCAGCAATGTTGATGCTTTTATCTTTGCTAATTCAGCAGCCATTGAATCATTCTTTAAAGTTTTTGAAAATAAAAAAGCTGAAGAAATTATTATTAGTGCAAAAGTAATCGCGGCAGATTCTACTTCAATAAAATTTTTATCTGAAAAGAATATCGGCAATGTAATTGATTCTTCGGAAAAAACTGTTGAAGAAATTTGTAGTGCAATCTATAATGTGCTTGATCGGAGATAAATGGATTTTTTTAATATCAACTTACCCGTTGTTGGAATTGAATTCAATGTAATGCTATTACTAACTATTGGATTTTGTGTCGGTGTTCCCGGTGGTTTTTCCGGCGTAGGCGGCGGATTTATTATTATGCCTGCTCTTGTTTACTTAATAGGTCTTCCAACTATTGTTGCCGTTGGAATCATCTTAATCACTGTTTCTTTCTGCGGAGCTTACGGATGTTTTACTTATGCACTTAAAGGACGCGTAGAAATTGTAGCTGCATTTATTATGATCATCGGGGCTTCGATAGGCGCACAGATAGGAGCTACTGCCGTTAAATTTATTCGCGGATACGGGATAAGATTATTATTTGCAATAATGATAATCTTTGCCGGGCTTCCCATAGTTACGGAACAATTTTATAAGATGACAAGCAAACCGTTGTTTCAAACCTTTGCAGAAATCGTACTGATGGGAACAGCTTTAACTATGCCAACTATCGTAATTTCCAGACTTGTAATCGAATCAAAGAAAGAAAAAAGTTTAAAGATCAATAACTAAATAATCTATTTTTTCAGACAGGGAAAATCATGGATATATTTGAAATCTATTTACCTGTTGCAGGGATTGAATTTAATGTTCTTCTATTAATTCTAATCGGATTTTGTGTCGGAGTGCTCGGAGGATTTTTTGGTGTAGGTGGCGGATGGATAGTCACACCTGCACTGAATATTTTTGGTTTTCACATGTCTTATGCTATCGGTACCGATCTAGCCAATATTTTCGGGCAATCGATCGGTGCTACGAAAAAACATCATAAGATGGGCAACATAGACTGGAAACTCGGTTTCATTTCTATTTTAGCATCCATAGTCGGTTTGGAAATCGGTTCGCAGGTAATACTTATGCTGGAAAAAACCGGTAACGCAGGTTTAATAGTAAGATGGTGCTATCTTTTTATGATGTTCGGATTAAGCTCGTTTATGCTGTACGATTATTTCGTTATTCACCCGAGAGAATTAAAACGATTATCGGAAAGTCAATCTGAAAATGATAATAAGGAAATAATGAGTGCAAGAAGCAGAATTGCCAAAAAGCTTCATAGTATTAATCTGCCACCAATGATTTCTTTCCCCTCTTCAGATATTAAATCGGTTTCTTTATGGATAGTATTGTTAATCTTCATGATTACCGGTTTTCTTTCAGGCTTTTTAGGTGTAGGCGGCGGGTTCATAAGAATGCCTGCTTTAGTTTATTTAATAGGTGTTCCGACTGTTATTGCAGTCGGGACGGATCTGATGAGTGTTTTGTTTGCGGGAGCTTACGGCTGTTTTACTTATGCACTCAAAGGTCGCGTAGAATTTATTGCTGCCTTTTTCATGCTTATTGGTGCTTCTATAGGTGCCCAGATTGGAGCAACTGCTGTTAGATATATTAAAGGATATGGAATCAGACTGCTTTTTGCAATAATGATTGTCTTTGCCGGTTGTTCTGTCGCGTTGGAGCAGATATACAAGATGTCGGGGATTTCATTTTATCAAACAACCGCCGGTATAGTTTTAATGGGAACTGCTGTTTTTATGACTTTGATGATTATTTCTAGGCTTATTATGGAATCCAGAAAAGAAAAAGCAAAAATAAACGAATCAAATTAAATTTTAATTCTAATAGAAGTGGAAAATTTATATGGACATTTTCAACATCACATTACCCGTTGCAGGAATTGAATTTAACGTTTTACTTTTAATTCTTATTGGGTTTTGTGTTGGAGTTCTCGGGGGATTCTTTGGTGTCGGTGGTGCGTGGATCGTTACACCTGCTTTGAATATTTTCGGTTTCCATATGTCGTATGCTATCGGAACCGATCTTGCACACATTTTTGGTAAATCTATTGTTGCTACAAGAAAGCACAGCAAGATGGGCAATGTGGATTGGAAGCTCGGTGTGATTTCAATTGGTGCGTCAGTTCTTGGTGTAGAAGCCGGTTCACAAATAATTATGTTTCTTGAAAAGACCGGAGATGTAGGCTCAATAGTTAGATGGAGTTATATAATTCTCCTCCTCGGACTCTCAATATTTATGATGTACGATTATTTTATTGTGCGTCCCCAGCAATTAGAATTGGCTAGTGGAAGTGCTCCAAAAGCAAAAAAGCATAAACCCCGGAAACAAAGAGTCAGACTTTCTACAAGGTTGCACAAAATTAAAATTCCACCAATGATTTCATTCCCGACTTCAGGTATTGAATCGGTTTCGCTTTGGATTGTTCTCTTTATTTTTTTCATCACCGGTCTGCTATCAGGCTTTATGGGAGTTGGTGGTGGTTTTATTCGAATGCCTGCTTTAGTTTATTTAATCGGCTGCCCGACTGCAATTGCCGTAGGTACCGATTTAATGAGTGTTTTATTCAGCGGTGCTTACGGATGCTTTACTTATGCGATCAAAGGAAGAGTAGAAATCATTGCTGCAGTATTTATGCTGATGGGCGCTGCAATCGGCGCACAGCTTGGTGTTACGGCAGTAAAATATATTCGCGGTTACGGGATCAGACTTTTATTTGCTGTAATGATTGCTTTTGCAGGTGTCTCGGTTGTAATAGAACAAATTTATAAGATGACAGGCATCCCGGTTTATTCGTCCATTGCCGGAATTCTTGTAATCGGAGCTTCGGTTCTTATGACCTCAGTAATCTGTTCCAAGCTGTTCATAGAAGCAAGAAAAGAAAGACAGCTAAAAAGTAACGTGAGTGTTTAGAATGGAAAAAGATCATTACTATTTATAAAACATTAAATGAATACAAAACTTTTAAGGAATAAATCATGTCGGTAAAAAAAATAATCGCATTGCTTTTATTTTGTATTGTTATCACTTGTGCATTTAATAATTCTTACGCCGGTGATGTTGGTGGAAAGGAGGTAACCTCCCTTGATCACAAAGTGGATACAAAAAATCTTTCGGGAGTTAACCTGTGGATTGCCGATCTGTATAACAACGACCGGTTGATGTATTCGATTGTTGTTACCTTAGTAATGGCAATTTTAGGTACTACGATGGCATTTGGAACAGATCTTATTTTAAAAATGCTGGGAATGGATGTTACAAAAATTTCCCATCGTGAATAAATGCCAACTAAGAAGATAGAATTTTATATAAATTTGGAAAGCGGCTAAATTTGAAAAATATGTTATTTGTATTTTATGGAAGGAATAAAAATAATCTTTAAATATATATAACTGCTCTTTAGTTTAACTTATTAGCTTTAATTCCTGCTGAATCTGAATCCATTATTTAATCCTTCCATGATTCAATTACGCATTTATAAGTAAGGATATAACTTGAGTTTACCTGACCAGCTGAAACACATAAACATTTCAACACGAATATCAATTTTGCTTGGCTTAGTAATTCTTCTTACTATGGGAGTATTTTCAACTCTTAGCTTGCTTAAACAGAAAGATGATTCGATTGATATTATTACAAATAATTCGAAACAGCTTTGCGAGACTATTGAGAAAATACTGAGATTCAGCATGCTCGAAAACAGGCGTGATGAAATCACAAAGGCATTAAAAGACATTGTGGGAAAAGACGGCATTCGAACTGTTAGAATATTAAATCATGAGGGACTGATTAAATTTTCCTCAAAAAAATCGGATATAAATCAGCAGATATCGCAAAGCAACCCAAGATGTACCGGATGTCATATTAATAAAGATAACATGCTTGAAAGCTCAGCTAAAAACTTCGTCAATTACCGGATAGACAATCAAAAGAATTTAGTTTATAATTTTTTACCGATTTATAATGAAAGAAGTTGTTATACCGAAGCTTGCCACCCTACCGGGAAGCAATCTTTTTCAGCCACCGAATTACAATCGTATAATTATCACGACTCCTTACAAACTGTACTCGGATTTATAGAAACTGAAGTCTCAACTGAAAAGATTGCCTCTAATCTTGTACAAACCCGTACGCAATTAATTATCATTACCATAATCATGGCTTTGATGGCATCGGTTCTAACATATTTTTCAATCAGAACTTTAGTTGGTAAACCGGTAAGAAATTTAGTTGAAGGAACACGCAGAGTTGCAAAAGGAAATCTGAAAGAAGAGATTCCACCAGGTAAAGCAGAATTAGGTGAACTTTCCAATTCATTCAACCTGATGCAGAAACAACTGTTAACAACACAGTCCCAGTTGATCGAATCGGAAAAGCTTGCATCAATCGGAAAACTTGCGGACGAAATTGCTTACGAAATAAGCAATCCTCTTACAGGCATAATTATCTTTTCAGAAAACCTGATCAAAGATTCGGATGAAGAGAGAATAAAGGACTGCGAAGTAATTCATAATGAAGCTCTTAGAATAAGGGAGATTGTAAGAAATATTCTAACTATAACACAACGTGAACTACCGGAATTTAAAGAAACGAATGTTAGTGAAGTTATTAATCACTCCATTTCAATTGTAAATAAATTATCGAATTTTCAGAATATTCAAATCGTAAACAGATCACAAAAATCTCTTCCAAATATTCCGGCTGATCCGGGATTGTTGGAACAAGTATTTTTGAATTTACTTTTAATATCTTCAGAATCGATGTTAAGTGGCGGGATAATAAACGTTTCTACAGATTATGTCAAAGACAGTAGTGAACTTGATATTACTTTTTCCGATACCGGCAAAGGTGTACCGGAACAAATTATTCAAAGGTTGTCTGATTCAAATAATACTTCCGGTTTAGGCAGCACGGAAAGAACGGGAATCAGTCTGGCGGTTTGTAAAAATATAATTGAAATGCACAAAGGAAAATTTACGATTGAATCCAAAATAGATTCGGGAACAACTATAAATATTAAATTGCCGGTAAATTCTTAATATGCAGAAACAGATAAAAATACTTGCGATAGACAGCGAAGAAATAATTCTTAAGTCGATACGAAAAGCTTTTGACAGCGATGAAAAATCAGAATACATTATCACAACTTGTGATACAGCTATGGAAGGTTTGAAATTGATCAGGAATGATATCTATGATCTAGTTCTTTTAGACCTTGCAATGCCGGGAATAAATGGAATTGAAATCCTTAAAAGAATTAAAAAGCTCAATCAGGATATCCCGATTATCATTCTTTCCGGCTATTCATCTAAGAGCAGCTATTCCAATGTCATTTCAAGCGGTGCAAGGAACGTACTTTTAAAACCATTTACTACAACAGAATTAAAGTCCATTGTCTCTGGCATTTTTAAGATTGAAAATTCTAAAGAATAAAAATTTGAATGAGCTTATTTAAAAAGAAAAATAATGAACCTAAAAGAGAAAGGATTTCTTTCAAAGAAAAACTAAACCATTTTCAAAGTCTTTTAAATGCAAACGATGAAGCATTAAAGTTGATGAGCAGTTTAAGCGAGCTTCTCGTCTCAGGAAGACCATTCTCACGCGGTCAAACTTATCAAACTTTTTTAGGGATTGTAAAAAACACCGAAGAAGTCGTTAAACATCTTTCGATAATGTGCAACGGCAAATATAAATCTCTTGCAAACCGGGTAGCTTTAATTGAAGACCAATGTTCGAAAATACTTGCACCGAGAATATATTGTCCCGGTGGATGGGATTGCCCGGAATTAAATTGCAACGTTTGTGAAAAAACAAAGGACGATTCTCCCGACAGACCATATTCTTATAAAGTTGAAGATATAACAACAGAAAATACGCGTGAGGTCGGCGGGAAAATGAGCCGGCTTTGTGAAGTTCATAATAAATTAAATATACCCATCCCGGACGGATTTTGTTTAACATCAAGATGCTTTGAGGATTTCTTATCACAGGGAGATTTATATCTTCAGATCGACGAAGCACTCTCTTCAATTAATTTTGATGATAATGCACAGGTACAGCAAGCAAGCCAGGTAATCCAGGCACTGATTGTTTCAGCAGCTATTCCGGGTCATATAGAAAAAGAGATACTCGATAACTATGAACACTTGGCTAAGAAGAGCGGCGATGTTCTTCTATCTGTAAGATCAAGCGCAGTAGGTGAAGATGATGTGCATTATTCCTTTGCAGGGTTACACTATACTGCACTCAACGTAAGCAAATCAAATCTGGTAGATGCCTGCTTTGAAGTTCTTATTTCCAAATACTTACCCCAATCGCTTGTGTACCGGTACATAACCGGGTTACGCGACGCTGATATGCCTATGAGTATAGGATGTTTGGAAATGATAAATGCAGAAGCTGGAGGCGTGTTATTCACAAAAGATCCTATGAATGTAAAGGAAGGAATAATTATCCAGGCTGTAAGAGGACTCGGAACAAAGGTAGTCGATGGAAGTGTGACACCACAGGAATTTATTGTTGAACGCAACGGTTCAGGAAAAATCCTTGAGTTTAAAAATGGAAACCAGGAATTCAGAACCGTTCCTATGTCTACTGATGGATTGCATGAAGATAAAATTCCGGATGAAATTCTAAATAAGCCTTGCCTAACTCAGGATCAAATAAAAAAGCTTACTGAATATGCTTTAAAGATAGAGCAACATTTTGAAACTCCTCAGGATATTGAATGGGCTATCGATAATAAAGGTGAAATTTTTATCTTACAGACAAGACCATTAGCCATTTCAAATCCACCCTCTTCAAGACCACCTGAAAGAAATCCCATAAATGAAATGGGTTCTACATATCCAATCTTAATAGAAAACGGTGAGTGTGCGAGCCCGGGTATAGGTTCAGGTCGAGTTTTTGTATTAAGCAGATTTAAAGACTTAATAAACTTCCCAACCGGTGGAATTCTTGTTGTAAAGAAAGTCTCGACCGAATTAACACGCGTACTGCATAAGGCATCCGGGCTTGTTGCAGATATCGGAAACACTACAGGGCACCTTTCCATTATTGCGAGAGAATTGGGAATCCCGGTGTTAGTAAACACTCTTAATGCTACTACACATTTAAGCAACGGGATGACTATTACAATTGATGCAAGAGATACAAAAGTTTACTTAGGAAAAGTATCGGAATTATTAGAGAAAAATAATTCGGATTCTACAACAAAAAATATTTTTATGAAAAGCCCGATGTACCGTATCTGGCAAAAGCTTTCGAAATTAATTATCCCGCTGAATCTTACCGAACCGGATTCTTCTGCATTTACACCAGAAAATTGTGAAACCCTGCATGATGTTACCCGCTTTGCTCATGAATTTGCAATGAGAGAAATGTTTTCACTTTATGAGTCCGCACATTTTGAGGAAAAACTTGCTTACCCGTTGAAGTTTTCTGTTCCACTTGATATTCATGTTATCGATCTGGGTAACGGGTTAAAGGAGATAAACGGCAAACATTCAATTACTCCTGATGATGTTATTTCGGAACCGTTCAGATATCTAATTAAAGGAATGACAACACCCGGAATAAGGTGGGCTGGTCCGCTTCCAATCGACTTCAAAGGATTAACAAACCTGTTAATGACAAACATTGTCGATTCAAACAGGAGTAACAGGGATCTTGGAAGCAGAAGCTATGCTTTCATCTCTGATTCCTACCTGAATTTCTTTTCAAGGTTAGGTTATCATTTTTCCAGGCTGGATGCATACATAAGCGATGAGATAAACAGCAATTATATTAATTTTAATTTCCGCGGCGGTGCAGCAGAACCGATAAGAAAAATGAGAAGAGCAAAAATAATTGCTAAAATACTTGAGAGCTTAAACTTCTCTGTAAATCATGTTACAGATAATGTCTTCGCAACTATAAGGAAAATTCCCTCACCATCTATTCTTAATTTACTTAGTGAAATAGGCAGGCTAATGGGCGCAGTAAGAAATGTGGATGCTACTCTTATCAATGATGATTACATTAACGAATTTGTAGAAGCCTTTTTAAGCGGTGATCCCGCTCCGGCTTTAAGATTTACAGATCAGGAATAAAAAACAATTGCCGGGATTACTATCCCTTACTAAAAATAATTCTTCCAGTCTTCTTTAATTTACGATCATTTCTTTAGCTGCCTTACTTTTAACCGCAGCAACATAAAGAGCAACCGGGCGGTAAAGCAGGTGACTCCATTTGCCGAATGGCACTTCAACTATTAACATCGGAACTACAATAGCGAGATGAATCATATAAAAATAGTATGTCGGCATAGGCATATCGGAAACTCTGAAAACATGCAGTAAAATTCCTGATAGTGCAGAAAGAAAAAGTAAAATTGGAAACAGCCAGTCGGATAGATGACTGAACTCGTGCATCCCGGTTCTTTTAGTTATCCTGTCATAAATCATCCACGCTGTTGAAAACAATAGAAACGCTGTTGCATAATAACCAAGAAAACTCGTCCAGTGCAGTGTAGTATCTTTGATCTGAAACCATGGTAGAAAAACAACAACAAGAGTAAACATAGTTCCGTACCCGATAACAAGAAGAAGATGACGGATCCAGTTTGTTGTGGCTTCAGTTTCGTTGCATTCTTTCCATCTTTTTTGTGTTAATCCCTGAACAATAAAATCGGGAATTTGTGAAAGATAAAAACGGAAAGGAATTTTTTCATCCCGCGTTAGCCCGATAAACATACGTGCAGCATTTGTTAACAGTAGTAAAGCCAAAGTTACCGCCATAATTCTATCTCCCCAATCGATAACATCGATAGGAGCAAACTTCTCAAGCATAACAGTAGATAAAGCAGCTGGTGAATTATTCAATAATCCGAAACCAAAATTATTCGGTATTGTAAAAAGTAAAATTATTACTGCAGCTAGTATTCCTAAAATTCCGAATTCCCAGAATGCTGATTTATACATCAGCTTTGAAAGCCCGGTAAAATCATAAAGAGATGTAAGATATCTTCTTATCGACATCAACATTTCACCGGGATTTGCCTGCCGGGGACATCGCTTGGAACATTCTCCACAATAAAAACACAACCACGGTCCCGGATCTTTAACCAGCCGATCTTTCAATCCCCATTGTGCCATCAATAATTGCTTGCGTGGAAAACCGAACTCCTGGTTCGAAAGCGAGCATACTACTGAACAAGTAGCACACTGCATACATAACTTAATTGTGTTTCCACCGTTATCTTTTATGTTCCTGATAAACTCAGGATCAGGCTGAATTAAACTTCGTTCACTCACGACAGATTCCCTAAGCTTATTTTTTGTCTTTATTAATTTTCATGGTTTTTTCACCAAAGAGGCAATATTTTAACCACTCAAAACCAAATTTTAAGAGCTCTTCATCATCTTCTTTAATCTTATTAACAACATCCTCAGGTAAATCAAATCTTTTTAGAAATGTGCTTTCAAAAACAAATTCCCGGAATTTATCGATGTTATAACAAACAGTATAAAACATTTCTAATTGTGGTGGCGTTAACTTTTTCCCCTTTGTAAAATAGTCGTGTAAAGATACCTCTTTAAATAGTTTCCCCATTTCATTGAACTTTTCAACTTTCTGATCTCTCATCCATTCCCCTACCGTCCAGGTATTCTCTTCGAAATAACCTTTGCACACAGGCTCTTCAATAATAAAATAAAAGTCTTCTTCCTCTTTACCATCAGTTTCTTTTGGAGAAGCAACTCCAAGCGGAAACATCCTGCACGACCACGGTCTGTCTTCATAAACAGTACAGCCGTCCGTACCGACAAACTGGCAGGTTTTCTTTTCATCCTGGTTAAGTCTTAACATCACAACAGGATGATTCTGATTTTCATCGATCGGGAGAAATGTATACCTGTCAAGAAATTCCTGTGAAGATATTTTCAGCTTGTTTTTCAAACGGATGATATCGTAAGGGGTAAGAAAAATATTTACATCGCTGCAACATTCGTTAAAGCAGCTGATGTTTCTGAAGCAACTGAATTTAAATTTACTATCCTTTGTTAGCCGGGGATATTCTTTTAAAATCGTTTCTTTTAAGTTTTCTATTTCTTTCATTTTTTATTCACCCACTTTTAACCTGTTAACCGGCAGATGTGATGAGCCGGCTATTCTATTATTGAATTTTTTAGTGCGTCTTTAGACCAGACCGGTAATGGTCCTTCTTCTTTATTAAAAGGATTAAACCTGTACCTGTAAGAAACTTTCTGATTATATTTTTCCTTCATCCATTCCCAACCATTTACAAAGTAAGGACAATCATCATTGAAGCAGACATACTGAAACTCTACATTCCAGGATGAATCCGGCGGGCAAAGCCATTTTTTCAACGGCTGTTTACAATGAGGACAGGTTTTAACTTCTTTTTGATCCATACATTTATTAACAGCACCTCCCCCCGAAAAGATTCGGGGGGAAGATTTAACAACTAAATTATTGATTAAACATTTATACTGATATTTTAGTTCTCAGCGTATACCCTGAGTATAGGTCGTTTAATCATTTCCCAATCATTTTTCTCAGGTACGAATTT
>Ga0210133_1000518_pt1 | contig 13332 bp, 11 predicted proteins | sample Joice_ThreeSqC_D_2_FD_184874 | JGI IMG/M metagenome (GOLD analysis project Ga0210133, IMG submission 184874) | Wetland microbial communities from San Francisco Bay, California, USA, that impact long-term carbon sequestration - Joice_ThreeSqC_D1... | ecosystem: Environmental > Aquatic > Marine >...
GGTCTGGCGCGCCAGGAAACGCGGCGAAACGGAGTAGCGGCAATAGTCGATCACGGTGATGCTCCGCCCATCGTGTTCGGGAGCGCGCAAGTAGAATTCAGCCTCCAGTCCTAGACTGGTCGTCGCCACAACCAGCTTGCCGTTCGTGGTCCCCTCCGCGAGCAGCCACGCTGCGGCCGAGTGCCAGTCGGGCTTGCTCACGTTCACGCTCCAGGTATTCTGCCGGAAGACCAACAGGGCGGTGGTGCCGGCAAACGCGAGCCCGAGCAAGGTTGCGCCGGCGGCCAGGCGCACCCATCGCCAGCGCAGGCGCATGGCGCCGAGGGCGAGTAGCAGTGCATACGCCGGGAGAAGCTGCAGGAAGTTCCGCTCGATGTAGAAGTGGTGGATGACCAGCGAAGCCAGCCCGGCCGCCAAAAGGGGCGGCAGCAGCCACAGCAGGAGCAGCCGGCTGGCCCATGGCTCGGGCTGTCCCTGCTCGCGATCGGTTTTGGGCCAGGCGCCGCGCGCAGCGGCCCCCAGACCCACCAGGAACGCCAAGGCGCACAAGCCGTCCAGCAAGAAGTACGGCCAGGGTTGGCGGAGCACTTCGCCAAGCGGCCGGGACAGCAACAGTCTGCGGATGGTGTTGCCGTGCGGAAACCACACGAGGAGCAGCTTGTAGACTTCACCCAGATCGAACGCACGCAGGTACGACCGGGCCAAAGTGGCCCCCTGCAAGTGCACCTTCCATGCAAACAGCGGCAACCAGACGACAAGAATCGTGGCACCCGTGGCTGCGGCGGCAAAGCGCAAGCGGCGCTCCCGCAACGACCTCCACCCGAGCCACGCGAAGATCGTTCCTGCGGTGGCCAAGGCGTGCGAGTGCGTGCCGAGCGCCAGCAGCAACGCCGCAAACATGGCCGGCCAGCGCCAGCGGCCCCGAGGGGCATCGGCCGCCCGCACGGCCAGCCATAGGGCAAGCACCGACAGAAAGAGGGCCAGCATGTTGGTCTTGCTCTCCGCGGAGTGCCAGATGTGTGCTGGCGAAAAGGCCAAGAACGCAGTCGCGAGCAGGGCGGTGCCCACGCCGAAACAGCGACGGGCGAGTGCCCACGTCACCACCAGCGAGCCCAAACCGCTGAAGTAGCTGGGCAAGCGCAGGACCGCCTCGTGATTGCCGAAGAGGCTGGACCACAGCCACAAGAGCAAGGGGTAGACAGGCGGATGCACGTCTTTCCACAGCAACCAGGAGCGACGAGCCGAATCGTCGAAGTACGCGCGCGAGTACATCGCCTCGTCGAACCAGAGGCTCGTGAACATGCCCGGCAAACGCACCAGGGCGGCGCCGACGAGGATCGCCACCAGAATGCGCACCTCGTTCCGCCCCACGGGCTGGATTTCGCCACAGGAGGCCGGGATGGGCGGCTGGCGCGCCTCGGACTTCATCGTCACCACGAATTCACCGTGTTGAAGAGCGCGTGAACCGGGGCTATTCCGAGCCCTTCCTCGGTCGGATCGCCCTTCGCCAGAATGGCGATGCCCTTCCCAAGGATCACGAGGGTGTGTCGTCCCTGGTCACGCCGCCCGCCGGGTCGGGCGAATCCGAAGGATGCTCGCGCCCTCCAATCGCGGCGGAAGCGTTTGCGGCCCCTGTCGGCCTCTGCGCTCGTGCATCCAGAGCCCGCCGAACCGTGCCGAGGAGTTCCTCTCGGCTGTAAGGCTTGTGCAACACCTCCGCGGCATTGGTCATGGCCAGGTTGGTGAGCGCCGCGGCGCCCTGACCACTGGCGAAAATCACCGGCACGTCTGGTCGCTTGCCATGCAACGCGCGGCACACCGCTTCGCCCCCCAGCCGCGGCATCACCAGGTCGAGCAATGCCAAGTCGATCCTCTGAGCATGCTGGTCGAGCAGGTTCACCGCATCGAGGCCGTCGGCGGCCGAGATGACCGTGTAGCCAGCCGAGCTCAACAGCTTCATCGTCAACTGGCGGACCATCTCGTTGTCTTCGACGAGCAGAATAGTTTCCCTGCCGCCGCCGCTCTTCTCCGTTCGCTCCGCGACCTTGGCGCACTCGTCCGAGGCGACCCCGGGCAGGTACAGATCGACGGTCGTGCCCCGGTTCAGCTCGCTCACGATGTTCACCACGCCGCCGTGTTGTGCCACCAGCCCATGTACCATCGACAGCCCCAGCCCGGTGCCCGCCCCAAGCTCCTTGGTGGTGAAGAATGGCTCGAAAGCCCGCCCACGCGTCTCGGCATCCATTCCCCGGCCGGTATCCGTCACCGCCAGGCGAAGGTAGGGGCCGGAACCAGGAAGGGCGACCCGGGCCAAGCCGGCGTCTCCTGGCTCCAGCCGCTCTGTCAGGATCGTGAGGTTGCCACCCTCGGGCATGGCATCTCTGGCATTGACACACAGGTTGACCAGGATCTGCTCGAGCTGGTTGCGGTCGGCGCGCACGCATGCGGGACTGGCGTCGAGCTTCACCGACACGCCGATTCGCCCGCCTAGTAGGGGACGCAGCATGGGCAGAAGCGTTTCGACTGCCCGGTTCAGGTCGATCACCTGCAGCGAAAGTACCTGACGACGCGCGAACGCCAGCAACTGGCGCACCAGCGCGCTTGCACGCTCCACCGCCTGCTGCACGAGCCGGAGCGATGCATGGGCTTCGCTTTCGGCGGAAAGCTCGGCCCGGGCCACGTCCGAGTAGCCCGCGATGATTTGCAGAAGATTATTGAAGTCATGCGCCACGCCGCCGGCGAGCTGGCCGACCGCTTCCATCTTCTGGGCATGGCGCAGATTCTCCTCGAGGCGCGCCTGCTCGGCGATCTGCCGCTCCAGCCGAGCTGCGTAATCCTTGAGCCCCGAGTGCAGCCGGGCGTTCTGCACCGCGACGGCAAGCTGATTGGCCAGCGTTCGGCAGAGATCGATCTCGTGGGCACCGAAGGCGCGCTGCTCGTTCACCGTGCCCAGAATGAGCAAGCCAACTGGCACGCCCGCATGGCTGAAGGGAAGGAACAGCAGGCTGCGCAGATTGCGTTGCTCGACGACGACTCGCTCGGCGGCAGACAGCTTGGCCTGGGTCGCGTCCGGCAAAGTTAGCGGCTGCTGTGCCGTGAGCGCCTGCGCTGCGTGCGGATGGTCATCTCGCTTGGCCCGGCGCAGATTCTGCGGCATGTCTGGGGGCAGCGGCGGGGTGGTGGCAGCCAAGATCATGTCGTCGTCCTCGATAAGATAAAGGGCGGTGGTCTCGACCCCCAGGACCCTGGCCGTGCCGTCCGAAATGATTTGGACCAGCGTTTCCAGTTCGAGCGTCGTGCTGATGGCCTGGCTTAGCTCGAGCAGCAGGTCGTACTCGGCCTGCAGGCGGTGAGGAATCGGGACATCCTGACCGCCAGGACCACTCATGCCGGCACCGTAACGCCGCTCGAGCATCCTTGGTACTTGCCACTTCGCAGAAGCCTGCTCATTTGCATCATCGCCTTATTCTCCTCGATCTCGGACGGCATGCTTCTTGCCGCGAGACCAGGGCACCCGCCGCCAAGCAGGTTGGCTATTGTACCCCACCGAGGGAAAGGCAAGCGGTCCAGCTGGTCGATACCGGAACGCGCCTCGGCCGCCAGGAATGCATCGTGGCGGTGGAAGAGGGCGCCTCCTCGTCGTGCGCCACGCCGGACGGACGCGAGCCGCGCCCGTGCATGGTGCTTCAGACACGGCTGCGCAAGCGGAAAGACTCGTGAAGACCACCAGGACACCGGGAGAGTACAGAAGGGAAAGCGCGTAGGAAAACCTGGAGCCATTCCCTCTCTACCGCTTTGCAGTTCGCGTGTCCGACCACGGTCCTTACGTCAACTTCGCTCCACGTACCCGGCAAATCCTATATCGACCTCGCTCTTCGTGCCTCGCAACGGTCAGCCACTCAGAATTCTGAGGCTGATACACAGAGAAATGCTCGTCGGGCTCGGCATTCCCGACGTGACGTCGATGCCCTCGGTCTGGCACACCCATTGCTAACCTTCCACCTCGCGAGTCGACTTACAAGAGGAGACCAATAGTGAAGCGAACCTCCCATGGCTTGATGACGCTCGAAATCCTGATCAGCATTCTCATTGTCGCAGCGACATCGGCAGGCTGCGACGATACCCATTTCGGTGGCCCTGGCGGCAGCGGGGGCGCCGGACAAGGAACCGGCGGCGCGCCGGGAGTCGGCGGCAGCGGTGGCGCCATGCCAGGCACGGGCGGTACGACGATGGGTAACGGCCAAGGTGGTGCCATGGGAACAGGCGGGAGCGGCAGTGGTGGTCTGCTGGGCGGGGGCAACGGCGGTTCCGCCGCAGGCGGAAACGGCGGCACAGGCGGCGGCTCTGGCGTGCGCGCGTGCGAGCAGGTGCAATGTCTGCGGCCATACGAGTGTGTGCGTACGTGCGGCGGACCGGTCGAGTACTCTGGTTGCTGTCCGTGCGAAGCGCCCCTCTTCGACAACTTCAACAGCATGGGCTGCGGCGGTACCGCGGGGTCCGGTGGCATGGGGACCGGTGGGATTGCGGGTGGTGGGCAGAGCGGGACCGGAGCCGGCGGGGGACTCGGCGGCGACGGCGGGGGTAGCCAAGACGCCGCCAGCGACGCATCACCGGCTTGTTGGAGCGACGCCGGCGTGATCGCCACGGAAGCCAAAGCCTGTGAGCAGGACAGCGACTGCACGAAAGTACAAAGCACACCCTGCTGTGGATCGCCGGTCATCGTCGGGCTGTCGAAGCAAGCCGAGGCGTATACGCCCTGCTACCATTTGACGTGTCCGCCTGGGCTCGACTGCCCGATTGGGTTGCCGGTCGCCGAGGATGGCCAGGCCGCCACGCTCGATTCCGCGGAAGTGCATTGTGTGGTGCAAGGCAGCGGCGGTGCCTGCACCACAAACGCGCCACGCGCCGACGGTGGCCCGGGAACCCTGTGCACGAGCGACACGGATTGCAGCGCTGGCCTCAAGTGCTGCTATCCGTGCGGCACCGCCGGCTGCCAGAACCAGTGCATCCAGACCAGCAGCGCGACGTGCCCGCTCTATCCGTAGGCCGGGTGTTCAGCTGGAGACGACTTCAACGGAGCACCACCCGGCGATCTCGACGAGCGCGGGGATGTCTCCTTCCATGCTCCTGATTCTCTTGGCCTTGACCATGCGGGCCGAACGGCAGGTTGGACATCTCAATCGCGCGCGGCATTGCCTGCTGCCTCACCGCGATCGTCGACCGAGTTTCTCGCGCAAGGGCGCGCCTCGCAGACAATTCCACCTCCCCGGGATCCGCGAACCCATCCGGCGGTCGTCGAGGTACGATTGCGTGCGCCGAGATCCGTACCCTTCAAAGCCACCGAGTCTGTCCAACGGCTTGTTCGGAGGCGGTTCACCGCCCAAGGACGGCATCCACACCAGAGAGAACCAACTCCAGCTTCGCGCGAGGCAGCTTTCCCACTCGCTTCGTCAACTCCGACTTGTCGAGCGTGACGATCTGGGAGACATTCGCCACCGAGTCCTTCCGAAGGCCTGTGGCACTGTCCGAAAGGAGAACGTTCCCGGGCGCCGCGGCCCACTTGGTGTTGCTCGTGAGCGCGATACATACGACGGTTGCTATTCGACTCCGGTTCAGCCCGTCTCCCTGGATGACGAGGACCGGCCGCCGGTATCCCGGCTTTGATCCGCGTGGTTCACCGCGGTCTGCCCACCACACCTCGCCTTGAGCAATCGTCACCACTCCGTGCGCTCCAGAGTCCGACGGGCAACCCGTGACACGAACTTGTCTGCCGCCTCGTCGATCTGTTCGAGGGCACGATCCATCGCCTCCGTGACACGGTCTGGTGCATGCCGAGCAACGTACTCGGTGAGCGCTCGTGCGTACACCTCACTGCGCGACCGTTTGGCTCGATGAGCAAGCGTCTCCGCCTGCTCAAAAACATCGTCGGGGATCGAAACCGCCGTCTTCATACCTGGAGTATAACCGGGTACTACCTTTGGTCAGCCCCACTTCCGTTCGCCGAACGGTTTGGCGTTAACGCGCGGGCGGCCGTCTGCGGCCGACCGACGCGGTCAACGCCTTGTTCGACGGCATCACCGCCATAGTCCTTGCCACGGAAGAAACATGGCCAGAATGATCGCGACATCCATCAAGCCTCCTACGACGAGAGCTGTCCAGCTTAGACGGCTGGCCCGGCGCCTGCGGCTGTCATCGTCCAGCGGACCGAAGTCAGTAACGAGTCGGGTCGCGTAGCAGAGTCCGACCGCCAGAACACCGGGAGCGTGGCTCGCCCGTCCGAAATGCGAGGTCAGCACGAGATTCGTGAACCAGGCCGCGTATCCAAAGATGGCGGCCGCAAGAATCCACCCCATCACAAAAAGGTAGTTCCTGGTTTCGAAGGTTGACTTCAGCCGGAGTGCGCGCTTTTGGGTGATGTGCGTCTTGCCCTAGGAAACAAGGTGCCGGGGATGGGACTCGAACCCATACGCCACTTTCGTGACAGCGGATTTTAAGTCCGCGGCGTCTACCGTTTCGCCACCCCGGCTTGCTCGTGATTACGCCAGGGTGGAAGTCGTCGCTGCCTGACCGCCGGAATGCATGGACACCGCATGGACAGTTGCGCCTTCTCCCTCGCGAACCACGGGAACGATCTTGCCTGTTTGGGCGGTCAGGTCAACGGCCATGCGCCCGTCTTCGCCAGGCTCCATCCCGGCGCGCCCGGCTACTTGGAGGAAGGCTTGGCCGCTGTCGCCTGCTTGTCGGCCCCAGCCCCACCTGGGGACGATGGCGCGGGTGTGACCACGAGCTCGATACGGCGGTTCTTTGCCCGGCCGGCCGCGAGCTGGTTGCTGGCCACCGGTTGGTACTCGCCATGGCCACTCGCGACCATGTGATCCGGCGAGGCCGTGGCACGTTCTTGCAGAAAGCGCACGACGGTGGCGCTATGAACCAGTGAAAGCTCCCAGTTGGTCGGATAGCGAGACCGCAGGCTGCTTTCGACCGGCGTGTTGTCGGTGTGCCCGGCGACCTGGATCTGCCATGCCTCGGGGCTGCTCAGCGCGGCCCCTAGGTGAGCCAGCACGCTCTCGCCGCGCGCCGACAGCGACACGGCACCACGGTTGAACAGGATGCGGTCGACCACGCCTACCTGAAGCCGGCCTTTGCTCTCGCTGAGCTGGACATCGCCGCGGGAGATCTCTCTCTTCATCGACTCGCGCAATCGGGCGGCCGCTGTCTTCAGCGCGGTCTCCTGATCCGCCCGAATCTTCAGCTCTTTGGTCAAGGACGCACGCGCGGCCGCCAGCGACGCTTTCTCGCTCGCGATACCGGCCTTGTCGGCCTTCAGCGGAGCCAGTTCCTTCTCGACCTCCTGTTTTGCAGCCAGGGTGGCGGCCGTCGCCGCCTTGGCCTTCTCGGCTTGCTCGATCAGCCGGGCGCGTTCGATGAAGCCCCATACGACGCCGTACAGGGACGCGCCGGTCACCAGCACGGCCACCGACCAGGGCACCCAGGGCGGCGCGGCGCGCAGCCTGGCCACCATCCCGACGCGCGCCCGCTTGGGCGGCGTGGCCGGTGGGAAATACGGCTCGGGCATGGGCAGCGTTGGCGGGCTGAGCGGTAGGGAAGGGGAGGACGGCCGAAAGGCCGGCGGGGGCGGTGGGGGCGGTGGAATGCGCAGCCCCGATCCCCGGGGTGAAGAGGCGGGTGGAGGGAGCGTCGGGCTCTCCCCGGACGGCCGCTTTGGCGACGGAGGCGCGGGGAGCGTCGGGTGGCTGGGATGTCGCTGCTGCATGCTACCTCCTTGCGAGTGACGCGCTGCCGGCCAGCAGCGCGAACCACGCAGATCTCCCTTTGTACCAGACTTCGCCGCCGTGGGCTCCTACGCCGAGCGCGGGATCGGCCCTAGCCCTCATCTCCGATCGCGCTCCACTACAGTGAACGCAAGCGCGCTTCGGCCAGGACGGGGGAAGGCACGACGTGCACCAGGCGGCCCTCGATGGTGACTTGGCCGCTGGCCACGGCGGCAACCACGGCGGGCAGCAGGCGGTGCTCTTCGGCCAGGATCCGCTTGCCCAGGCTGTCCTCGTCATCGTCCGGCAGAACCGGCACCGCGGTCTGCGCGATGATCGGTCCGGTGTCGGTGCCGGCGTCGACGAAGTGAACCGTACAACCGCTCAGCTTGACCCCGTAGTCGACGGCTTGCTTCTGCGCATGAATGCCCGGGAAAGCCGGCAGAAGCGCGGGGTGGATGTTGATCACCCGGTGGGGGAAGGCGTCGAGAAATGCCGGCGTCAACACGCGCATGAACCCGGCGAGCACGACCAGCTCGATGCCTCGACCACGCATCTCGGCGGCGAGGGCGCGGTCGAAGTCCTCGCGGCTGGCGAACGATTTGTGCGAAAGCACGAAGCTGGGGATGCCGGCCTTGGCCGCGCGCTCGAGCGCCTGGCAGCCAGCGATGTTGACGCCTACCACGGCAAGCTCGGCGGGCTTCAGTGTGCCCTGCTGCCAGTGGTCAATGAGCGATTGCAGGTTGGTGCCGCCCCCGGACGCCAGTACGCCGACCTTCATGAGACGAACTCCACGGGCGCATCCACCGTTTCCGACCGCTGCACGCTGCCGATGGTGAAGACCTTCTCGCCCTCCAGCTCGAGGATGGATTGGGCGGCGTCGGCGGCGCCGGCCGGCACGGCGACGATCATGCCGATGCCCATGTTGAAGGTGCGCCGCATCTCCTCGGGCGCCACCTGGCCGAGGCGGGCCAGCATGCTGAACACCGGTGGAAGTGGCCAGGCGCGCTGGTCGATCTGCAACTTCAGCCGCGCGCCGGGTGGAATCATGCGCGTGGGATTGTCGACCAGGCCGCCCCCCGTGATGTGGGCCGCGCCCTTCATCAGACCGGAGGCGGCCAGGCGGCGCAGGGCGCGCACGTAGATGCGAGTCGGACGCAGCAGGGCCTCGCCCAGGGTGACGTTGCCACCGAGCTCCTCCGGCTTGCTGTCGAGATCCATGCGCGCCTCGCCCAGGAACGCGCGCCGCACCAGCGAGTAGCCGTTGGAATGAAAGCCCGTCGAGGCCAGGCCGAGCAGCACGTCGCCCGGCTCCAGCGTGTTGCCGTTGACGACCTTGTCCTTGTCCACCACGCCGACACAGAATCCGGCCAGGTCGTACTCGCCCTTGGCGTAGAAGCCGGGCAACTCCGCGGTCTCGCCGCCGATGAGGGCGCACCCGGCTTGCTTGCAGCCGTCGGCAATGCCCGAGATGACCTGCTCGGCCACGCCGACTTCCAGTTGGCCGGCGGCGAAGTAGTCGAGGAAGAGCAGGGGCTCGGCGCCGCACACCACCAGATCGTTGGCGTTCATGGCGACGAGATCGATGCCGACCGTGTCGTGCTTGTTCATCATGAAGGCCAGCTTCAGCTTGGTGCCCACGCCGTCGGTGCACGCCACCAGCAGCGGGTTCTTGTAGCCTCTTGGCAAGCCGCACAACCCCGCGAATCCGCCGAGATCGGTGATGACCTCGGGACGCATGGTGCGCTTGACGTGCCCCTTGATGCGTTCGACCAGGGCCTCGCCCGCGTCGATGTCCACGCCGGCGTCCCGGTAGGTCAGGCCTTCTTTGGGCTTGTCAGAGCTGCGCGACATGGATCATTCCTTCCCCCAGAGAGTTGCGACCACCGTGCGGCTACCGCCGTTGTCCCGGTGTTCGCCTAGATAGACGCCTTGCCACGTGCCGAGAAGCAACCGCCCCTCGCCAATCGGAATGGACTGCGACGTTCCGAAAATGCTCGACTTGAGGTGTGCGGGCATGTCGTCCGGGCCTTCCAGGCGATGCACGAGGTAGCCCGCGCCGTCGGGCACGGCCTGTTTGCTCCAGTGCTCGAAATCCCTGCGTACGTCGGGATCGGCGTTCTCGTTCAGGAACAGCGAGGCCGAGGTGTGTTGCAAAAGCAGGTGCAGGATCCCTACGCGCACCTTGGCCACCTCGGGGATGGCGGCAAGGATCTCCCCCGTGACGAGGTGAAACCCGCGAGGACGCGACTTCAGACGGACGATGGCTTGGTGGAAGATCACTGGTTGGCTGACTTCTCGCCCGTTCGCGGTCACTTTGTAAAGAGTGGAGTTCCGTGGGAAGAAATCCCAACCTTCCCCGGTTTTACGCATAGGATCACACCGACCGGTCACCTATGCGGCCGGCCTACCCAAGGACTACCGATATGCGCAAGACGACAATGGTTCTTTCCACGGCACTGGGGGTCACAGGTCTGTTCGCGGGGCTCGGCATCGGGCTCTCCGCCCCTCGTCGCGCCGAGGCGCAGCAAGCGGCGACCCTCACGCCCAAGACGCAGGTTCCCCCTGAGGCACGATCGCTGTCGCAGGCTTTCGCCACCACGGCCAAGGCACTGCGCCCCAGCGTGGTCCGCCTCGACATCGAGCTGGAGAGCCCCAAGATCCGCGGTCGCCACATGCGGCGCGACGATCTCCCGCCCGACATGGAACACTTCTTCGAACGCTTCTTCGGCACCCCGTTCGACGGCATGCCTGGCCCCATGAACCCGGGGCGAGGCACCGGTTCGGGCGTGGTCATCGACGGTTCGGGCAACATCATCACCAACAGCCACGTGGCCGAGCATGCCGCCAAGGTGACCGTGATCTTCGCCGACGGGCGCGAGTTCCCGGCCAAAGTCGTGGGCACGGATCCCAAGACCGACATCGCAGTGGTCCGTATCGAGCACCCGCCGGCGGGACTGGTCGCCGCTCGCCTGGGTGATTCGACCCAATTGGAGGTCGGCCAATGGGTGCTGGCTATCGGCAGCCCGCTCGGCCTCGATCAAAGCGTCACCGCCGGCATCATCAGCGGCATGGGCAAGGTCACGCGCAACGTGCACATGTCGGGCGAGCGCATGCGCGAATACATCCAGACCGACGCCAAAATCAACCCGGGCAACTCGGGCGGCCCGCTGGTCAACCTGCAGGGCGAGGTCATCGGGATCAACACCCTCATCAACGTCGGCCCCGGCGGCGCCTACGGGTTCGCCATCCCCATCAATCAGGCGCGCCAAATGGCCAAGGCGATCGTCAAGGATGGACGGGTTCACCATGCGTGGCTCGGCGTCGCCATCGGGGACGTGAAGGACGGCGTCAAGCTGGGTGACGACGGCGAGCCGGACGACAAGGCCAAGGGCGCCCAGGGCAAGGGACTGCCCGCCAAGGCCGCCTGGGTCAGCCGCGTGATGCCGGGAAGTCCGGCGGAAAAGGCCGGGCTGCACGTCGGCGACGTGGTGACGAAGATCGACGGCCAGAAAATCGAGGGCGCGGGCGACGTCGTGGACTACGTTTCGGCCAAGAATGTCGGCAACAAGGTGACGCTTTCGTTCCTTCGCGACGGCAAGGGTGGCAAGACGCAAGTCACGCTGGGCGAATTGCCGGCCAATCCCTACGCGACCGCCGAACCGGCTGCGAAAAAGGACCGGATAGGGGTCTTCCTGCAGACCCTTACACCGGAGATGGCCAGCGCGCTGGGCGCGGGGCCAGATTCCAAGGGTGCAGTCGTCACCGAGGTCGAATCGGGCAGTCGTGCCGCCAAGGCGGGCCTGCAACCCGAGGACATCATCGTCGAGGTGGACCGCAAGCACATCGCTTCGGCCGAGGAGGCGGTCGCGGCACTCCGAGGCGGCGGCAGGCACTTGCTCAAGGTCCGCCGCGGCGGCACGGTCATCCTGGTCCCCATCCCGGCGCCGTGAGCGCAAGCGCTACGACCGGGGGGAATCGTCTTCGAGGGGCGTCTCGGGCGCTTTCTTGGGCAAGTCGAGCGTGAACACCACGCGCGCGTCGGCCCAGGTCGAGATCCCCAGGGTACCCCCCATCAGGCGCACGATTTCGCGCGCCGACCACGTATGTACCGCGAGCCGTTCGTAGTCGGATTCTCCGGACGGACCGTAGGCCAGGCTGCGCGCTCGCTCGCCACTGTCCGAGAGGGCGGGTGCGTGGGGCAGCATGAACTCGAGACGAATGCGCGCGAACTGCACCAGATTGTCGATGCGTAGGTTGACCCTGGTATCGTAGCCCTGCTCGCGCGCGGTGCGGATGAGCGAAAGGAAGAGCCGGGTGACGCGCAGTCGGTCCCACGTGCCCGTGACGTGATCGGCGCCTTCCAGGTTGATTTCGAGCTCGCCCGGACCCACCTTGTCCTCCAGCTCGGCGATGGCGGCGCGGGCCACCTCGACCAGATCCGTGCGTTCGGGTCGCAGCACGACCTGCATCTGCAGGAAGCTCGCGATCTCGTCGAGTCCATGCGACAGCCTCGCGATGGCCGATAGGTGCTCGGTGCACGCGTCAACGGCTTGGTGGAAACTCGCGAGGTGCTCGTCCTTGGCGAACTCGTCCAGGCGAGAGCACATGGCCGGCAATGGGCGCGAGAGCCAGCGGGCGGCGGTGATGAGCAGGCGGTCGCGTGCCTCGATCGAGCGTGTGAGGGTGGCGATGTGCCTCCGGTAAGCAGCGTCGCGTTTGCCCGCGCGTGTGCTCTCCAGAATGAGTGCAGCATTTTCTGCTTCGCCAAGCTCGCGGGCCCTCGACATCTCGAGGATGCTGGCCGCCATCCACCTCGTTCGCTCGTTGTCGGTAATGCCGTCTGGCGAGGGACCCGGGCCCCGGAAGAATGGATTGTCGCACATGCGTCCCTGGACGAGGGCGATCTCGTGCGTGGCCAGCACCACCTCCATCGACGACGCGGCCGTGGTGTGCTGATCGAAGGCGCACAACCCGGTGGCGCGCACATCGCCATAGAGCTGGGAGAGCGAGGTCTCGAAGGCCGCGAGTTGCTTGGGGTCGAGCGCGGCCATGGCGTGCCGGCCGGGATCGCCAGCCACACGCAACCCGGCGTACCCCTCGGCGCGGGCAGCGGCTGCGGCATCTCGAATGGACTTCATCTGTTGTTGCGGATCGAAGGCCGCCGCGCTTTGGGGGGTGGCATCGGTGAAGACCAGCGTCGCACGTTCACATAGCGCCAGCGCGGGAACTCCCCTGGCTTCAAGGTGCGGCAGCATGGCCGCGAAACCCGCCGGCGATCCCCAGTAGATGCAGCGCTCGCCTCGGACCAGACCGTCGTGCAGGAAACCCGCAATTGCCGAGTGCTTCTCTTCCTCGATTGTGTAGGGAAGACAGACGTGACCACCGGGCTTCAATGACGGGAAGTCACTTGGCGATCCGCTCATCCTCGTTCCCACATTCGATATGAATTGCAGGGGACAAAGCTAGCTACCGCACACGGCCAACAAGATTTTCCGCCCTCCCACACCGAGCAATTATGATTGCAATTCGAGATTCCGGTCAAGCGGAGACGGAAGCC
>Ga0210133_1000519_pt1 | contig 13307 bp, 9 predicted proteins | sample Joice_ThreeSqC_D_2_FD_184874 | JGI IMG/M metagenome (GOLD analysis project Ga0210133, IMG submission 184874) | Wetland microbial communities from San Francisco Bay, California, USA, that impact long-term carbon sequestration - Joice_ThreeSqC_D1... | ecosystem: Environmental > Aquatic > Marine >...
AGTCCAATAGAATTTGGAAAAAACAATATGAAAGAAAAACAGGAAGAGATTAAATCAGAAGTTGCTTAACTTTGTGTATACATTAATGGGTACAGTTCAGTTTTTACATTATCACCGGTTATTGTAACCCCCCATCCATCGCCCCAGTTTACAGTATTTGCAACAGATATTCCGAGCAGATAAAGATTTTGGAGTTTTACAACTGAGCCGGCTTTTGTAAATGTAAACAGATGTCCTGGTATTGAATTGTCTATAAGTACAGCCGGCAATATGCAAGGTGGTCTTCCATCAGTTCCTAAATCACCTAATATTGTTACATCATTATCTATCACAATTGCCTGGTAAAATATATACGGTGTATCGGTACTTGCAAGTTCATAAACCAGGTGAGGGTTACCACTTGACTGATCAGCAGCGATAACAGCATCCAGGGAACTTGCTTCTTCTAAGGATGCGTAAATAACTAATGTTCCGCTTTGAGCAAATGATTTGGAGGGAATCATAAAAATCATCAAAACTAAAAACGGCAAGTAAACGAATTTTCTCATCTTAATTCTCCTTACTATTATGAGTTAAAATTAATTAATGACCGGTTTCTTTTCCTGAAATAGTTCTCCGGAAAAATGGTCTTCACCCTGATTTCTTAATCATAAAAAATGTTACACACCTCCTTTCAAAATCACTTTCCGGAATTAACAACTGTTTAATTTTATTATTCATTTAAAATTGACCTCGTATTCCTAATTCAAGCATATAGTAATAACTTTGTTTTCTTGAAGGCACTCCGGTTGGGGCAGAAATTACGCTTTCATCATTGGCGCTATTGATGTTATTCATATTGCAGAATATCTCGAGACCATCTAGAAAAGGGAGATCTTGCTTTACAGATATATCCCATTTATTGTAGGCAGATGTATATGCTCTCAATTGTGACCATTGAGTGGGTCCGGTAAATATTTTAGCAGAATAAATTGATGACAAGCGAATTGAAAAACCCTTGAAGTCGTATCCAATCGTGAAATTGATAATATCATCAGGTTGATAGAGAAGAGGTGCAAAATAACTTGTATCAATATACCTTCTTGGGAACGTTGGTGTTGTATACTCATATGGATATTCAGCTTTAGAAAATATATGAGTGTAGTTCACACTCATTACCAAACCGGATAATGAACCGGGTAAGTACCAGAAATGTGTTTGCCAGTCCAGTTCCATTCCATAATCATCTATTCTATATGGATTGTTAACGAATGTAGATACTGTTACACCTGCCTGGGAAGGTTTTCGTTCAGTCCATTCAGGGTAATACTGTGTTAACTGATCGGCTGTTGGGGGATTAAAACTATATGCATAAATCAGATCAGTAATTTGTTTTAAAAATACACCTGCTGTTAATAATCCAATTGAATTGTCATAAAAAGAAAAATAGGCATCATAATTTTTTGATCTGATTGGATTTAACTTAAACCCGTTCCATTGTAGTATTCCTGCAGATGAAAATACATTTATTCTTGGAGACAATGCAGTATAGTCCGGGTATGATAATGTATTCGTATAAGTAAGTCTCACATCAAACCAATCTAAAGGTTTGAAACGAACCATTACATCAGGAAGCCAATACGGATGGTATGCTGTATATGTTATAAACCGGTGTTCATAGTCCGAGCTTGAATTAGGTCCCTGTAATCCCTGAACACCCGTATAAGTTGTTTTTAGTTGTTGATATCTAACACCGGGTACAATTGTTAGAAATTGTCCGATATTAATGGAAGCCATTATGTAGGTTGCACTTATATATTCCTTGCCCGAGTAGTCATTAGTAAGTGATGCGCCAATATTATTATTGTATGAAATATTACCCGGTAGTTGATTTTCATAAACATAATCCATCATTTCCTGCAGACGTGTATAATCGAGAGGATAAATCATCTTATAGTCGCCATTAAGAAATTTTCCATAGTCAAAATTTCTGTCCATAAAAGGTGTCATCGAAACACGTAGGTTATCCCCGGGTAGATGTTGAAACCAGGGAAAAGCAGATTGTAACTGGTTGATAATTGCCCCACCGCTGACAAGTCCAAAGGCTTCTCCGTTTGTTATATTGATGTCGCTGGATCTTTTCTGATATTGGTATTTGGCACCAAATTTTATTGTAGCAGAAACTAAGTCTGAAAAATAAACCGGGGTTTCAAAGTCTAAACCCGCTGACAAAATCCTTTCTCGGGTGAAACCGGAATTAGTTGAAATTGTATGCAGGAATGTAGAGTTTGTGTCGTGAGAAGCTGCCATAACAACGTCCTTCGGATTGAGATTTCTTGCATTTCCAAATTGAGTTAAACCGGCAGGGGAAGTGGTGAAAATAACAGACCAATCTCTTGGATTTTTTGTTTCAGAATATGAATGAGAAAGTGTGGTTTTCATATCAAAGATCCAGGCTTTCTGTTCATATTTTAACATATTAGTTATGTTATTAAGAACTGTTTTTCCATAGATAGCCGTGAAGTTAGAAGTATTCTGTCCTGTTGTAACGTTATAGAACTGTTGTCGGTCATCTGTTTTGGTGGTGCTGGTGCTGAAAAGATTGGACAGTTTAATAATTCCATCTGTCAATTTGTAATCTAAAGCAACAACACCATTTCCTCTGATCCTGTCTCTATAAAAATCATCAAGTGTTATATTTTGTGTAAGGTAATCAATTTGACTGTTTCCCGCAGGACCATAAACGGCTCCAAGTTCATTCGATGAAAGATTTCGTCTTTCAAATGCTCCTTGTACTAGTACGCCGAGCCGCCCATCCCAAAATCTATTCTCAACAGTACCAACAAATTTGTAGTTTCCAAATTTTTCTTGAGCATTTGGTAACCCGTTGTAAGCTCCTTGTCCCCATAAGCTGTATTTGTATGCACCTAATTCGTTTTGTTGAGCCTCACGAAGATCGAAGTTAACAATACCTCCGATAACGTTCGCATCCATATCAGCTGTTACAGTTTTTGATACTTGGATTCCCTCAAGCATATTGGAGGAGATTAAACTTAAGTCTGTACTCCGGTTTCCGACATCTGATGACGATAGCTTAACACCATTCAAAGTTATTTGATTGTACTGCGGTGCAAGTCCACGCACTACTACACGATCTCCTTCGCCTCCGCTCCTGAGAATTGAAACACCCGGCAGTCTTCCAACCGATTCTGCTGCATTCACATCCGGAAGTTCCTGTATTCTCGAAGATGAAACTGCATTCATAATTTGAAGTGAGGATAGTTGTTTGTTGATTGCTTCCAGCTGACCAGTTGCCTGACCAGTTACCACAACCGTTTCTCCCTCAAGTCTAACCGGTTCAAGATTAAAGTTTTGTTCTAATTTTTCATTTATTTTGATTTGAATTTCTATCTGGCTGGATTCATAACCAATGTAAGTTACACGAATTGTATAAGAACCCGCAGGAACATTTCTAATAATATATTTTCCCTCAATATCGGTAGCAGCGCCTAAACTTGTTCCCAAAAGGAAAACATTTGCACCCGGTAGGGAAGTGTTTGTTTGAGCATCTGTTACGTATCCTTCAATATCAGAATTTGCAGAAATTGGCAGGACTTTTCCCATGAATAAAATTATCAGAGTTATAATTCTGAGATTAAAATTTAGTCTGTACATTTTATTCTCCTTCACTTATTTCCTTTAAGAAAAAAATCTAATTATGTTTTTCCACATTATTATTTATATCCAGAATAAAGGAACCACTTTTAATTTCACCTGAAATTAAACTACTGGCTCCAAGCACTGCAGACATTCCATTCCCTACAGATGATTTCAGGATTTTAACTTTACCTTTATATATCTTCAATAAGTTTTTTTCGAAATGTTTACGGGTAGGATCAAGCAGTAAATCTCCTGAATCCGCGAGTCCGCCAAATAGTATTATGGCTTCAGGTACAAAGCTGATTGCAAGATTAGCTAAAGCTCTCCCCAAAATTTCGCCCGTATACTGAAATGCTCGAACAGCAATAGGATCGCCTTTAATTGCGAGATCGTTTATTAATTGACCGGAGATTTGAGAATAGGGGATTTTGCGCAATTGGCTTTGTTCAATGTGTATTGCCATTAAATCAAGCACAGTTCTACGTATACCATTTGCCGATGCATATGTTTCAAGACAACCGATTCTTCCACAGTTACAGTGACGACCATTCGAATCAACAATAGTATGACCAAATTCGCCTGCAAGTCCGCCCTCACTATAAAGTAGATTACCATTGATGATTATTCCACTGCCTAATCCGGTTCCCAGTGTTATAACAATAAAGTTATTAAGTCCTTTTCCGTGACCAAAATAATATTCACCTAAAGCTGCGGCATTCGCATCATTTGTAATTGCTACACGAACACCAAAGTTTTTTTCCATCATCGCAACGATATTAACTTTACCCCATTTAATATTAGAGGGAGTTTCTATAGTGCCGTTGAAATGATTTGCCATAGGGGCAGCAATTCCAATTCCTTCTAAACTATATTTTTTTGAGTAGATTTTGTAACTGGATTTGATCTTTTTGGTAAGCCTGCTTATAAATTTGTCGGCTTCCTCATAAGGATTTGTCAAAATTGAACTACTGTAGATACATTCACCATTTTCTTTGATAAAGCCAAATACCGTATTAGTTCCCCCTATATCAATACCAGCTGTAATTTTTTGTTTAACCATTATTATTCTTTAATAATGACACTATTTAATTAGTATGTTGAAGCAACCAATTAAATCCATAAATTTATATAGTCAACTGTTAATTATTTTATAGCGTAATTTGATAATCATGAAATATTTCTCTTATAGCAAGAGTAGCTGCGCCCAGAAGACGAGGGCGAATGTGTAGAGTAGTAGGTAAAATTGAAATACTTTTGTTTTTACCGTAAAACGCTCTTTTTTTAATTACTTGATCAATTTCGGGGTATACAATATCCCATGCACGAACAATACCGCCTCCAACAATAATAACGTGGGGATCAATAATTTTAATTATGCTGGTTATTCCAAGACCTAAATAATATCCGGTTTCTTTCAGTACATCCCTTGCAATACTATCATTTTTATATGCGGCATCAATCACATAATCAATTGTAATCGTCTGATTCAATAACCCACCCAATTTGTTTATATATCTTTTAATTGTAGCACGATCCGAAGCATACATTTCCCAACATCCATTATTGCCGCATAAGCAAGGTTCTCCTCCTTCAAACAATACATTATGACCGAATTCTCCAGATGCATGAAATTCTCCGTCTAGAAGTTTTTTTTCGACAACAATACCTGTTCCGATACCCGGACCAACCTGAAGAAAAACAAAGTTTGATAAATCGAATTGGTGGGTTCCAAACCAGAGTTCAGCTAATGCAGAACATTTTGCATCATTTCCGACGGCTAAAATTTTAATGTCCGACCACAATTTCTTTATAACATTACCAATGTCAAAATTTTCCCAGCCCAGGTTTGGAGCAAAATTAACTACGAGGTTATTGGAATCTACTATTCCAGCGATGCTGATTCCTAATCCCTCCAGACTTTGAATGTTCAGCTGTTTGGAGAGGGCGTTCAATTCAGTTAAACATTGGCTTAAAAACTTTTCTGGATCCTGAGGTTGAGAATCAATTGTTGCCGTACCCAAAACACTCCCGTCGATATCTGTAATAGCAAATCTGGTAAGAGCAGCATCTATTGAAATTGCGCCTATAAAGTATTTACCAAGCTTCAAGGAAAGATCTAATGGATTTCTCCCAACATTCGGATCGGATGTTTTCTGTTCTTTTATCAGATTCTCATTCAACAAATCGTTTACAATACTTGATACGGTGCTTTTATTGAGACGAGTTAATCGTGCAATTTTTGTCCTGGAAATTGGTTGCATATTTCGAATCATATTTAAAATCATAGATCGATTAATATTCCGAACTACTTTTGCATTACCGCTAATTATATTTTCTGTTTTCAATTCTGCAATTAGAAATTAGTTTGTTGTTTAAACCAACGAATCGAACTTATGATATTAATTTTAAATAGTCAACAACAAGTTAAAATATTAATGAATTTGTTGGAAATTTTGCTTAAGGGTAGAAAGTTCTAATTTTGCAAATAATCAAACTTTTATAAAGATTTTTTTACTGTATAAAATCCACATAAAACCTAACCATACAAAAACATAAATAATTGCCCATATCAAGGAAGCATTAATTGGATCGAAAAATTTCAGAAAAAAATTATTAAAAAGATATGTATTCAATGAGATTCTTTCGGCATTGGAAGGAACTTTGACCAGGTATAAAATTATCGAACTCAATTCTGATAGGAAATAAACGGCGATAGCATTCATCCCATAAACCCGGAAAGGTTTTATCCACCATTTTGAATTTCTGACATCGATAAACCAATAACAAATTCCCAGAAACAGCAGGGCAAGACCGCCGGTATAAAGCACGTAAGAGCTTGTCCACAAATTTTTATTTAACGGGAACCAGGCACTCCAGATATAACCTGCAGCCATACAAAGACAACCTGTAACAAACAACCAAACTGTCTTAGTTATTTTGTCTTTATCCGACCTTAACCATAATCCTGTTAGCACTCCTATTATCGATGTCGTTAGTGCGGGAATGGTGCTCAATATACCTTCAGGATCCCAAAATTTGCTTTCAGACCAAATATGTTTCCCTAACAATGTTCTATCAACCCATGCTGAAAGATTTGTTGCAGGTTCAAGATTTGAATATCCGAGACCGGGAACGGGAATCAATATCATTAAAAGCCAGTATATAATAAGTAAGACGATACCTACATTTATCAGTGTTTTATAATTTGTTTTGAGAAATAAAATTCCAGTAATGAAATAAACAATTGCTATTCTTTGTAAAACTCCGGGAATCCTGACGGTTGATAGACTAAAGTCAGTTCCGAATAAACCGAATGGGAATGAGTGTAGAAGAAATCCGAGCAAGAAAAGAATTACACTTCTTCTTGCAATCTGCAGAATTATCTTTTTATGATCATCACTATTTTCGATTCTCTTATAGAGTGCAAAAGGAATCGCAACTCCAACTATAAAAAGGAAAAAAGGGAAAATAAGATCTGTTGGAGTGCAGCCATTCCATTCGGCATGCTGGAGAAGGGGATAGATTGCATTCCACGTACCGGGATTGTTTACGAGTATCATTCCAGCAATGGTCATTCCCCTGAAAACATCAAGTGAAAGCAGCCGTTCGGATTTTTCCATTATAGATGAATTGAGTATATCAAAATTAATATTCGGCAGTTCTGTTGATTAGTTTTTTAAAAGCTTCGATAAATCTTTTTTCCATATCTCGTAAACACTGTTATATTTTTCTACTAATTCATTATCCGGTTTTAATTCATCGATTTTCTTTAATCCATTAAAGGCATCTTTCTCTAATGGGTAATAATTGATTCCAATTCCTGCACCTCTGGCAGCACCCTGTGAACCGTCTGTGTTATAAATTTCGAGCTCAACATTACAAGTATTTGCAAAAGCTTCTCTGAATACACTGCTCTGGAATAAATTAGAATTGCCGGCACGTATAACTTCGAAATCCATTCCCATATCTTTCATAATATCGAAACCGTATCTGAATGCAAATGCAATCCCTTCCTGTGCCGCTCTTATCAAATGTCTTTTATCGTGAGTATTAAAATTGATACCGGAGAAACCTGCATTGATATCTTTATTCTTAAGAACTCTTTCTGCACCGTTACCAAACGGATGACACATAACTCCATTTGAACCGACCTCAACAGCGGAAGTCATACTATTCATTTCATTGTACGAGTACTTATTATCGAGTATATTCTGTTTTAGCCAACTATACTGAATGCCGGTTCCGTTTATACATAAAAGAACACCGTTAGTTGTTTTTTCTTTCTTGTAATTAACATGTGCAAATGTGTTTACGCGGCTGTCGTCATCATAAAGATTTTTGTTTGTAACACCGTAAATAACACCGGATGTTCCTGCTGTTGCGGCAATCTCACCTGAGTTTAATACGTTAAGCGATAATGCATTATTTGGCTGATCTCCGGCTCTGTATGCAACGGGAATTCCAGGTTTGAAGCCTAACTCGGCTGCAGCTTTAGAATTTAATTCTCCTTGCAATCCGAAAGTTGGGACAGTTTCAGCAAGCAGACTTTTATCCAATCCGTAGTAATCAAGAATTTTATCACTAATATTTTTTTCCTCAAAATCCCAGAAGATTCCTTCGCTTAAGCCGGAAATTGTTGTATAAATATTATCCGTAAGCTTCATTGCAATATAATCGCCGGGAAGCATTATTTTATGAATTTTTGAGTATATATCCGGCAGATTTTCTTTTACCCACTTAAGTTTTGAAGCTGTAAAATTTCCGGGGGAATTTAAAAATCTCAAAAGGCAATAATCATTTCCCAATTTAGAAAAGGCATCGTTTCCAATTTCAACCGCCCGACTGTCGCACCAGATAATTGAAGGGTAGAGAACTTTATGATTTTTATCAACCATTACCAAACCATGCATTTGATATGATATTCCGATTCCGACAATCTCAAAATTTTTCACGTCGATTTCAGCAATTATCTTCTTCGTCGCTTTTACTACATGTTCCCACCAGGTTTCCGGATGCTGTTCAGCCCATCCAATTTGGGGCGATTCAATTTTCATTTCCTGTTCAGGTGAGTTTGCAGATCCAACCAACTCTCCTGTGTCGGCATTAATTAATGAAGCTTTTATCGATGAACTTCCGATATCATAACCAAGTAATAATTTTTTCGGCATTAGTATTCCTGAATTTCTGTATATAGATGAAATTAGAATGTGTTCAAAGAATGAGAAAGACTCAATTTCAGAACACCAAACAATCAGATTAATTTTAGCTGTTAAATTAATAAAATTGTTAGAAAGAATTGATTGGTGTGAAAAGTAATTTGGAGGAGGACATTAATTAAAAAAGCGAAAGGTCTTTAACCGGCGGGTGTATAAACCGGTTAAAGATTCTTCCGCTTAGTAATTACCAAACCATTGGTAATTTATCATATGATAGGAGGATTATATGATACTCTTTTTAGTTGCTAACAAATAACCTGTTTTCTAACTGATCGGTTATTTGCTTATAAATGTATTCCGGATCGAACTCATATTTTTTATGAGATTTGGGCTGAACATTGATCAAATTACTGAAGCTCAAATAAGTGCTTGCAAGATGAGCTTTGAACCTGATTGACGGATCGGTGTTCTCTTCTGATATCTCATTTAGTTTGTCGATAATACGGGAGTAATCTGCTTCTGGATAATATTTCTTCAACAAGATTACGTTGTATATACTCGATTCTACAATTCCCGGAATTTCACTTTCCAGCGATGTAGGACAAACTTTATAAGCTTTATCCAGGATAATTTGCTTCGGTGCAGGCATATCATCATCCTGACCATAAATATTAAACGATGATATCAACACACTCGCAAACAAAACAACAACTAAATTAAAAATGTTTTTCATGATGTCTCCATATTTTTTGTTATTACTGCATATCTCTTTACTCATATTGTGCCAGAGTGTAATTAATTTGAATAACTGTTTTTTATAAAGATTTCTAATGATTTATGATAGAGTTTAGAGAAAGGTCAAAATACTTTGGATGCCACGAATAAGCATTCCAATTCTGGTTGCTCAAGATAATCCGTTATTTTATAAGAGATTATAGGGAAGGTCGAATTGTGGCGATTACAAAAATGTGGCACCCCTTTTTGAAAAATTCCTTAATAATTTATTAACATTGGACAGTATGCCTGAATTAATTAAGCTTTTTGCTCTCCTCATCAGCTCTTTTTAAGCGGTTGTTCAAAGCGCGTCTTGATATACCTAAGAGGTCGGAAGCGATGGTTTGATTACCATCCGCTCTCTTTAATGCTTCTTCAATTAAAGATTCTTCAGTTTCCTTTAATGTTGGAAATCTTCCGGGGAAATGTATAAGATCACTTGCATCGTCATAAGTTATTTTCAAATTTTCAGTTTTCCGGTTTCTATCCTGTGTATAATCAGATATTCTTTGTCTGATCAATTCAAGTGATAGTATACCCGATTTGTGAAGACTAACTGCATCGAAAATAATTCCTTCAAGCTCACGGATATTTCCCGGGAAAGGATAGTTACTTAGCAAGGTATACAATTCTTTAGGAACACTTGGTCTTTTTTTGTTGAGCTGACTTACCGCCTTGATTATAAAATGATCGATCAATCGAGGGATATCGGTTTTTCTTTCTCTTAGTGGAGGAATAATTATTTGATGAGACTTTAGGCGATAATACAAATCCTGCCTGAACAAATTTTCCGCCTGCATACTTTTTATATCACGGTTAGTTGCAACTATAACTCTCGCATTAGAAAGCTTGGCAACATCCGAACCGAGGGGGTAATATTGTCCGTCCTGAAGAAGACGCAATAGTTTTACCTGCGATTCGATACTGAGATCACCAATTTCATCAAGAAAGATTGTACCGCTTTCCGCTCTTTCAATTAATCCTTTTCTTTCTGTGTCAGCACCGGTAAATGCGCCTTTCTTGTGTCCGAATAAAGTATCGGAGAAAAGATTATCATCTACGCCTGCAACATTAACTGTAACGAGTTCACCTTTTCGTTCGCTTGCTTTATGAATTGCATTTGCAAAAAGTTCTTTACCTGTTCCTGTTTCCCCGGTTACTAAAACCGGCAGGGAAGTTTTTGCAATTGCCTCAATGTACCTGAAAATGGATTCTATATTCGGTGAGTTTGTTACTATATCTGTGAACACTTCTGAGTTTTCAAGTTTTGTTCTTAAGAGCGATTGCTTCAGCATCTCGTTTTCACTTCTTATTTCAGTAAGATCAAGAACTCTTCTTATGGAAGTAACAAGACGTGTATCATCAACTGGTTTTACGATATAATCGAAAGCACCTTCACGCATACAAAAGACTGCACTCTCAACATCGTTAATAGCAGTAATTACAATTACGGGGGTTTCGGGATATTTTTTTATTATTGCCGGAAGCAGATCGAGCCCCGAAAGATGAGGCATATTTATATCAAGTACAGTAAGAGAATATTTTTTCTTCTTAAGAAGATCCATTACTTCCGTGCTGTCTTTGCAGGTTTCTACATTCTTTATTCCGTTTGATGATAAAGTTAATTCAGCACTCAATAAAAAATGTTCCTCATCATCAACAAGAAGTATCGGATCAATCGGAAATATCATTGGAGTCATATTACCCTCGTCAGTTATTCGTTCAGTTCTGCTTCTTCGTCGGACTTATTTACGGTATCGGCAGAATTTGTCTCGATATTTTCAGTAACCGGTAAAGAAACGGAAACATTAGTTCCTTTGCCTGCTTCACTATTAAGTGTAAGTGAACCGCCATGATTTTTAACTATTGCGTAAGAAATCGATAATCCTAAACCGGTTCCGCCAATGTCTCTTTTTGTTGTAAAAAACGGATCCATTATATATTTCAAATCGCCGGCTTCAATTCCTATTCCTTTATCATCAATATTTATTCTTACCTGCTTTCTCTCGGGATGATGGTTCGTTTGAACCTTAATTTCGGAATCCGTATCCCTTAACGACTGGCATGCGTTACTTATCAGGTTGATCATTACCTGTTCAAGCTGCTGCGCATTTCCTTTTATATATGGAATATCATTTCCATATATAACGTGAAAATTATTAGTCGATTTTTTTACGAGGTTGTTCGTGATGAGAATTGCCATCTCAATTACTTTATTAATATCAACAAGCTCATTGAGATTTCCACTGTCCGCTCGTGCATATTCGGTTAAACTTTTCGTAATTGTCTTAATTCTTTCTGAACCGATAAGAATTCCTTCGAGAGATTGCTCGATTTTTTCTTTCGCTTTGCTGTAAAGCATTCCCGCCAGTGCAAAATCGCCGTTCTCTTTATAGTATTCATCAAGGATAGGTGTTGTATCTTTCCATATTTTTGAAAACAGATGAATATTGAGCAGAATAAAATTGTTCGGATTGTTGATTTCGTGCGCCATACCGGAAACTAAAATTCCAAGCGAAGCCATCTTATCTGCCTGCTGCAATTGGCGATTCTTTATGCCTGCATCGAATTCAGCTCTCTTCAAATTCGTGATGTCGTTGATCAGACCATCATAAGCAATTAGAATTCCTTTGTCATCTTTTGTAATTACTATTTGATTTTTAACCCATCTAATCGTTCCGTCTCGGTGAATAATTCTATGTTCAATAGGTTGAACTTCCTGACCTAAAAGTGCCAATTTTGCCTGTCTAAGCACTTTTTTGCGATCCATGTTGTGAACCATCCTGTACCATAATTCAGGGTCTTTTACATAATCTTCCGATGAGTAACCCGTAACAGAAATGCATCCCGGACCGTGCTGCGTTTCAACTGCTGCACCGTTCTTGATTTTTACAGTGTAGATATAATCAGTTAGATAGTTGATTAATTTCTGATATCTATTCGAAATATTTTCCATTGGATGACTATTTATTTTTAAGTTGTGTCAGAATATTTCTGCAAATATAAAAAGAAATAATTTAGCGGGTTTCAATAGGAAAGTACCGTATATAGAAGTGCCGGGTAATAAAACGGGATTCTTACTGAATGACAATGATTTATGTGTTTTGTCATTTTGAAAAAATCCTGACTGAAAATGATGAGACTCAAAAATTTGATCGTTAACGATTACCACAATTGATGAACACTATCCCGTATATTTTTATCATAAATTGATTTCACTTCATCCATTATTTGCCGGGAAAGAGCAGGGAAATCCGAAGCAGCGATATTTTCTTCCGCCTGGTTTGGTCTTTTAGCACCGGGGATTGCGCAGGTAACAGCATCGAACATTAAAATCCATTTTAAAGCGAATTGTGTTAAGCTCATTTCTTTCGGACAAATCGATTTTAGTTCTTCAACGGCTTCTAAACTCAGATCGTAATCAACACCAGAAAATGTTTCACCTTTATCGAAGTCTTCGCCATTACGGTTAAACTTACGGTGGTCATCATCTTCAAATTTTGAATCTTTTGTGAACTTACCCGTTAACATTCCCGATGAAAGAGGAACACGTGCAAGAATTCCGACTTGTTTCTTTTTTGCGAGATCAAAGAAAAGTTCGGCAGGGCGCTGGCGGAACATATTAAATATTATTTGCACTGTCTGTACGTTTGGAAACTCGATTGCTTTAATGGCTTCTTCAATTTTTTCTACACTTACTCCATAATGTTTTAGCTTACCTTCTTTAACAAGATCATC
>Ga0210133_1000521_pt1 | contig 13239 bp, 14 predicted proteins | sample Joice_ThreeSqC_D_2_FD_184874 | JGI IMG/M metagenome (GOLD analysis project Ga0210133, IMG submission 184874) | Wetland microbial communities from San Francisco Bay, California, USA, that impact long-term carbon sequestration - Joice_ThreeSqC_D1... | ecosystem: Environmental > Aquatic > Marine >...
CCTTATTTCCTCAGCTCGTCGTATGCTCTCTGGATATCTTTAAAGCGTTTTTCCGCCAATGCTTTAAACTCCTCGCCCAGGTGCTCCACCTTGTCAGGATGATATTTACCGGCAAGATCTCGGTAGGCGCGCTTTATGTCTTCTGGTGAGGCACTTCGATCAATTCCCAGGGTTTTATAGGGATCCCAACCACCGGAAAAGTCTCTGGAATTGGTGTATGTGCCTGATTTCTTATCTTTACCCGAGTTGCTATTGCCGTAATCATAGGCATTCGATTTGCCCTGATAGTATTTTTGAAAAGCTTCTCGCTTTTTCTTCTGGTTGTAAAGGTAGCGCCACAGCAACCCCAGCACGACAATATCATCCAGCCATCCCCAGCCGACGATAAAATCCGGTAATATATCATAGGGATTCAGGGCATAAATTACGGCGAGTACAATTAGTACAATTTTCCACATATCTATCGATCAAACGGCCAAAAGTCGTTACGGTGCAAATTTTCTCGGAAAGAGCAGTATAGTTGAAAGAAGAAACCGGGTCAATGACAAGCACTTTGAAATTTTCCAGCAACGACATGAAAATATTCGGATAATATACCGTCTCAAATTAGCTAAAGTTCCCTATTTTTATGCCGATTTATAATACCTAAGGATAAAAATTCTGACTAAGTTTATCATATATACAAATTGCAATTATAAATAGATAATTTTTTATTGTAATAACAGTTTGTTATTACCTCAAATCCAACACGGACGGAACGCTCCTACCGGCAGAGATAGATGATAATATGAAAAAGCTCTTTAAGTTGTTTGCAATAGTGGTTCTTTTAACTGTTGGCGGCGCGGCCGTATTTGTTTTTTCTACTGACAAAAAGGTCCTGGTTCTAACGGATGGGACCATAAAAACGGTGGATGATATCGGGGAGAGGGGAAATTTAATTTTTTATGTGTCAGACAGCGAGACTTTTTGGCTGAATCAAGATGAAATAAAAAGCTACGGCAAGCGCAACATGGGTCACATATTCAAGGAAGCAACAAGTTACATCATCAAGAACTTCGAGGTGATGGTGTCTGACCTCAGCCGGTTTTTCAACAAAAACCATATTTCAGTTGGGTTCAATTTAACCCAATACATATTCCTGCTGGGACTGTTGCTTTTTTTATTGATCATTCTATTCTCCAGACGTTCTGTAAAAAAGAAACCCAATCCCACTGTTGAAGTAAAAGACACCGTCGCTTCCCAGGAAATAAGAGATGAAATTCCCACCCGAATCGATGTCGTCGGTTTCTTTTTAAATCTGTTCAAAAAGCAAATAGGTGCGGATCCCGACGCCCAGGCAGAATACGTACCGCTAATGTCCAAAAACGCCGGCCCCAATCATATCTATGAACTCCGTGTCAAGCATATGGCGGACTGGGCCAAACGTCGAATGACCATTGGCCCGTTGGGGGAAGAAAGCGGCAGCAAAAGCAAATGTTACTATGTGATTTACGATGTCCACATGGTTGTCAAAATCCCGGCAAAGCCGGTGACCGATTTTGAACAATATATCGAAAGCATCAAAAAGGAAGTGCATATTGTCAACAAGCTTATTCCCAAGGAGTGTATCATCCCCAAAGTGTCCGTTGTTCTGGGTATGATTCACAGCTTTCCAAACAGCGAAGATATCCCGCCGGATCAGCTTGAGGAAAAATACATCAATTGGATGCGCAAGTCACCGGAATATCAAAATTATTTGAAGATTAACCGCACCTTTGTATACCTCATGGACTTGTCCAAATACTATTTTTTGAGCCATATTCTTGATGAACTGCATGACATAAAACACTTGATCGCCCGGGAAATTACGGAACATGCCGAATTCATATGGGAACCGACAAAATTTAAAGGCCGTTATGGAAATGAAAATGATGCCATTTTTGAGATCCGTGATGTATACAATCGCAGTGCGGTAATCGTCCATCGTCTGGTTGACAGAGCCGGAATCACTACGACGGTTTCTGATTTTCAGATCCAGACCTGGTTCATCGTCCATCTGGCCGATGGACAGATATCAGCTAATGGCAGCGGTTATCCTGATAATTTTATTTATGATTTGAATCGTCTTTTCAAAAAAATCATGTACGACAATTCTGATGTGGTGGGGGTATACCGCAAAACCATTAAAGACTATATCTACATGTCGTCTTTTGAGCAAAACAAGGCCCAGATGGCGGCCATCTCCACCAACCTGCTCGATATGCTGGCATGGTTTCGAAAAAAGCGTGTGTCCATGCGAGATCTTAAACCGGATAATTTATTTGTGGCCGGAGACCCGGCTCGATACCCGTTGTTTTTACGATCCGCGCAAGAATTCTCCCTGGGTATTATTGATGTAGAGACTGCTGTGGATTTTGAAAAATCCAAATACACTAAAACGAAACAACCCTTGCTGGGCGGGACGCCTTTTTATGCCACACCGTCCCATTTTATCAAAAATGATGTTTTGACGCACACGTTCGGAAGTCTTGGTAAGATCCTGCATCTTCAAGACTGGCACTCAACCCTGGTAATGATTTACAAAGCCATTACGGGTGAGCTTCTATTTAATCAAACGGCCAAGCTGTTCGGAGACCTGCGCAGTATGATGATCCAGGCCAACCAACCGGAAAACTACGAAAGTGAAATTTTTGAAGACGCCAGCCGCATGTTCTGGCACAGCGCCGTTGTCGAGTTTCAGGAGAAAATAGAGGAAACGGAAAAAGCGTTAAAATCCGTTGTTGTGGCCCTTCCGGAAACCGTCAAGTACATGTTTGGCAAAGTTTTGATTAAGGAAAGACAATCGATTGCCAGGTCAATTAAACAATGTGTTGATACCCAGAACATTTTCGAGAAAGATCAGATACGCGAACTTCTGCTAAGAGCGTCCCATTCAAAAACCTGTCAGTTTAAAGCCGATCTGGAAAGCAAAGCCAAAAATTCTGAAAACGGCACCGGGACCAGAACAGAAGCAATCGCTTTTTTGCACAAACTGGCGGACCTTAAAGCCCAATTTGGACAGCATGCCTATATGCAAAAATTGTTGAGCCAACCCGAGGCCAAATTGTCCGCCCATGATATTTTAACGTTTATGTTCAATGTAATGCTGAACAATATGTACCGAAGTGAATGGAAGCCTCTTTTCGGCGAAGCCGTCATCGCCTGTGAAATGCCGGATGAGGAAACCCTTATTGAGGATAACATCTAGCCGAATTTGCCTATTCCCCTTTTCCTCCCCTTCTTTACCTCTAATTTGCAGCCCTTAGGCTTCGAGATATTTAGGGTTTCAGGTGTCAGGTGTCAGTGTTCCGAGAACAGATGTAGATGACAGAACACAGTCCAACCGCCTCTCTGAGATTCAAACGCTATGCACTTTTCTCTATGCGGCCTGCCCCTGACCCCACCATTTTGTTTGACAGTGCTTGGTCCTCCATTGTATTTATTAACAAATCAGGCATTAATTAATGATTAAAAATTCGATCTTGCCTGTCAAACAGATCCCATGAAATTATTTTCCAAACCCTTGTTTTCAGTTTTGCTGGCGGTTGGTTTGACAATTTTTTTCAACTGCCCCAGGGCCCATGCTGATGCAGTCCGACGACCGGTCAGGGCCGGCAGTTTTTATCCGGCAGATGCCTCTGAATTATCCCGGATGATTGATAGCCTCACCCTTAAGGCTAAAAAAACACGGGTCCGCATTCCCCAGGACAAAGCCCTTAGAGCCCTTATTCTGCCCCATGCAGGCTATATTTATTCAGGTTGGACGGACGCCCACGCTTCTTTGGTTTTAAAGAAAAACCAATTTTCCAAAGTCATTCTAATCGGACCGGACCATTTCATGGGAATTCAAAACGGAGCCATTTGCGATGTTGCTGCCTACCAGACCCCGCTGGGGAGAATTGACCTGCACGCGGACACCGCAAAATTGCGGCGGCAACCGGCATTGTTTCAACCGCTGCCCGTCTCAATGGACAAAGAACACTCCCTGGAAGTCATACTGCCATTCCTGCAAACCTATCTTGGTGAATTTGAATTGGTGCCGATCGTTGTCGGCCGGGCAGATATCGCTCCCTTTGCGGAAGCCCTGAGCGCCCTGATTGACGATGATACCCTGCTGGTGGTCAGCTCCGATCTTTCCCATTACCTTGGCTATTCAGATGCGGTCGCCGTTGACCGCGAAACCGTCAACGGGATTATGAACCTGGAACCGGCAAAATTGGCCGACAAGGACAACCGCGCCTGCGGGCTGATGCCGATTCTGATTTTAATGGAAATTGCCGGTCGCAACCACTGGCATCCGGTGTTCTTACATTATTCAAACAGCGGCGACACTGCCGGCAGCCGTTCCCGGGTGGTGGGGTATACAGCCATTGCCTTTTTTGGAGACCAATCCATGAAGAACAAACCCGATCCAAGTGCAAAATTCACCGAAGAACAGGGGCAGATGCTGGTTAAACTGGCCCGTCACACCATCATGGACAAACTGGGCCGCAAGATATCCGATTCAGAATCTGATAAAGACAACCGCGCCTTGCAGGACGACAGTTTTAAATCCCATTGCGGCACCTTTGTGACCTTAAAAATAAAAGGACAGCTTCGAGGCTGTATCGGCAACCTGACATCTGCGGAAACCGTTTGGGACGGTATCAAGCACAACGCCATCAGTGCGGCTTTCCATGACCCGCGTTTTTCACCGTTGACCGCTAAAGAGCTTGATCAAACTGATATTGAAGTGAGTATTTTAACCAAACCGCAGCCCCTCTCATACCGCAACGGGCAAGATTTAACCCGAAAACTCCGGGTTAATGTCGACGGCGTAATTATCCGTAAAGGCCATGCCAGTGCCACCTTTCTGCCCCAGGTTTGGGAGCAGCTGCCCCAACCTGAAGAGTTTCTTTCCCATCTATGTATGAAAGCCGGCCTGCCTTCCGATGCCTGGAAAGATCCGGAAGTGGAAGTATCGACCTACCAGGTTCAGTATTTTGAAGAAAAATGATGACCGTGCCATAATCCGGGTGGTTATTGCCACCGGAATATCTTCGGTGGTTACCCAGTTGCTCACTATCCGTGAATTTTTAACCCAGTTTCAGGGCAATGAAATCGTCATTGCCCTGATTCTCTTCAACTGGCTGGTTATAGGTGGATTGGGAACCCTGCTGGCAAGGGTCATAACCGGCCGTTTCCGGCAAGCATCGGCCGCCGGCCTGGCGTGGGTGTCCCTGGTGCTTGGCGGCTTTGGGATTCTTCAGCTTCTCGCTATCCGGCAGCTCCGGGATATTGTCTTTATTCACGGCAGTTCAGTGGGCTTTTACCCTACCTGGCTGTTTACATTTTTAATCTTAACCCCCTACTGCCTGTTGCTTGGTTTTGTCCTGCCCTACAGTCTATTCGTAATCCGGACCGATAATGCGAATTATCCCGGTGCCCGAGTCTATATTAGCGATAACATGGGCGACATAACCGGCGGCGCCCTGTTTTCGTTTGCCCTGGTATATCTGGTCAGCCCGCTGCAGGCCATATTGCTGGCCCATTTGCCGCTGTTGGGGGCAGCCTATTTTTTATTTCCTGTTTCCCGCCGACATCGCCCTTCAGTATTTCTGAGCATCGGGCTGCTCATTGTCATTTTCGTGGCCGGCGTTATCCTGGAAAAAAGAACACTGACAACACCCGAGGGACATCTGGTTTATTACCGTGAATCGCGCTACGGTCGCATCGAGGTCTACAAAGATCAGGAGCAGCATACCCTGTTTGAAGACGGCGTACCGGTATTCAGCAGCCAGAATCTCAGTCTGGCTGAAGAAATCATCCATTACCCCCTGGCCGGCCTTGATCCGCTAAACCACGTTCTGCTGATTTCAGCCCAGGGCGGCGTGATGGCCGAGTTAAAAAAATACCAATTCAAAACAGTCGATTATGTCGAACTGGATCCGGCCGTAACCCGTGCTCAGTTTCGGTTCGGTATGATTGAAAACATCCCCGGACTCAATGTCATCCATCAGGACGGCCGCGCCTATCTATCCCAAACGGACAAAATTTATGACGCCATTATTGTCAATCTTCCCGAGCCCGAAACCTTTCAAATCAACCGGTTTTACACCAGTCGTTTCTTCGAACTTGCCAGGAAACACCTTGCCGCCGGCGGCGTGTTGAGTTTCGCCATGCAGGGTTATGACAATTATCTGGCCGAACCCCAGCGCCAAAAACTGTCTTCCCTTTACAATACAGTAAAAGCGCATTTCAAGAATGTCCTGCTGCTGCCCGGGCAAAAGGTATTTTTCCTGTGCCGTGATCAGCCTCTGTCGGTCGATATCCCGGCTGCCCTGGTGCGCAGAAAAATTGCCACGGCATACATCAGCGGCTTTTTTTACGGCAACCTGACCCCGGCCAGAATCGAATATCTGAATCAACGCCTGGACCCGTCCACCCCTGTGAATACTGATACCTCCCCTCACTTAATGCGTCTGATGTTTACCCAGTGGTTTACCAAATTTCAAACATCGCCCCTTGGCTTTTTCCTGGTATTGGCCATCCTTTCAAGCGTCTACCTGATGAAAATATCCAGAGAAGAATACGTTCTGTTTTCCAGCGGATGTATGGCCATGGGAAGTGAAATCCTGGTTATTTTTGCATTTCAGATTTATTTCGGTTATATTTATCTTCAAATTGGAATCATTATCACGGTCTTCCTGGCAGGTCTCCTGCCGGGTGCCTGGCTGGCCAATAAACTGCAACAACCGAACAAACAGATCCTGGTACTGACCGATGGACTCCTGATCGTTATGCTGGTCGCATTTATCCTGGCTCTCGTCGGTTTCGCAGATCGACTTCCGGTTTCATTCTATCTGATTTTCGGTTTTGCGGTTTCCCTGGCCTGCGGATTTCAATTTCCGGTGGCACTTTTTCTAAAGGGAAGCGACAATACCGCAGCAACCCGCACCTTTTCCGCTGATTTAATGGGAGCGGCCTGCGGAACCCTGCTCACCAGCGTGGTGCTGATCCCCTATATCGGTATTCTGCCGGCCGCCGGGGTGTTGATTGGACTGAAGCTGGTCAGCTTGGTTTTGATTTGGAGGAGCGCTGGAAATGAAGAATGAATTATGACGACCGCATGATTCAGATTTCCCCTCCCCTGGTGGGAGGGGATTAAGGGGAGGGGGCAAAAGGGAGAGGGAGTTTTTTGTCTTTTGGCAATTCCAGAAATAGCGATAAAATAATAATTTTTGATATATATTATAATAAATTTAGATAATTATAATCTTAAACTAAATTAAAACATTAAATATGTGCTATGCCTAAGGTTCCACCATGAACAACATATCCAGACGCCGATTCCTCGGCAACGGTGCTGCCTGCGTGATGACCGCTGTTGCCGCTCAGGCATTTTGGCCTTATGCCAGCCGACCCTGTGAAGCTGCCATCACCGGAGATATCGGCGGCCGGGTCTTCAAAGGAGATGCCCCCGAAGAATTGGGGAAATGGTCCCATGAAGGCTTTTTATATAAAAAAATTGAAGGCCGGAAGGTCATCTGCGAAGTTTGTCCGAATCTTTGCCTCCTGGCTCCCGGAGACCGCAGCGTGTGTCGATCCAAAGTCAACAAAGGCGGCAAGCTTTACAGCCTGGCATACGGCAACCCCTGCTCGGTTAACACCGACCCCATCGAAAAAAAACCCCTCTTTCATTTCAAACCGCGCACCAAGGCGTTTTCTCTGGCCACCACCGGTTGCAACTTCCGTTGTCTAAACTGCCAGAACTGGGAAATATCCCAGGCCAAACCCCATGAAATTCCCTATACTTATAATCTTTTTCCGGAAGAAGTAGTTGAAGCTGCCCTCAAATCCCGGGCCGAATCGATTGCCTACACCTACTCGGAGCCGATCACCTTTTTTGAGTACATGATCGATACAGCCCGTCTGGCCAGACAAGCCGGCATATATAATCTGTGGGTGTCCAACGGGTATATCAATCAAAAGCCCCTGCTGGCGCTCTGTGAAGTGATAGATGGCGCCACCATCAATCTCAAAGCATACAGCGATGCCGTTTACCGTGGGCTCAACGGCGGCCGCCTGCAGCCCGTGCTCGATACTTTTAAGACCCTGCACGATCAGAACGTTCATTTTGAAATAATAAACCTGGTGGTTCCCGGCTATACCGATGATGATGAGATGGTCAAAAGAATGTGCGCCTGGATTCTTAAAACCATCGGTCCCGATCATCCCCTGCACTTTTTACGGTTTTTCCCGCAATACAAATTGGACCGTCTGCCCCCTACCCCGGTTTCAACCCTGACCCGCTATCGAAAAATGGCCATGCAGGACGGAATTCGCTACGCCTACGTGGGCAACGTGGCCGGACATGAGGGCCACAACACCTACTGTCACAGTTGTAAAAATCTGCTGATCGAGCGTCAGGGATATTTCATTCCCACCTATAACCTGGTTGGAAACAAATGTAAATTTTGCGGCACGCTGATTCCGGGAGTGTGGGCGGGCGCTGCCAGCGGCGCCAGTTCATAGCTCATAGCTTGTATTTGATTGTAGAAGGTGCAGTAAGCATGAAGTTCGGGGCAACATCAGAACTCGGCACTTTCCCCCTTTGGCAAAGGAGACGAGGGGGATTTTTCTCCTTAGCAATAGCACATATGACACCGGCCGAATAAGGTGACCCTTCATGTGACAAATTCATTGATCCGATCGTGCATCAGCAAGGATTGTATTAATTTTGAGACCCCTAATTCGGGAAAAATGAAGCAGGTTCCCACTGATCAGCTCCAGGCCGTGATAGATGGCGGTGGCGGCAATTTGCAGGTCCGCATCCGGCAAAGTGGTGCCTGCTTCTTCGAGCCTTGCACGAATTTTTCCAAATTCTTTGGCCGTTGCTTCATCATATGGCAATGCGCTGATGGCAGGTAGGATGCGGCGCTCGATATTGGTGAGATGATGTTGCTGGGCTTGAGACCGGTAAGCATATTTGTACAGTTCACCGATGACGACGGCACTCGTATACTGCTCTTCTCGCGGAATGGTGCTTAGCCAGGCAACATAGATTGAAAGCGGCCGCGGGCGTAACAATTCGGAGATTGCATCGGTATCGAAAAGATAAGCCATGGGTTATTCCAGCTGCCCTCCCTCTTTCGATCCGTACCGTTTTGATTCTTCGAGAATGCGAACCAATTCCTCAGAACCCTCCCAACCACCCGAAACACTGGATAAGCCACCTTCTGGCCCCACTTTTCTGAGTCTAACTATATTATCCAGGTCCTGTGGCTGAACAAGGGCAGCTACCGGCTTTCCATGTCGCTTGATAACCAATATTTTACCCTTTTCCACCTCCCGGACGCATTCCGAAAAGGTAGCTTTGGCCTCGGCCAGGGAAATTTCTTTGTTCATCGCAGACCTCCAATTTCGGACTTTTTACAGGACCATCAGAATATGATATAACATATTTTACTTGGAGGTGATAGTATTGGAAAATCATATAAATGAAGAAAAAGAACCGGTTGCGCTGGGAAAACTTATAGGCATGCTGAAAAAGCTTCCAAGACTCGATGAAGAGTTGGATTCTTTTGCGGAGGATATAGAAGATATCTGGACAAAGCAACCTCATTTGCCAAAAAAAAACATTATTTCAGACAATTCCGCCTGATAATTTCAAAAACTGCATTGATGTTTTCCAACACGTCATTGTTCCAGAATCTTAAGACTGTATATCCATTTTCGGTAAGTCTTTTGTCTCTTAGGTGATCCTTTGGTCTCTGATCTGCGTGCTGTCCGCCGTCGAGTTCGATAATGATGTGCTTTTCAAAGCTCACAAAATCGACGATGTAAGTTCCAATTGGCTGTTGCCTTCTGAATTTGACCCCCTCTAATTGTCTGGATTTGACCTTGCTCCATAATAAAGCTTCAGCTTTGGTGGAACTTTTTCTCAGAGATTTAGCGTATTTTGTGAGGTTTGAGGTCATTTCATGAGTTATCGAAGTTGCTAAAGGCAATGATATAGAAATATTATCTGTGCCTGAGAACCTGATATAGCAAGAGCCATTTTATCCCCCTCCCTTAATCCCTCCCACCAGGGGAGGGAATTTTGACAGACTGACCACCACCAAATTATTTCGTTAGTACCTATAATACACATTTTCGTTTAAAACAAAGCGGACAGCCTCCCTCCCCTGGTGGGAGGGATCAGAGGGAGGGGGAAAATAAAGAAATATCATTACAATAACCATAAAATATTAACCACCATAATCCAATCTCCCCTTGAATTCAAAGTATAATATTTGCTATTGATTCCAGATTCGAGATTCATTTTACTCATTTTCTGAAAGGAACAACCATGTCCGAAACCCGCCAAAGAGCCATCGCCGGATTAAAGGCCGGCGACAGTTTCACCATCAAACGCACCTTCACCGAAGCGGACATGACCGCCTTTGCCGGGATCACCCGCGACTACAACCCCGTGCACTTTGACGAACGTTTCGCGGCGGTAAAGAATTTTAACGGCCGGATCTGTCATGGCTTGCTGGTGGCTGCGATGCTGACGGAAATCGGGGGGCAGATGGGCTGGCTGGCTTCGGTGATGAATTTTCGCTTTAAAAAGCCAGTGTATTTTGGCGATACCGTTACCTGCAAATTAACGATAACGGACATCGATGACAGGAATCGCGCCCGGGCAATAGCTGAATATAAAAATGAGGATGGGGTCCTGGTGCTGGAAGCAGATCTGGAGGGCATTGTGCCGGCAGCGCCTGAGCAGGAAATACTGGCGGCCATGGTTCGGGAGGGTGATCCGACGAATGAACTTAGGAATGACGAATGAATATTGTCGAATGACAAATTAAGGTTCACTGCTTCATCTTGACATTTTCATGAATTCGGTATACTATTTCATGAAAGCATAAATAAGGAAAAACAAAATGGCTAATCTACAGATAAAAGGGATTGATGATCAATTATATGCCGACTTGAAAGACATGGCAGCTTCAGAGAACCGATCGGTCAGCCAGCAGGTCCTTTTTCTGGTCAAAGCTTACCTGGTCAGAAAAAACCATTTACAGACGATAAAAACTCCGGCAGAAGTTTTGCTGGAGCTCTCGGGCTCATGGCAGGATGCCAGGGAACCCGGGGATATTGTCGGGGAGCTAAGGGGCGCCAGAAAAAATTCTGACAAGCTCAAAGAGGGGTTTTAGTGTTCTTACTGGATACGGATATCATAATCTATAATTTGAAAGGCCACGACGCGGTAAAGAAAAATCTCCAGCATTACAGCCAAGAGCCGATGAAAATAACTGTCATCACCTTGATGGAATTGTACTATGGTGCTTTCAAATCTGAAAAGGTCACAAGCAATTTGGCAAAAGTAAAAACTCTGGAAAACGCCTTTGAAGTTATTCCCGCTGCCAAGGAATCAGCCGGAATTTTCGGAACGCTCAAAGCAACTTTGGAAAAATCCGGCACCCGTTTGGATGATTTTGATTTGATTATCGCCTCTTGCGCCATGGCCCATAATCTGACCCTGGTTACAAATAATGTTGTGCATTTCTCAAGAATAGATGGCCTAAGATTAACCAATTGGACAGTCTTTCCAGAATAAGGCTTCGACCATCCAAGGCGGACAAGAGTCGACTGGAGAAGAAGATGGAACAGCATCTATAAAGAGGATATTTTCTTGGGGGAGCGGCTTTTTAGCCGTGAATGCCCCATTTCGGATTAGATAGATCGCGGCAAAAAGCCGCTCCCACATCTATATACCGCAGTAGGGTTGGCCTCTGCTCCGACCGGTAAAAAGGCAAAATTACCTATCCCCCCCAAAAAAAACCGGGGACATCCAATTTTTCTCAGATGCCTCCGGTGATTTTTTTGTCCCTTGTCCGCCCGCCTGAGGTTGATAAACCTCAGGCGGATTCATTCCACTAGTTTCCCTGTTTCCAGGAGCGCAGTCTGACCTTCAGGTTCGACAGGTTGGGAGCAATCCCGCCTGCCCCACCGTCCGGGTTGTCCTCATCACCGCTGCCGGTAGTGGTGAAAAACAGGTACCCGTCGTGGTAGACCAGGTGGGAGGCCTGACCACGACCCATGAAGATGCCGTTGGGCGGCGCCATAATCGGATTACCGTCGGCATCTTTTTTACCCGTATCGATCATATCCCTTGCGTCATACAGTCCGTCGCCGTTGATGTCCCACACCGGGTGGTCCGGAATCAGGCCGGTTTCAAAATCCACTGCAAATAGCCAGGACTCGCCATTGCCGGCGCACACGTTCTTGTCCGGGACAAAGGTGACGAAAAACACCATTCCGCCGAGCACCAGGGGTTTGACCAGCACCCGCTCGCTGCCAGCCGGCAGCGGCCCGGTCCAGCCCCGGTCGCTTTGGTTGGCGAACAGCTCGATGGCCCAGGGTTGGGGGTTGTCCTTTGGATTGTGCCCGTCGATAAAGCGGAAGGTCTTGTCCACATCGGTGCCGTTAATATTCACTGTTGCGTCAGCGTATTCAGCCGTATGCACGACAAGGTCATTCATTCTGTAGGTCTTGTTATTTTTTTTCGGTGTAAAGTCATTTTCATTCCAGTCTTTGACACCAAAAAAGTACTGGCTGTTCAGGTCGGTCTTGTGCATCTGGCTTTCATATAGGCCGGTGCCCCAGTAAACCCAAATGTAATCAGGCTCATAGGCATAGGCATAATCCGCCTTGGCCCGGATGGGATTTTTATCCGCTGTCGTATTTTCAAAGGTAAACAAGGTGGTAACCTTCGGTGTCTGATCCTTGCCGATATTGTCGACCCTATACATTTGGCCGTACAGATTGCCGATATAGATGCGCTCGTCAATCGAATCCCCTTTTATATCCGCCGCCAGCGGAGATGCCAGGGCATCATTTATCCCAGATGTCAAACTGGTCAGCTGACCCTTTACCAAAGCCTTACCACCGCCGGAACTCGTAATAACTTCATTATCTAAAAAAGTGCCGGATACGTTATCCAGGACAATTTCGCCATTCGAGTAAGTAGATATAACCCTGACCTCGACAATGTTTCCTGTAGCACCTGATGTGGCTCCGGTTATCGTCTCCCCAACCTGGTTTGGCATTGCAAAAGAACTTACCCAGTTGTCATATGACAGCGTGCCCCCACCTACTGACAATCTAATTTTATCGATAGGCACGCCATTTTTATCCTTCCACAAATAGCCGGCATCATAAGCTTCAATCCCGTATAAATAGGCTATCTTG